>ERZ1031897.229-NODE-229-length-20569-cov-8.923906_pt1 | contig 20569 bp, 18 predicted proteins | sample MGYA00517881_ERZ1031897 | MGnify/ENA primary metagenome ERZ1031897 (study PRJEB33719, sample SAMN04261280) | wastewater metagenome | biome: rural village; feature: human; material: feces | host: Homo sapiens | place: El Salvador | collected 2013-01-07 ... | reverse complement strand
GGCAGAATTAAGTATGCACTAAATTAATTCCGCCAACAGGTTTATATTACTTTGTTATATTATGTTTTGCAAAAGTAAATATTTTATTTAGCAACAGCAACTTTTTATCCATTCTTTAGTTGCTGCTACTAAAAAAACACCCAATAATAGATATGTGCAAAGTGCTTAATAAAGCCTTCTTACTTCAGTCGCTCTGCCATTGCCTTGCCGAGTGCTTCGCAAGCCGCTTCGGTCTCTGCGCTGAGGCTCTGCTTTATCTCAACCGGAATGCCTACAAGCTCGAACTTCATGCGTGTTTTGTTCCACTCCGTAATCTTCTTCACAGCCTGACCAGCCCATGTGTAGGAGCCGAAGATGCCGAGGAGGTGGTCTTTGATGCCGCGCTCTGCGAGTTCTGAGAGCAGCATCTCCATTTCGGGATAGAGTCCGTTGTTGTATGTGGGCGCACCGAGGATGAGTCCGCGATACTTGAAGATGTCGCTGAGGATGAACGAGTGGTTCTCGCGCGAAACATCGTGGATGACGATGTTCTTCACGCCGGCGCGGCTTGCTGCGCTGGCTATCTTCTCGGCAGCGCGCTCCGTGTTGCCGTACATCGAGCCGTAGCATACCACGAGTCCCGGCTCTGTAGCGTAGCGGCTCATGCGGTCGTACTCGCCGATGACGCGTGCGATGTGCTCATGCCATATTGGTCCGTGCGTCGGGCAGATATAGTCGATCTGCACGCCGGCGAGCTTCTTCAGTGCCTGCTGCACGGGCACGCCGTACTTGCCCACGATGTTCGAGTAGTAGCGCTGCATCTCGTTCCAATAAACGTCGCAGTTCATCTCGCTGTCTACGTATGCGCCGTTCAGTGCGCCGAAGCATCCGAAGGCGTCGCCCGAGAAGAGCACGTGCTCTGTGACGTCGAGCGTAACCATCGTCTCGGGCCAATGAACCATAGGTATCATGGTGAACGCCAGCTGGTGTGTACCGAGCGAGAGCGTGTCGCCGTTCTTCACTTCTACAATCTCGTCTTCCTCGTTGCCCACGTTGTAGTAGCCGCGCATCATGTCGAACGTCTTCTTGTTGCCCACGATCTTTGCGTCGGGATAATACTTCTTGATGAGTGCGAGCGAGCCGCTGTGGTCGGGCTCCATGTGGTTGACGATGATGTAGTCGATAGGACGGTCGCCGATGACGCGGCGCACGTTGTCTATGAACTGCGAGAAGAAGTCTACTTCTACTGTGTCTACGAGCGCTACCTTCTCGTCGTCGATGATATAGGCGTTGTAGCTTACGCCGAACGGCAAGGGCCAGAGACCCTCAAAAAGTGTTTTGTGGCGGTCGTTGACGCCTACTGGATGAATGTTGGTCATGTTATGATATGGTGTTATGGTGAGGTGAGATGGTGTTATGGTGAGGTGGTGAGATGGTGTTATGGTGAGGTGGTGAGGTGGTGAGATATGCACTAATGTCAACATCTCAACATCTCAACACCTCAACCTATTTCTTATAATTGATTCTTACAAACACTGGATAGTGATCGCTTGGTGTGCGGAGAGTCATCTTGCGGAACTCCAGCTCGCTGGGCGCCTGATTGCTGTTCTGAGCGTCGGTCTGAGCGTCGTCGGTCCAGTACATGTTGGTGAGCATGCCGTAGCGGTCGACGTTGAACTCGGGCGAAACGAACACATGGTCGATGCGCGACTGTGTCTTCATGTACGGCTTGAAGTCGTTGAACGTGCCGTTCTCGGCGAAGCGCAGACGAGCGTGCGTGTACGAGTCGTTGAGTATGCCCGACGATGTGAAGATGCGGTATATCTCGTCGTTCTGGTCGACGTTGAAGTCGCCGGTGAGCACGACGGGGGCGCCCTTTGCTATCTCGCCAATCTTCTTCACAACGAGCTTTGCTGCCTCGCGGCGCGCCACTACGCCCACATGATCCATGTGCAGGTTGAAGTAGTAGAAGCGGAAACCGGTCTCTGCCTGCTCAAACTCGCCCCACGAGCAGATGCGTATGCACGCAGCGTCCCAGCCCAGCTTCGGCTTGTCGGGCGTTTCGTTCAGCCAGAAGTTGCCCTTGTTGAGCAGCTTCACGCGGTCTTTCTTATAGAATATGGCGGCATATTCGCCCTTTGTCTTGCCGTTGTCGCGGCCCACGCCGATATAGTCGTAGCCGTCGAGTGCGCCAAGCAGGTCGCCGAGCTGCGCATGCAGCACTTCCTGCGCGCCGAAGATGTCGGGACTCTCGAAGTTCACCTGGTCGCAGATCACCTTGCAGCGTGTCTTCCACACGTTGCCGTTACGGTCGTCGTCCGAATTATGGTAGCGTATGTTGTATGATCCCACGAAGAGCGACTGTGCGCTCATTGCCATTGCGAAGCAGAGCGCAGCGGCTGACAGTAGATAGCGTTTCATTTCTTTATGTAGTTAATTGATTCTGTTTACAAAATTACTGATTTTTTGAATATAAAAACCACTTTCAATGTGAAAAAAAACGTAACTTTGAGGTCGTTAAAATCCGAATGTCTATGGAAAAGCTACTGCACTATATATGGAAGCATCGTATTCTGCCGCTCGCCGAACTGCAAACTACCGACGGACGCAGCGTGGAGGTGATAGATCCCGGACTGCATAACATGCACGCCGGACCCGACTTCTTCAACGCTAAGGTGCGCATTGACGGCGTGATGTGGGTGGGCAATGTGGAGATTCACGAGCGCTCTGCCGACTGGTTTCTGCATGGCCACGACACCGACGCGGCGTACAACAACGTGGTCTTGCACGTGGCGGCGGTGGTGGATGCCGATGTCGTGACCGAACGTGGCGACCACCTGCCGCAGGTGCAGCTCGAGGTGCCGCAGCACGTGCTCGCCAACTATCGTCGTCTGCTTGCCTTCGACCGCTATCCGCCGTGCCGCGATGCCGTGCTGCCGCTCGACTCGATAAAAAAGCGCACGTGGCTGAGCGCGCTGCTTGCCGAGCGGCTCAACGATAAGACGGAGGCTATACGCCACCGCGTGGAGCTGTTCGAAGGCTCATGGGAGGCGGCGTTCTTCGCCACGATGGCGCGCAGCTTCGGCTTCGGCGTCAACAGCGAGGCGTTCGGACAGTGGGCTGAGCGTCTGCCACTGATGCAGATTGCGCACCACCGCGACGACCCGTTTCAGGTGGAGGCGATGTTCATGGGTATGGCGGGACTGCTCGACGAGACGCAGATGACGCCGCAGACGCGCGAGGCGGCTGAGGGCGACGCCTACTTCCTCAGTCTGAAGCGCGAGTTCGGCTATCTCTCGCGCAAGTTCGGACTCGAGCCGATGTCGCGTCAGGCATGGCGATTCCTGCGTCTGCGCCCACAGAACTTTCCTTACATACGCATGTCGCAGCTGGCTCAGCTCTACTGCTCGCGCCGTGCGGCGCTTGCCGATATAACGGCGTACGAGAGTGTGAAGAAGCTGCACGCCGTGCTGCAGACCGGCGTGAGCGAATACTGGCGCACTCACTATACCTTCGGCAAGGAGAGTCGCGCTAACGACAAGCGTCTCTCTGCCTCGTCCATAAACCTGCTCATCATCAATGCCGCCGTGCCGCTGCTGCACGCCTGGGGCTGCTACCGCGACGACGAGCGACTGGTGCAGCGTGCGCTCGACTGGCTCGAGGAACTGCCTGCCGAGGACAACACGTATATACGTCTTTGGAAGGAGTGCGGCGTCGAGGCGAGCAACGCCGCCGACACGCAGGCGCTCATACAGCTGCAGCACCGCTACTGCGAGCGGAAAGACTGCCTGCGCTGCCGATTCGGATACTATAGTCTAAAGAGGGGTAGCCCCTCCCAAAGCCCCTCCCAAAGCAACAGCGAGAACCCCTCCCAACCCTCCCCATCGGGGAGGGCTTAGTTAGCAGTTCTTCCTCGGCTTAGTCAGCAATGGCTTAGAAAGGCCTAAGAAGGCTTAGGAAAGCTTAGTTAGTAGTCAGCAATGGCTTAGAAAGGCTTAGTTAATAATAAAAAAAATAATAGCAATGAACATTTGTATTTTCTGCTCCGCCAACTCGAATCTTCCCACCGAACACTTCGACCGCACGCGCGAGCTGGGCGCCTGGATGGGTGCCAACGGGCATACGCTGGTGTTCGGCGGATGCAACCTCGGACTGATGGAGTGTGTGGCTGAGGCTGTGCACAACGCAAAGGGAATGACCATAGGCGTCGTGCCGTCGATTGTCGAGAAAGGTGGCAGGGTGTCGGAGCATGTCGACGTGAAGATTCTCTGCGACAACCTCTCCGACCGCAAGGATCTAATGATTCAGCGCAGCGACGTGATAATAGCGTTGCCTGGCGGAGTGGGCACGCTCGACGAGATATTCACCGTGCTTGCGGCTGCCTCCATCGGCTACCACAACAAGCGCGTCATTCTCTACAACATCGGCGGCTTCTGGGACTCGCTCATCGCCATGCTCGACGACCTTAAGGCGCACGGAGTGCTGCGTGCGGGCTTCGACGACACGCTGAAGGTGGCGCGGTCGCTCGATGAAATCGCCGGTTTTATCGGATAAGGCACTGCTCTTGCCCGATGAAATCGCTACTTTTGTTCGATGAAATCACTGCCTTTGCCCGATGAAATCGCTACTTTTGCGTAATAAAAGCTAACGTCCTATCATCGTTCTCCGTACGCCGTCCGATCGGGCGGCGAACGCAATCCAATCGGGTGGCGAACGCAATCTGATCGGACGGCGAACGCGATCCGATCGGGCGGCGTTCGGAACCCACCGCTAAAGATTAATATTTTAACAACGGACTCCGTAGTTTCTTCTCTACGCACCCTAAACTTCTGTGGGTTCCGTGCGTTCCGTGGGAGAACAATACGCACTCTAAACTTCTGGATTCCGTGCGTTCTGTGGGAGTTTCCTCAAGGTTAGTGCACTTCTTGCTACGTTGGTGCACTTGGGGACAAGTGCACCCCCTTGAAGCAACCTAACTTCTGTGGATTCCGTGCGTTCTGTGGGCACTTCTTTTTCCCACGGAATTCACAAAATTCACAGAACCTCTTGCTATGGGTATTTCCTATAAAAATAGGCTACGACACAGAACAGTCGTAGCCTATTTTCATTATGTAACAAATTCTTACTTCACGCCAATCTCCTTGAGCAGACGCTCAGCGTTGCCCCACTTGTCCATGAGGAAGAGCATGTAGCGGATGTCGACGCCGATACAGCGTGCGAGGCGCTTGTCGAACCAGATGTCGCTTGAGAGCGAATCCCAGTTGCCGTCGAACGCCAGACCGATGAGATTGCCGTTGCCGTCGAACATCGGCGAGCCGGAGTTGCCGCCGGTGATGTCGTTGTTGGTGAGGAAGCAGAGCTGCATCTTGCCCGTTGTCTTGTCGGTGTACTTGCCGAAATCGGGCGAAGAAAGAAGCTGCTTCATCACGGGCTCTGCCTGATAGTCGATGGTACCCTTCTCGCCAGCCTCCATCTTGCGCACGATAGACGATGCATCGGTGTAGTAGCCCGACGGCTCGCCGCCAAGCAGATAGCCGCCTACCTGACCGTACGACAGACGCATCGTGAAGTTGGCGTCAGAGTAGTGAGGCAGTTCCTGCTCGTAGCGCACCTTGGCGTCGCAGAGGTAGCGCTCCTGCTCCTCGATAGCCTCGTGCACGTCGTTTATCACGCCCCTGCACTTGTCGTACACAGTCTTCAGAGCCTTTGCATACTGGTAGCCGGGGTCCTTTGCGAGCGCCTTCTCAGAGAGCTTAATCTTCTTGCCGCTCTTCATCAGAACGGATGTAGACCACAGCCACTCTACATACTTGCGTGTGTCGCCGCCGAACTGCTTCTCGATTGTGGTGTAGAACGACGGAAGGTCTTCCTTAGCCACATACTGGCGGAAATTGTCGATGAGCGCAGCCTGCACATCCTTGTCGAGAGCCGCGTCCCACTCCTCGCTATTGTCGGGGAAGCTGTATGTGGTCTTAGCCTTCTTGCTACCCTTCTCAGGCATCATGCCGATAAGCGTGAGCGCACGTGTGTTGAACTCGCTGGTGCGTGCGAATGTCTCGCGCCATACGGTGCTGAGTTTGTCGGCGTCGAAGCGTGTGGCGTAGAGGTTCTTCATCTTTTCGAAGTCGAGCTTGCCCTTCAGATAGCCGGTCCACTTCTGATACTCCTGGATGCGGTCCTCGAAGTCGGCCTTCTGACGGATGATGCCAACGGAGTCGATACACTTGTTCATACCGAGCGAGTTCTTCCAGTAGTTAGAGCTCTGCGCGTACTTAGAGTCGTACTTGATGCGCACAGCCTCGTCGGCGCGCATGTGGCGTATCATCACCTCCTGCTTCACGCCGCGTATCTGAGCGCGCGGAGCGTTCTCGGCGTCGCGCATCTCGCGTATGCCGTAGCTTGAGAGGTAGCGTTCGGTAGAGCCTGGGTAGCCGATAGTCATGGCGAAGTCGCCCTCCTTGTATCCGTCCATCGACACCTTAGCCCAGTGCTTCGGCTTGTAAGGCACGTTGTCCTTCGAATAGGCAGCAGGTCCGTTGGTCTTAGGGTCGGCGTAGATGCGGAACACAGAGTAGTCGCAGGTCTGGCGCGGCCACATCCAGTTGTCGGTCTCGCCGCCGAACTTGCCCATCGACTTCGGTATGGTGAACACAAGGCGCAGGTCGCGGAAGGTGCGGTATGTCGTAGCGTAATACTTGTTGCCCTCGTAGAACGGCTTAATCTCAAGGTCGAGCGACGGGTCCTGCTCATGCAGCTCCTTAATCATCTGGTTCTCCACCTCGTTGAGCAACTTCTCGCGCTGCTCGTTGTTCATCTCGTTGAAGCCGCGCTGGGCGAGCATCTCTGTGATGTCCTTCTGGTCGACCATGAAGCTCACGAACATATCCTTGTTAGGCAGCTCCTCCTCGAATGTCTTCGCATAGAAGCCGTTGAGCATGTAGTCGTGCTCCACGGTAGAGTGCGAACGGATAGCCTCGAAGCCACAGTGGTGGTTGGTGAAGACGAGTCCGTCGGGCGACACTACGACGCCTGAGCAGTAGCCCGAGAAGTTGACAACGGCGTTCTTGATGGCGTCCTCGCTCTTGTAGAGCTGGTCGTAAGAAGGAGTGAAGCCATAGCTCTTCATCTGCTCGTAAACCGCCTGCGGCAGGTTGTAGAGCGTCCACATGCCTTCGTCGGCATGAGCGGCAGCCGATGAGAGCGCAAGGGCTGCAGCGAGGAACAGATTCTTTTTCTTCATTTTATTAATTTTATATGGTTAGTTTGTCAATAAAATCATCATTTATGTATATCTAAAAATTTATAGCCATTGAAATGCACAAGATGTTCTGGCGATTCTGCAATCCACACTTCCGTTTCCCATGCTATATCTTTAGCCTTTTGCTTGAAAGCATTTTTGGTCTCAAAGGCCGTAAAGAAGACAACGTCTGCTGTACAACCAGACTCTTTGAGCTTACGTTTTACTTTTCGCACTCTTATTTCGTTCCATTCTCCAGTGGAGTGATAGGCTTCAATAAGGTACAACAAGTTTTTCCCATGGCTATATGCCACGACATCAGGCAGCTCATCATGTTCCAAGACGAAAAAGTTTATCTCTTTCAATGCTTTTTCATCCAAATGCAGGAACTTATCTGTTGTATCACCTACATAAAGTACTTCTGCACCGAAACCGAACAATGGTAAGAAAGTCTCTATTATCTCTTTTTGCAAATCATTATGTGCGCCATAAGACAGATTTATCCGTTTGCCTCCGGGAAGAGTTACCGGAACTTTCATCAGATTACGTCTACATTCCAACTCTTCCTTAAGTGATTTCGCTTCTTTCAGATACTCAGAAAGTCGCATATTCCATTCTTCAGAACCATAACTATACAACAACTCCACAAAAGATTTGCTTAAAGCATATCCACGCGAAGGGTTGTTAGTAGCCAGATTCTCTTTGGATGAAGAATTGATGACGATTCCTGCTTCAATCAGCAATTTTAAATCCTTCCTTCTTATATTGTCATAAGATCCTGGAGAAATGTGTTCTCCATAATTTTCATTCTCAAATGATATTATATCTCGTGTTCTTACAAAACCATCATTCTCTTCAGAAAGAGCTTCAGCGAAACTTTTCTTTATTTTTCCTACCGCAAGACAGGCTTTAGCCATGCGCTCCACCTTTCTATCGGTACCATCAACAGGTATACCTATTTTCTGGAAGACATCCAAAAGATTGTATACCAACGACCTTACTTTTGCAGATGTCTTAGCTTGAACTTTTATCTTCATATCGCAAACAAACTATTAGGAATATTTCTTTGTAAAATATATTCTTCTGATTTTTGTTCCAAATAATAAGTATTCTTCACCTGCTGAGCAATCTTATATGCCAGCAATGGCGGTACCGCATTTCCTATTTGATAGAATTGCTTGGTCTCTGTGCCAGAGAACTCAAACCAATCAGGGAATGTCTGAAGACGCGCTGCTTCACGGTACGTAAGACGCCTCCGTCTCCCGTCCGCAAGACGCACCCTCTGCATATCGCTCGTTGCCCCTGCAAGATTTCTGCAAGTAATGGTTCTCGCAGGCCTGTCTGGATATAAATCACGAGGATTGACACAATGCGACTTCTTCTCGTATACTGCTATGTATTCGTCTTGTCGCGAAGTAAGTATCTTACTTTCGGGTTCAGGACTTAACATTGTGTCTCCTATCGCTTCAGCAACAGTTCGCTTCTCACGCTCTATTGCAGGAAAATGGAATGATGCGCGGTGTCCGACACATATAAGTCTTTCGCGCCTTTGAGGAACACCATAATCAACGGCATTCAACACTTTGTATTCCACGATATAACCCAAATTCTGAAGTTCCTGAACTATCAAGTCCAGATACCATTTATGTCTCCCTAAGATATTGGCGACATTCTCAAAAAGAAACACTTTAGGTTGTAGACGACGAACAGCATCTATAAATATAGGAAAGCCGTCACGTGCATCTTCCATGCCTTTTTGATTACCAAATCTGCTGAACGGTTGACAGGGAGGTCCCCCTATTATTATATCTATATTTTCTTCTTCCGGATAATTAAAACCTACTTCAAGAAACTGGTTATAGCATTTTCCTTTAAGATTTCTGTTATACGTATCAACAGCCTCGTCAACCATTTCGAAACCGATAGTTCTAAAACCTACAGCCTCAAATCCAAGCGACAAACCTCCACAACCAGCAAACAAGTCCAATACCACCGCAGGTTCCTGAACTTTTGGTTTCAATAATCCATCTATGTATTGACTATATTCTGTCATCTATAATTCTTTGTTCAATTTTTATTTCACTTGAAATACTTGCCCACTACGGGCAGACTCTTCAGCGGCAGATCGTGATAGACGATGTGTGCTACGAACGCCAGGACAAGCACCGTGTTAGCTGCAAGCGCAGCCCACTCGGGCAGATTGTCGTTGGCAAGATTCATGAGGAAGTAGAAGAGCGCCGTGATAGCCACGTACACGCCTATCGACTTCAGCGGATAGTTTATGGGATACTTGCGTTGACCGACGAGATAAGACAGCACCATCGCCGTGCCGTAGCCCGCTACGCCGCCCCATGCGCAAGCCATGTAGCTATACTTGGGCACGAAGAGCACGTTCACCGTCACCAGCACCAAGCAGCCTGCGGCAGAGAACCACGCGCCGTAGATGGTCTTGTCGATGAGCTTGTACCAGAACGAGAGGTTGAAGTAGACGCCCATCATTATCTCGGCAGCCATCACTATAGGCACGACGCGCAGTCCGGGCCAGTAGCTCTCGTTAGGGATGATGAAGCGCAGGATGTCGATGTAGGCGATAACGACGAGGAACGCAAGCAGCGTGAAGATGACGAAGAACTTCATCGCCTTGGCGTACGTCTCGCGGTTGTCCTTGTCTTTCGACTTGCCGAACACGAACGGCTCGTAGGCGTAGCGGAACGCCTGCGTAATCATTGCCATGATCATCGCAATCTTCGTAGCCGCACCATATATGCCGAGCTGCGTCTTCTCGTCGGCTCCGTCGTAAAGGTACGGGAAGATTATCTTGTCGAGTGTCTGGTTGAGAATGCCGGCTATGCCCAACACTAACAGAGGCATGGCGTAGCGCAGCATACGGCGCCACAACTGCACGTCGAAGCGCCAGCGGAAACCCGTCAGCTCACGCCAGAAGCAGAGCAGGACGACGGCTGTACATACGAGGTTGATGTAGAACACCATGCCCACGTCGAGCGTGAACTGCGCATCGTACAAGCCGAACGGGTTCAGCTTCAGCGCCGGCAGCACGATGAGGTAGAGCAGGTTGAGCACGATGTTCAGCACGATGTTCACCAACTGCAGCGCCGCGAACTTAATGGCCTTCTTCTTGTAGCGCAAATAGGCGAACGGTATGCACTTGAATGCGTCGATAGCCACGCAGACGAACATCACAGCCACCCAACTCTGATGGTCGGGGTACTTCATGAACGTAGCTATCTGTGGCAGAAAACTGAACACGAGCGCCACGAAAAGCGCAGCCGTCGCTCCGACGGAGATGAGCACCGTAGAGTAGACGGTCTGCGGATTCTCCTCCGTCTTGTTCACGTAGCGGAAGAAGGTTGTCTCCATACCGTACGTAAGGATGACAAGCAGCAGTGCCGTGTAGGCGTAGATGTTCGTAACGACACCATATTGTCCGCCGCTCGCGACGAACGCTGTGGTCTGGATGGGCACCAGCAGATAGTTGATGAAACGGCCCGCAATGCTGCTCAAGCCGTAAATGGCGGTGTCCTTTGCTAAACTCTTTAAATTAGCCATAACTTACTTTTTTACTTTTTTACTTTTAGAAGAAAATGTAGCATATTGCGATTGCCGCAATTACGCCAGCGAGGTCGGCAAGCAAGCCGCAGGCTACGGCGTGGCGTGTGTAGCGTACGCCGACGCTGCCGAAGTAGACGGCGAGGATGTAGAAGGTGGTGTCGGTGGAGCCCTGGAAGATGCACGAGAGGCGACCTACGAACGAGTCGGCACCGTATGTAGTCATGGCGTCGACCATCATACCGCGCGCTCCGCTACCCGAGAGCGGCTTCATGAAAGCCGTGGGCAGCGCGCCAACGAAGTCGGTGTTGCAGCCAAGAGCCTCAACCACCCACTTCACGCCGCCAATGAGCATATCCATAGCACCCGAAGCACGGAACACACCGATGCCCACAAGTATCGCCACGAGATAAGGGATGATACGCACAGCCGTAGAAAAGCCGTCCTTTGCACCCTCGATGAACGCGTCATACACGTTCACCTTCTTGCGCATGCCAGCCAGGATGAACACCACGATGATGAGCATCAGCAGGATGTTGGCCACCGACGTGCTCACGACATTCATCTGCGCCTTGTCCATAGCCGAGAAGCCCCAGATGATGGCGGCAACGGCGAGCGACAAGCCGCCCAGCGTGAGCAGCATAGTGCGGTTGAGCAGGTTGATGCGCTGATAGAGCGACGTGACGATGATGCCGGCGACGGTAGAACAGAACGTAGCGAGCAGAATGGGCACGAAGATGTCGGTAGGTTGCGCTGCGCCGAGCTGCGCACGATACACCATGATGCTCACCGGTATGAGCGTCAGACCAGACGTGTTGAGCACAAGGAACATAATCATCGGGTTCGTCGCCGTGTCCTTCTTAGGGTTCAGCTCCTGCAGTTGCTCCATAGCCTTCAGTCCGAGCGGCGTTGCGGCGTTGTCGAGGCCGAGCATGTTGGCAGCCACGTTCATGAAGATGCTGCCCGTCACGGGATGTCCTTTCGGAATGTCGGGGAACAGACGCGAGAACACGGGCGAGAGCATGCGAGCCAGCACGTTCACCACACCACCCTTCTCGCCTATCTTCATTATGCCGAGCCACAGCGAGAGCACGCCGGTGAGTCCGAGCGAAATCTCGAACGCCGTGCGCGAGGTGTCGAACGTAGAGTTCATGATTGCGGGGAACACTTCCGTATCGCCCATGAACACAAGCCGCACAAGGGCTATGCAGAAGGCTACGAGAAAGAACGCAATCCAGATATAGTTGAGTACCATTCTATATTATGTATTAGCTTTTATTCTTATTTATATATTAGTTCAATATGCAAAATTACATTATTATATCGAAATACGGCAAGCAAAAACGTAGGAAATACCAAAAATGAAAAGAGTGGAAGAACTGTGAGACCAATTCTTCCACTCTTACTTGAAGCATACTTATAAAGTAGAACGTCACGGATAGTGCGGCGTTCAGAAAAGATTTATTTAAGCCACATAAGGTTTGTAGTGGTTGGCTTCTGTCCGTTTCCGAACGCTACGCCCACCGCACGCGCCGCTGCAATGCGACCTTTCTCAAGATCTATCTGGTCGTTATATTTCTGGCGCATCTCGAAGTCGATATCGCTACGCACCTGACCCTTCACCTCTTTAAGGAATCTTGAAGCGTCTGCATAACAAGCTGCCTCAGGGTCAATCTGAGCCAACAGCTTGCATACCTCCTTGGCTGTCTGAGCGTCCTGTCCCGCAGCCCACATAGCCTTTGCTGTGTTCAGCAGATATAGATTCAGACGATCGAGATTGCGGGTGTACAGCTTCAAGCCGTAGCTGGAAGCCTGGTCGCCGCCTTTCGAGCAAACGGGGATTGCAAAAACCATAGCAAGCGCCTCTTCATACTGCTGCATCGCCTCCAGACGCTTCGCCTCCTTTAGGATGTTGGGATATTGCGTGTCGTAATAGTTCATCATCTTCGCACGACCAGTGTTTACAAGTTTCTTTATCTCGTTTCCTGATCTGCTGATATGGCGGAAAGCATCAATATAGCTCTTCACCTCACCCGTACCTACACCGTTCAATGTGAGATAGGCTGTAGCGAACTTCTTCTGCTGATACGTATCTACCATATACAATGTCAGTCCAAGATTGTAGACTGTCTGTATCGGCGGTCCAGGAAGATTGCTCTTATCGAGCACATCGCAGTGGGCTGTCAACACGAACGGCGAATTTGGAGCCTCCGTAGTGAGTCCGTTCTCTGTAGCCATACGACTGAGCGACTGGTAAAGCATGCTGGATGCAGCTGCCGGAACGTCAGTAAACTCCTCATCAAGCACTATTGAAACCGGCAATTCGCAATGTTGCGCAAACAAGTTGGCGGAAAACCACAAACATGCTGCTGACAATAATATACGTATTCTCATGTTTAATCCTCCTATCCTATTTTTCTCCTAATATTAACAGACAACGTCCGAGTCCACGGTTCACTGTCTTGACGGGGATATTGTATGGAGCCTTGCCAAGAAAGCGAGCAAGATCGCGAGCAAAACCGTAGGTATCCTGCGCCATTCCGTTGTTTTTGTAAAGAGGAATGCGCACCTGCTCGTAGAGTATCATGGTCTCTGTGGCATCCGACTTGCTGAAACGGTGGTTGACGCAGTTGTCGGCAAGCCAGTTGTCTATTATCTCCGACAACTCGTAACCGTCGTATTCCTTCTCAAAGTCGACTGCACTGCCATCAAACACGCGCATGTCGAGCACTACTTCACGACCATTTGCAAGCAGATCGTCGAAGTGGGCCTGCAGACGCTCTACGAAAGAGTCCATGTGGTCTTGCACAGCTTCTTCGAGCAGTACCGGAAGCTCTGCAGAGAAAGAACCTTTACCCGTTCCTTCAGCACCTGCCACCTGCTTGCCCGAATAGGCATCAAGAGCACGCAGATTATACGTGATGCTGCTCTTAGGTCCGACAGTGTTCACTGTCCAGTCTATCTCAAGCAGGATGTCTGCCTTTGCCGTACGGCGAAGACGGTCAAGCGGACTTTCGCTTATAGACATTCCGCTGCTCTTGCTTGTGATAAGACGGTCTTCTGTAGAGAGGTTGGCTATACTCTTAACTGTCTGTTGCAAGTCCTTAAGCGGGAAACCGCGGTCGGCCATGAGTATATTTATCTTTGATATTACAGCATTAAGCTGCTTGTCTGTGGACAAGGCCGCACGATAGTCGGGTATCTGCTCTCTTGTTCCTTGATTGTCGAATGTCTGCTCGTAGCCGTGTTCCTTGCACCAAGCGTCGCTTGGCACCACCATAAGTGTCGGTTTCTTAGCTTGACCCATTGCTGAAAGTGCGCACACTGCCAGCAAAAACATTGATAATATCCTATGCAGTTTCATTTCAAATTGTTTTTTGAATACCTATTAAATATTATTATAATACGGAGTAGATACGATTCTACCACATATTGAATGTTATTCTATCACGTTATCGGCTTTCAGACGTGCCTTAAGCTGCGCACGAAGCACGCGTATGGTGAGGTCGTACGAATAGCCTACCTTGTCTTTTTCTCTTCCACCCGAGCGTTTCTTCGTATCTCGCAGAGAGACATACTCCTTGTATGCGCCGTTGTCGGCGAAGAAGATGTTGAAGTAGTCTTCATATCGCTCACGTGCATTCACCTCGGTTACGAGCGGACGCATGTTGCAGCCTTCTACGCCTTCTCTGATGCCGTCGAAAATCACAGCCCATACAGCGTTTTTCATCGCCTGCTCCTTGGCATCGGCACGGTTGCGTCCGTAGCCTTGCACACGAAGGGTCTGCGAACCATCGAGTTCTACTCCCAAACAACGTACGGAAGTACGCGCATATACTCCTTGTGTCTGTGCCTGTGCTGTAGCCATCGACAACAGCGCAAGCATTGTTATAAATATCTTTTTCATACTATTACTGCTTTAGATTAGAATTCATAACCCAGTTTCAGACCGAAGTAGCTGTATACTACATCATCCTTCTTACTGTCCTTGAAACTTGAAACCGTATAGCTCAAACCTATAAGGAAGTTGTTGCGCAATCCGCCGAAGCTGTAGCCTATCGTTGGACTTGCGAAGAAGCCTTCACTTGTTATGCCGCCCACATTAAGCGACCAGAACGGAACACCGTCGCGTTCTGAAGCCGACACTATGTTGCCACGCACATTGACAAACAACGGCATTACGAACTTGTTGTCCGAATCGCGCACGTCAGCATTATGCAGATATGCGCGTCCGCCGAATCCAACACCAGCACGCAGATACTCGTTGAGGCGATAGCCACCGGTAACAAGAAGATTCGTGTACTGCATATTCTTCTTGTGCTCCATTATACTGCTGCCACCTTCTGCCTCTACAGCGAACCAGAAGCCTGCATCTTCTGTAGAATAGTCGCGATAGCCCTTCTGCTTGGGCTGTTCGGGCAACTTCACATCGCGATACTGCGCATAAGCGCCTGCAGAGACTACTATAAAAAATAAAGCTAATAGAAATCTTTTCATAAATATGTCACTGATTTAAAATTCTTGAACTTCATTAGAACACTTATGCCGTCAGATTTATCTGCCGCCAGGTCAATCAGAAGCCGCTTGAGAGCGAACGCACTACGCCAGCTTTCTCAAGAGCCTTGCGCAAAGATGCCTTGTCCACCTGGACGATGGCTCCCATCTTCAATCCTTTGGCAGTCTTAACACGGTCGTAAGAGCCTGCTATCACACTGGCATATTTCTGACAGTCGCCGTCTGTGGTGAAAAAGCTTGAGCAAAACGCAGCGTTGTCCGCTTCGGCTGTTGCAGCAGCCATTGCCGGTTGACGCGCCCCACTTTCATTGCCCGTGCATCCTCTGAACACAACGCCGTGAACAGCTGCGAGCTTGAAGTCTTCGTCCGCTACCTTGTTCTTGTAGACGTAGACTTTAACAAGCAGTGTGCCTTCCGTGCCGGAGCCGGCTCCAGTTATATCATACTTCGGAACCTTATCGCCTTTAGCTATCGCCCCCATCACGCAGAACATGATGAGGACAAGCAAACTTAATAGTCTTTTCATCTTGTCGTGATTTTAATGAAACTTTATTTTGTTGACATCTCTCTTATCAGCATACCCTTGGCAAAATCCTTTCCGCTAACTTTTCTGAACGTAGTGAATCCAAGTGTCGATCCGGCTGCGCCTTCTTCGGTTGCCATAAAACGGTTGTCCCAGATGAGGTTTTCTATCGGTTCTATCACGCCTACGCGATTGTATTTGTGTGCGCCGTTTTCCATTTCAACCACTTCGAGCACTTCGTACTGCGTTTTAGGTGTCACGCCGTCCTTCATTCCGATGTATGCTGTTAGCGGCTCTACAGAAATGAGCGGCGACTTTGTGCGGAACTCTTCATAGTTGCGCTGCAGGTCTACTACGTTTTCGTCGATTGCTCGCTGGCACGCCTTGCGCACCATCACTATCGGTTCGTCTTCCTTGATGCCGAGGAATGATGTCGTACCGCCGCTACTCTCTACCTTTCCTACATAGGTGAGTGTGTATTTGTTGCGATTAGCTGCAAAGTTGTCGCGCTTTTCCTTGTTTGGTTTGGCTGCATACTGCTCCTTGTAGAAGGTGTTTGCCACTTCCTCATTCCAGTCGAGACGGTAAAGGAAGGTGTTTATCTTCACCTTGAATCCCTTGATGCTCTCTATCATATCGCCAAGGTTGTCGGTGAGGTTGTCCAGGTTCACGCCGGTCACTGCGCCTGCAATCTTTCCCAAAGCTTTGAATATTGTGCCTGCGGTCTTTGCGCCTTTGTTCTTGTCTACATAACGTATGTCGTTGACGAGCACGTATGTATTGCCAATGAGGTCTTCGCCTGCATCCTGGAGCATAGCGAGTCCGCGTGCGGAGCGCTTGGCGAGCTGGCGGTCGAACTCGGTAGCATTGTACAGACCACGTTCCTTAACGAGTTCCATGTTGCACTGTCCGGTGTACGAGTCGCGGTTGAACCAACGCGCTACGAGTCGGCTTGCCACGTTGTTTCTTGAGAGGAAGTCGGTGAGTTCGGCGTTCTCCTTCTCGCTGTTGGCGCCTTTGAGTTTCTTGTCGAGGTTGAGCACCTTCACGCTGAGGTTGTGGTCGTTGAACTTGTCGGGCACTGGAATCTTAAGGAATGCCTCCTTTATCTCGCCTGCGAACTGCTGGTTTGTATGGTTCACAAGAACCGAATAGATAGAGCTGCGTCTGTATTTGAATTCTGTATCTTGAGCATTTGCACAAACTGCGACAGAGACGAGTGCACCAAGTAAAATGTTACGTATTTTCATAATGTTTCAGTTTTTATGTTATTAGTAATTCCACTCTTCTTCTCCGAGTGTCTTATCGAGGTTGTACGAACGGTTCTCGCGAGTCACTTCGAGAAGTATGTTCTTCTTCTCCTGATCTGTAGGCACACGGTGTCCCAGTTCGGCTATCTTCTTCAGAACGGCGTCTTTATATAATGTAGACACCGGGCGGTCGAAGATGACCACGTCGTCGGCTGCGAGCAGATATCCGAAGGCGCCCAGCATATTGTCGAGATTCACTGCGCCGAGCGTAGCGTTGTCTGTGTTCGGAGCATAGGTCTGCGCTCTGTTCACCTGGTTGTCCTCGAGTTTCATGTCGGCTGGTCTTACTAAAGCCACGCCGTTCATGAAGTTGGCCACATCCTTGTATGCGTTTTTTGAGAGTTTCTTTTTCGCTACATTATAATGATAGTAGAGCGAGTCGCTCTTCTGTACCCAATAGTCGTTTGCGCCGCGCTCTGACGGGAAAATCACATTCATGTATTCGGTCGGTACGATGACGCTGCCGTTCGGCGCGACTGCGCCCCACTTGCCGTCTTTCTTAACGCAGACGGCGTCGAATCTGTTGTCCCAAGCGTCTTCGTAGTCGAATGGTATCACGGTTTCGCCGCTACGGTTGATGCAGCCGTACTTGGCGCCGTCCTTCTGTACGGTGAATATCTCCTTGTCGTCTTTCTGCTGCGGGAAGAGTATTTCGGTATAGCCCGACAATGCGGCGATATCGTTGTTGCTTTCGTCGAACACGCTCCACTTGCCGTCGCTGTCCTTTGCCGCCCACAGACCCAGGTTGCGGGTGTGACGCAAACTATTGTAGTTGCTGCGCAGAACATTGCCCTTCTTGTCTATAAACTTCCATGCGTCTCCGTTCACCGGTGCTATATCGCCGGTGAAGTCGCCGTGTGTCCAAAAATCGATATTTGAAAGATGTTTGTTGAATTTAGCCACTTCGAATCCTTTACCGGTCGAGAGATTATGGTAGCCGCACTTTGTTTCCTTCGACTTCACGTTATAGTATCTCACCATTCCGCCTTCCGGACGCATCACAAAATTGTAGGATCCCGACTTGAGCAGCACTTTGCCATTGCCGTCGAGAATGCCGGCTTTATTGTCACCTATCGGGTTGGACGAGTAGCCGAGGTATGAGCAGTCGGTCTGCAGTGTGTCTGTTATGAAATGGTAGCTGTGGAGGAGGCACTTACCTTCGTGATATACCTTGCTTTGAGAGCCGTCGTATGCGAACTCGTAGAGGCCCTTGTATTTCGGCTCCACGAGCAGACGTCCCTCGTTGTTGATGATGCCGTACTTGGCGTTGGCCATATAGTTTTTCTTCTCTACCGTTGCGTTTTTGCCGCCTAAAGCCACTAACGCCTTTCCGTAGCAGTTTATCTTGGATATATGGCTGTACTTCACATCGAGGGCTATCTGTCCGTTGCTCTTGGCGAGTCCCATCTTCTTGCCGTTCTTCACGAGATACAGACCGTTTGCCCACGGGTATATCTGCGTGTACTTCAGAGGCAGCACCACTTTGCCCGAAGCGTCGATGATGCCGCTCTTTCCCGATTTTGTCACAATGGAGATGCCTTTTTCGAACGGGGTGGCACTGTCGTAAATGCACTTCACGACAACGTTGCCTTGCGAGTCAACGAAACCTACCTTTCCTTTCTTATTCAAAGAAATCTTGAGGTCTTGGGCCTGAACCGACGCTGCAAGGAACGCAGCTGCCACGAACATAAGTCTAAAATTCAGTTTTCTTATTTTCATAATTAGATACGAGCTAAGGCTCCGCTTAGCAATTTAATAGTAGTAAATAACAAAAAAGTACATACAATAAAAGGTGTGGAGCAGGTCGTCTGTCCGTCGTATTGCGAGAATCTGACGCAGGTCAGGGCATCGGAACGCCTCTTCATGTATATAGCCCGCCATCTCATTGCGTAATACGGCTTATAATAAAAACAGATTTCTGTTTGGGGAAAAGTGTTCTTTCGTAAGCAGGTGTAAATCAGCAGGATGGTTAGACAATGGCAAATTTAAATATTTTTTAATATTTTCAAAGTTTTCACAACTTTTTTATTCAGAAACTTTTCAGGATATTAAAAAATTTTGGAATGAATGGCCGTTTTTCGTGCTTATCTGTAAATTAGCATTTGGTGAGCGGCGGCAACATAGCCGTTTTTACAGAAAAACATTTTTACAAAATCTGAGAAAACGTGTGTGGCTATGTGAAATAAAAGTTGTACATTTGCACGTATTAGTAAACGGAAAGCTATGGAAAGAATCGGAATATTCGTTGGATCGTTCGACCCGTTCACCATCGGTCACGACTCTATCGTGCGCCGCGCCTTGCCGCTCTTCGACCGCCTCGTCATCGGCGTTGGCGTGAACGAAAAGAAGCGCTACATGCTCACGGCGGAGCAGCGCGTGGAGGCTATCAGAGGGCTGTATGCCGGCGAGGAGAAGATAAGCGTGGAGCAGTACAATGACCTGACGGTTGACTTCGCGCAGCGCCACGGAGCGCAGTTCATCGTGAAGGGCGTGCGCTCGGTGAAGGACTTCGAGTTCGAACGCGAGCAGGCTGACATCAACCGCCGACTCACGGGCATAGAGACTGTAGTGTTCTACGCTCTGCCTGGCATGGACAGCGTGTCGTCGTCGGTGGTAAGAGAACTGAAGAACTTCGGAAGGGACGTGGATTCTTTTCTCCCGAAAAGAATCTGACAAGATGGTGAGGTGGTGAGATGGTGACATTAGTGTATATCTCACAACAACACATCTCAACACCACACCATCTCAACATCTCACCACAACAACACCACAACACCTCAACATAACAACATAACAACATTCACAATATGATTACATACAACGTAGACGGCGTGAAGATGCCGAAGATAAAGAAGCGCGAGACGACAGCATGGATACGTGCCGTCGCAGCTACATACGGCTACAAGGTAGGCGAAGTGGGCTACATGTTCGTTGACGACGAGAAGATTCTCGAGGTGAACAACGAATATTTAGGTCACGACTACTATACAGACGTGATAACGTTCGACTACGACGAGCCGGGCATCGTGAGCGGCGACATCGTAATCTCGCTCGACACCGTGCGCACCAACGCCGAGAAGTTCGGCAAGCAGTACGACGACGAGCTGCACCGCGTGATAATTCACGGCATACTGCATCTCTGCGGTATCAACGACAAGGGACTGGGAGAGCGCGAGATAATGGAGGACGCAGAGAACAAGGCGCTCGCCATGCTGCAGAACCTCTGCTGAGATATTCTTCCACAGATGCGCACAGATTGCAAGGGTGCGTAGAAATCAACAACGGATTAAGCGGATTAAACGGATTTTTCTTCATTGCAGAGAAATCCTATTAATCGGCTTAATCCGTTGTTGCTTTTAACGTAGCGGTTGGTGCACTTCTCCCAGGGGAGGGTGTGTCAAAACTCCCAATATAAATAACTAAAAACTCGTTGTACGT
>ERZ1031897.226-NODE-226-length-20712-cov-28.286344_pt1 | contig 20712 bp, 12 predicted proteins | sample MGYA00517881_ERZ1031897 | MGnify/ENA primary metagenome ERZ1031897 (study PRJEB33719, sample SAMN04261280) | wastewater metagenome | biome: rural village; feature: human; material: feces | host: Homo sapiens | place: El Salvador | collected 2013-01-07 ... | reverse complement strand
ATGCCATGATTCCTATTATAGAATCCGAAGTCGTCGATAAGCATCATTGGATGACAAAGGAGGAATTCTTGGATGCCATCGCTACTACCCAGGTTTGTCCGGGAGCCTTGGCCATCAACATGAGTTCCCTGCTCGGATATAAGTTGGCAAAGATACCGGGAGCCATCGTCTGCACCCTCGGCGCTTCGTTACCATCATTTCTTATTATCTTGGCGATAGCCATGTTTTTCCATCAGTTTGAAGACAACAAGGTGGTGGCTGCCCTGTTTGCAGGCATCCGTCCTGCCGTGGTGGCATTGATAGCCGTACCTACGTTCTCGCTAGCCAAGAGCGCCAGGATTTCGCTCGTCAACTGCTGGATACCAATTCTCTCCGCCCTTCTGATATGGCTGGTAGGTGTCAACCCCATCTGGGTGATTATCGCCGCTGGCGTGGGAGGCTACATCTATGGACAATTCATTCAACCAACAGAATAACATATGATATTTCTTCAGCTTTTCATCGTATTCCTTCAGATAGGCATCTTCGGATTCGGAGGTGGCTATTCCATGATATCCCTGATTCAGGGACAGGTGGTAACGCAGTATCATTGGATGACGATGCAAGAGTTCACTGATGTTGTCGCCATTTCGCAGATGACACCAGGACCTATCGGCATCAACGCTGCTACCTATTGCGGCTATACCGCTGTGCACAATGCAGGCATGGGCGGCATGATGGCCATACTCGGAAGTGCCGTGGCAACCTTTGCCCTGGTTCTCCCCTCTTTGATTTTGATGATTCTTATCAGCAGAATGCTGTACAAGTATATGAAAACCTCAGCCGTTCAGAGCATCTTCATCGGTCTCCGTCCTGCCATCGTCGGCTTGGTGGGAGCCGCAGCCCTGCTCCTGATGAATGGCGAGAACTTCTCTACGCCAGCCAATCCCTGGCATTTCTATATCTCCATCGCCCTCTTCCTTGCTACCTTTATCGGCGTGAAGGTGATGAAGATCAATCCAATCCGCATGATACTCTATGCGGCATTTGCGGGATTGGTGCTATTATATTAAAGCTTTTTCATTTTAATCCATGCTATTTATGAGAAAGGTATATTTTGCCATAGCCCTTGCCTTCTGCAGCCAGGGCATTCAGGCTCAGCAAACCTCCTACCGCTGGAAGGTGGAGGCTGAAGCAGGCGTCAGTTGCAGCGTGCTCGATACAGATGTATCGGGTCTGTCCACTACTACCTATAAGGTGAGACCGGGAGTGGCGACTGGTATAGGGGCAGAATATCTGGCAGTTGACAACCTGGCTGTGGAAACCGGTATCCGATTCGTACAGCGCGACTACCTGTACCAGAATCTGGGCGGTGACTCCTGGAACACCCGATACAACAACAATTTCATCAGCATCCCACTCAACGTGGGATATTATCTGATTCATAATCCCTACCACGAAAAGGGATTGTGGATCAAGCCGCAGGTGGGCGTATATTACGAGTACTTCACCTCCATGCACACCAAGGGCATCTATCCGATGAACATCATGCAAGGATACAAGGGCGACGGAACCTACATCAAGTATAACACCACCTACGATTTCAAGAAGAACGAGAACCATCTGCGCCGCAGCCTCTTTGGAGGTGAAGCCGGTATCAAGGTGGGGTATTCCTTCGGAAGAATAGATGGCTCCATCGGGTATAACTTCCAATATGGTTTCTCGCATATCTACGAGGAGAAAGCCCGTACCAGCAAGACTGCCCGCCGCAACTCCAGCGTCATCACCGCTGGCATTGCCTACAAACTATTCTAGCTCCACACGCCCTGAAAGGGCAGAAGCCTTAAAAAATTCATTTAAAAATAACAGCAGATATGAGAAGCCCTATATATAAAATAGGTGGAATGCGATTCTTCCTGGTTTTCCTGTTGTCGGCAGCATCCCTTGCGATGTCGCTGACCAGTTGTGTATCGGATAACGACGCCAACTCAAAGTCTATTTCCGATTATACCGATGCCAACGTCCGTTCTTACGGCGACTTGTTTGAAATATTCTGGAGGGTGATGAACCAGCGCTATTGCGACCTCAACGAACAGACAGGCGTCTCTTCCCTCTCCTGGGAACAGGTGTACGAAATGTACAAGCCGAAGTTTGAAGCTCTGAAAACCTTCAAGCCTTCATCAGAAAATACACAGGCTGAAATCCTGGCAGACAATGCCAAGGCAAAACAGTATTTCCAGGAAATCATGAATCAGATTATCGACCAGCATTTCTTCGTGAAAATCACCCTTCCGGTTTCCCATTCATCCACAGAAACGGTTCGGTTTGAAAGCAAACTCTACGAAAGAGAACCTATCTTCCCGATGGCTTACCACTGGGATTACACCCGCAGCCAATTAAAGGATAACGGCACAGCCTTCGGAAGCCTGACCGACAACTTCAGCATGATGGGCGGTTTCGTGAAAGATGCCCCAGGTGTCTTCTATCTGGGATTCAGTAATTTCTATATCTCGGAAAACTGTGTCTATACCTATCATTCTGATTATCTGCCTACGAATGCAGAAAACAAGTATCATATCGACGAACAGATGATTGCCACGAAAGCCAGCGAACTAGTGACCGATGCGAATCTGATAGACCAGACGAAGGAAGAAGCCGACCAGCTCCTGGCACAAGCCAACCAGTATCTGACTTCAGACCAGGTGAAGGCAGCCATCGCCAAGATGGAGGCTTACAATGCAGGCAAGAACTATCAGGGACTTTATCATCTCTCGTGTGCAGCTTATCAGAGTGCCCCATCTTTCATCCAGTCACTTCCAGCCTCAACAGATAACACCGAGGCGGTAAGCATCCTGAAAGACCATCTTACCCAGAATTCGAAATATCCGGCTCTGGCTGAGGAAAAAGCCTTCCGCAACTGGATGGCTCAGCAATTGGCAGATTATCTGTGGCACGAAAGGGAATTCACCAATTTCTGGGAAGACCTGAAGTTTACCACAGGCCATGAACTGGTAGAGACCTACCGCAGCAAATTCCTGGAGCCACTGGCTAAGGGCGATATCAAGAAGCTTATCCTGGATGTGAGAAGCAATGGCGGTGGTGCCGTGGCTGATACCCGACTGTTGACCGACTTTCTGGTAACCCAGCCAGCCGTTTATGCTTACGTTCGCAAGAAGGAAGATAACAACCCATATAGCTATACCCCATGGATTCCGCAGCGAATCGCCGTTACCGGAAGCAGTGTGAAGCGGGAAATTCCTACCGCCATCCTGCTGGATAACCACAGCGCCAGCATGTCGGAGATTACCTCGCTTATTCTGAAGAGCCAGGGCGACCACGTGAAACTCATCGGCAGAAACAGTTGCGGTGCCCAATCCATGCTGATGGATAACTCGGCAAGCAACGGCGGCTGGAAGGGAAACGTAACCAGCTATCTGTATTTCTACATGCCTACCTGCATGACCAAAGATGCACAGGGAAGACTGCTAGAAGGCGTGGGCATCACTCCCGATTATCTCCTCGACCCGATGACGGAGAATGAAATCAAGGAAATCTATCAGAATGCCGCCGGAGCCACCGACAGGGCTTTCCAGAAAGCACTCGAAGTGCTGAAATAAAGATCCGTACGCCTTAAAAGGGCGTACAGAAAATAAACAAAAAAGATAAAACTTGAAAACAACATAAACAAAAAAAAGCAATCATGAACAAAAAGAAACTGATCTATTGTAGCAGTTGTCTGGCTGCCGCCCTCCCGGGACTGGCTGTCAACGCAGCCTCAGCTACCCCAGAAGCCAACGGAAACAGCAGCCAGAAGGCTACCCCCGACCGCCCTAACATCGTCTTCATCCTAGCCGATGACCTCGGATTGGGCGACCTCTCCTGCTATGGCAGTCAATGTATCAAGACCCCGAACATCGACCATCTAGCCGAAACGGGAACCCGATTCACGCAGAGCTATGCTGGTTCGGGAATCAGTTCGCCATCCCGCTGCGCCCTGATGACAGGCAAGAACACGGGCAACACAACCATCCGCGACAACACCTGCACAGCCGGCGGACTGACCGGTTACAAAATTAATCCGAAAGGCGATACCACCATCGTGCGCAGAGCCAACATCCTGCCCACCGATACCACCCTCGCCACCGTGCTGAAAGCCGCAGGCTACAAAACTTGTCTGGTCAACAAGTGGCATCTCGACGGATACGACCCGAAGGCTTCGCCTATCTATCGTGGCTTCGATGAATTCCACGGCTGGCTCATCAGCACCGTAGAGTCGAACTCACCTTATTATTATCCCTACAACCGATTCGACAACGACAAGCTCATCCACATCAAGGCAAACGAGCACGACAAGCACGTGAAGCACAACACCGATATCTCTACCGATGATGCCATCAGCTTCATCAAGCGCAACAGGAACCATCCGTTCTTCCTCTATCTAGCCTACGATGCACCCCACGAGCCATACATCATCGACAACACCTCGTGGTATGACGACGAAACGTGGGATATGAACGACAAGCGATATGCCTCGCTCGTTACCCACATGGATGCAGCCATCGGCAGACTGCTGAAGACCCTAGACAAACTAAAGCTCCGCGACAATACGCTCGTCATCTTTGCTTCGGATAACGGCGCAGCCGTGCAAGCCCCACTGAAGCAGTTCAACTGCAATGCCGGATTCCGTGGCAGAAAGGCACAGCTCTACGAAGGCGGCATCCGCGTGCCGTTCATCGTGAACCAGCCCAACCGCGTACCCGTGCAGACGCTCGACAACATCATCTACTTCCCTGACGTGATGCCCACCTTCGCAGCCCTCGCCGGTTCGGAACAGGCCCTGCCGCAAGGCTACAGCGGCATCAACATCCTGCCCCTCTTCTACGGCAAGCAGACCTATCAGGACGGTAAGCCTATCAACACCGACAACCGACTGCTCTACTGGGAATTTCCGGGCAAGCAGCGTGCGGCAAGAAAGGGCGATTGGAAATGCGTAACCATCAAGAAGAACGCTCCACTGGAACTTTACAACCTGAAGAACGACCCTACGGAGAGCCATAACCTTGCCAAGGAACTGCCAGAAATGATAGAAGAATTCGACAAGGAGATGAGAGCTGCCCGCAAGCCATCACCCAACTGGCCTTTGCCAGATGATGGCAAGTAACAATTGTGCATTCGTCCAAAAGACAACAAAATGATATTAAAAAGGTGGATTTCAGCAAGAAATCCACCTTTTTACACTATATAATTCATTTTATCCACCTATCTTTTGTGCTTTTTGTGTACTTTTGCAACTGTGTATTAATAGCGGCATGGATTCAAGCACTGCTTGCTTTCATGCCATAACATCAAAAAGCAACATCAAAAACAAGCCTAAAGAATAAACAATGAATAAGAAAAGACATTTTTTACTCTCGGCTGTGCTCGCCACAACATTGGCAGCCAATGCCCAGATAACCATCAACGTAGATGCCTCTAACCCAGGCGTCAAGGTTTCACCTAATTTATATGGTATCTTCTTCGAGGATATCAACCATGCTGCAGACGGCGGTCTCTATGCCGAACTCATCAGCAACCGCTCCTTTGAGGATGACGACAAGAACATCCCTACCTGGAAAACTTCCGCTCAGGAAGGCGCAAAAGTCAATGCACAACTCATCAACAAGGGTCTGCTCAACAAGGCACAGGGCAAGGCTCTCCAGCTTACCATTGCGGCAAAGCCAGCAGCCACAGCCTCTCTCATCAACGAAGGCTTCTGGGGCATCAACGCCGTTCAGGGCAGAACCTACAAGCTCTCTTTCTGGGCAAAGGGTAGCTACAAGGGCGGATTGAAGGCACGACTCACCAACGCCAAGGGCGACAAGGTGTATGCAGAAACATCCCTCAATGCCAAGGTAGGCAAGAAGTGGACCAAATATACAGCTGAACTTACAGCCAATGCCAACGATGCGAAAGCACAGTTTGAACTCGTAGCCGACGGAAAGGGTACCATCGTTCTGGATGTGGTAAGCCTCTTCCCTCCTACTTTCAAGAATCGCGAGAACGGCTTGCGCCCTGACCTGGCTCAGCTTCTCTATAACATCCATCCTAAGTTCGTCCGCTTCCCTGGCGGTTGCTACGTAGAGGGACAGGAATCTCCTGAGAATGCTTTCCACTGGGAGAAGACTATCGGTCCTATCGAGGAACGTCCGGGCCATAAGAACGTAAACTGGCGCTACCGCACCAGCGACGGTATGGGATTCGATGAGTATCTGCAGCTTGCCGAGGATCTGAACGCCAAACCGCTCTATGTAGTAAACGTAGGTTTGTGGCACGGCGGTATGACTCCTGTGGACAGCATCCAGCCTTGGATTGACGAGTGCATGAATGCCCTGGAGTATGCCAACGGTCCTGTTACCTCTAAATATGGTGCGCTCCGTGCTAAGAACGGTCATCCGGAACCATACAATATCGAGTATCTGGAGATTGGTAATGAGAACAACCAGCCGGATCCTGCGGCTCAGAGCGACCATTACTACGAGCGCTTCAAGAAGTTCAAGGATGCTGTATTGGCGAAATATCCTAAGATGCACCTCATCGGTAACGTGGTGGCTTGGGGCGATGACAATCCTAAGTGGGAAAGCAACGAGAGCGTAGAACTCCTCGACGAGCACTACTACAGAAATCCTGCCTGGTTTGCCGAGAACTTCAACAAGTATGATAACTACGACCGTAAGGGCAGCGAGATTTATGTAGGTGAATATGCCGTAACCCAGGGCTTCGGCAATATGGGTTCGCTCGATGCAGCACTCGGTGAGGCTGTCTATATGATGGGCATCGAGAACAACTCTGACATTGTGACCATGGCATCCTACGCTCCTATCTTCGCCAACCTCAACAACCGTATGTGGGCACCGGATATGATTCAGTATACATCTGATAAGGTATTCGGAACTCCATCTTACTACGTTCAGAACGTGATGGCAAACAACATCGGTACCCGTGTATTGAAGGTGAACCAGGAGAATCCATACAAATATGAGCAGACTCAGGTGAAGCCAGCTATCTGCCGTGTAGGTATGGGAACATGGGGCACTCAGGTTTCTTTCGAGGACAAGGGCTACAGCGATGAGAACGGCAAGGCGCTGCCAATGACCCTCCAGGAACTGCCTACCGACATCCACGGACAGTGGAAGACTGAGGGCAGCCTCATCAAGCAGACCAGCAACGAAGAGAGCTGCATCCGTCTGAACCCAGGCGAGATTACCAGCAACGGTTATATATATAAGGTACGCGCGAAGAAGGATGCCGGAAACGAGGGTTTCCTCATCATCTTCAACTACGTGGATAAGAACAACTACTGCTGGTTGAACCTTGGTGGCTGGAACAATACCCAGCACGGTGTGGAGTCTATCGTGAATGGTGCCAAGAGTCAGATTGCTACCTGCCCAGGCAAGATTGAAACCGGCAAGTGGTACGATATCGAGCTGAAGGTAGTGGGCGACAGCATCTTCGCCAAGTTGGATGGCAAGGAAGTATTCGCCACCAAGCTGAAGGCAAACACCCTTCCAGGCATCTTCTCTACAGCTACACTCGACGAGAAGACAGGTGAGATAATCCTGAAGATTGCCAACACCAGCACCGATCACACCACAGCGAAGATTAATCTTCAGGGCAAGGAGATTAAGGATGGCAAGCTCATCCGCCTTTCAGCCAAGAACGGTCTGGAGGAGAACACCATCGACAATCCTACCAACATCTATCCTGTAGAAAACTACGTAACTACAGAGAAGAATGGTGCCACAGTAGAGATTCCAGCCAGCTCTCTGAACATCATCAGATTGAAGTAAGCACCAAGATTAAAACAACAAACTACATCCAGGGCATCAGCCCTGGATATACTCGATATATATTGATACATTTTTTGAATAGTTGATAGATAGTTAGTTAGAAATGAAGAAGGCGGCAACCTGCGTGATGCAGATTGCCGCCAATTGTTTTATGATTATCTATTATCTTTTATCCTAAAGCATAATTGATGAGCAGGAAGATGCTCAGGATATAGAGCGTAAGATTCAGATCCTTGAACTTACCCACCGATGGCTGTGGCAGTAAAGAGAGCACCCTTGTCCATACCTGTGGTTGCAAGGATGGTAGGGTTCACTGCCAGGATGTAACACATGGTCAAGAAGGTGGTCATACCAGCAATCAATTCAGTCTTGACCTTCATTTGTTTTGGGTCGAAACCCAATAATGCTTTTAATTTATTCATTTCTTATATTACAATTATTTTTTCTCTATTTTCTCTTCCCCATTTTCTGAACTTAGTCATATTGTTTTCGGGACGAACAAAGATAACAAAAAATAATGTAGAATGCCTTATTTTACAAGTTTTTAACTCACCAGAATGCCTTATTTTACAAGTTTCGACATAAATGTTTCCTAAAAGCTATACCTTACAGAGACAAAACAACTTATTGGACGAAGATAATATATATAACAATAATTACTTTCCCCATATTGTTTGTTTATCACATATTTTCTCTCATTTGTCAAATTTTGAGCCAAGCATTCAACCTCCCAACTCTTAACCTTATACCTCATTCCCATACTAGCATAAGACTCTCTCTTGCGAAAAGTCTCTTCTTTTAACCAATTCATATTCATACGCCCAAATACTTCCAATTCTTTCACTAAAAAACAAGACACCTCCAAAGCAGCTTGGTTATTTTGTATCTTATTTTTCATGGCTTGCACTTTATTCTGCATCTGAAAGAATGCGTAATTCAAAGAACAATTCAGTTTGTCATTCCATAACGTTTGAGCGATAGTCGTCGTCAGCCGATAATTGTCATTTACCAGTTTCAGCACATGGTCCTTAGCCATAATATTGGTATTTGCACTACCTAAGCTTGCCACTAACGAGAGAGAAGTATCCGTACTTCGTATTTTTTTACTGCAATCGAATGTCAGTTTTCTTTCTACCAGTGAATTTTTCTTATCTAATATTTCCTTATGAACACTACCATCAGAAATAGTAGTTTGACTCATCGAACTCATACACAGACGAGACACAGAAGCCATCACTGAAGCGAAAAATCCCTTTATCGCATTATGGTAATCAAAAAATCCACTGGCAAAGAGAGTGTTTCCGTTACTGAAATTCCCAGCACCTTGTGTTGTAACATCCTTGTAGGTATAATAAATAGGTGATGTCACAAAATTGGCAATACTTCCAAATTTACTACGTGAGCCACCAACCAGGCGAAGTCTAGCTCCTTTAGCAACCTTCCAAGAGATTGTAGTATTCACATTGGCATAAACTTTATCTAGCCTAAAGTCATTATTACTGCCAGCATTTTCAAAATGCACATTAATAAGAGACAAGGGCACTTTCAGTTCCCATACCAATTTGTCCCAATTCAGGCGTAAATAAGCAGCCATGTTTGTATTGAGCATATATCCACTAAAGGAATCATTCAAATTTTTCTCAGCATGAAGCTGTGACAAGGATATCTTATTATAATTGGATTCAAAATCAATTTGCATTCCCGTTTGAAGCCATCTGCCCAACTGCCAGGCAAAAGCAGTATGTTCATCTGTCTGAAAGGCTGTTTCTTGCAGGCTCTGAAACAACAGCCATTTCTTGTTATCTGTAAAAGCTTGCAAGCGATTCACAGGCGTATTAGAGAATCGAACGTTCGACTTAAATTGAAACATCTTCTTCCCAATACGATAAATGAAAGCAAGTTGATTGGCAAACTGACTATTTTCCGATTTCTGCTTTTGAATTCCATCAAAATTATCTTCCAAGCCGAATTGCTTATGATAGAAATTGGCATTAACTGCCAAATGGTCCCAGAAATAAACTTTATCCATATTGTTCTCTATAGTCATCTTACCCACCAGACGGTTAGAATATACTGCCGCCTGAACCTTTTCAGAAATATCCAGATACTGATTATCACCAACAAATATAGAAGAATTCTTTTGGTTCTGATAATGTATATCATCACCTGCATAACGAAAATTGAGAGTAAGCGTCTGCTTATTTTTCAACTTGAACAGGGAATTAAGAGAAGCCTCACCCGATTTGTTATTCAGATAACGGTTTAGAGATATATCAGGCATATCTTGCGCCGACAAACCGATTCCATTCCACGTAAAGGAAGAAAAATCAGCAACCAAATCCGCATCATACACCCCCTGCGTATTATAAGTATCCCCAATATCGTTGTACTTCAAAGACAACAGATGCTGAAACTTTTTACTCACTTGCATGGCAAAAAGATTGCTTTTACACAAAGTTTGCTCATCATATCCTACACCTTGCTGAAAATATCCAATAGGTTTTAACCTACGGCTGTTCTTTAACGTCAGATTAAGCGCAGCTTTATTTGAAAAGCTAAAATCCTTCAAAGCTCTTACAGGTTGATGATTCTCATAGACACTCACTGTAGCTATATCATCAGCATTGATATTTTTCGTTGCCAATTTGTAGCTCCCCGAAAGCATATCCATGTTTTCTATATAAAACTTATTGATAGGTTCCCCCTGATAATATATGCTACCAGTATTATCTACATGAATACCAGGAAAGCGCTTGATAACATCCTCTATCGTCCGATCATTACTCTTTTTAAATGCACCCACATTATAAATAAGAGTATCTCCCTTCTCACGAATAGGCGTACTTCGCACTACCACTTCCTTGATTTTGATAGCCTCATCATGGAGGACTATCTCATCCAGTTTTCCAAAGTCCTTACGAAGAAAGATTTTTGTTTTATAACCTAAACGGGAAAAGGTAAGGTTATCTATAGAATCACTTTCCTCAACTAAAAGCTTGAATTCACCCCGTCGATTTGACAAAACATATTTCTTCATCTGGTGATTCATAGAAAATGCCTTGACCACAACATTGGTTAACGCCTTTCCCGTTTCATCACTTACTGTTCCCGAAAGCATCGTCTGCGCCTTTATCGGCAGCGCCAACAAAATCATGAGAACCGATAGATACATATTTTTTATCTGATTCATCTATTATGCTAGAGTTTATGGATAAATATTTTATTCCTTCTCTAAAGGATTAAAAAATAATTTTCGTTTTGGAATCGGCACAGCATTTCCTTTAGCATCCTTAGGAGCAAAAGGTGTATTGCTTAACAACTTGCCAGGATTGGTGCGATATTCAGACAAAGACTTATTATATTTTTTGCGGGTCGTCTTGAAATAGTCTCGCTTAGCATATTTGATTGGAGAATGAGACTTTCTGATGGCAATAGCAGAAAAACGATGATCATTATCCTCTGTTTTTGCCTCTAAGATGAGACCAGGTAAACCGTTTAATTTCCAAGGTCCCACACTTTGTGGAATTTCCGAATAAAATACAATCCATTTATATCCACGAAACTCACAAGTTGCCATGTGGCACAAATTTCCACATACTTCTTTTGTGCTATCTGACAAAGTCCAATTCATATTGGGAATAGGTTCTTGATAAACAAAGTTATCGATAAAAACCCTACCATAAAACTCCAGGTTATTGCTACTCAAGTTTTCCATAAGACTTTCCGTTGAAGTACAATCATACCTACGACTTAAGTTATAGAATAACCTATTAGTCACCTTATCATATCCAATAGAAGCAAAAACAGAATCAAGCCTGAAAGCATTATAGTCCTCATATTTACAAATAGAATCCCCTATCTCCATTATCACATCATATTCTCTCATATCTTGCAAGTCACGATCAATGACAGAATAGTGATAGATACACTCCACCACGCTTGTATCCACTGTTACCATCTTGTTCAGTACCGCAATCTGGTTATCCATTTTTTCTTGAACCAGTCCTTCATTTCCTTTCTGAGCTTGAGAAACAACAGAAAAGAGCATAAATAATAAAGTGAATGCAGCTGCCCATCCAAGAACTGATAATGTTATTAAATGTTTCATATCTTTTATATGTTTAAATCGCTTGCAAAAATATAAAATTGCTGCGAAACACACAAACAAAACATTCTATAAGAATTTACTAAAAATTTAGTAAAACCAATAACCTCCTCATTTTCCAGCACTTAGCAAAATCAGACACTATGATATATGACGAACAAATTCATCAAAATCCTTAGGCGTGCCTACCTTATGACACAATTTCTCCAACATTCTTTTACGTGCGGCACAGACCGCAGACGACGATAATTTCACAAGACCGGCAATAAACGAAGTAGAAAAACCCATTTTTACCAACAGACAAATGTGATATTCCTTTTCACTCAATTGTTCTTTCAGAATAGGAACAAAAGATGGAATCAGCTGCTCTACCGTTGTTTCCAACGCTATCCAATCTTCCTGAACCATTTGCTCCTTTGGGTGCATTTCTATATAATGGAGTTTCTTGCATATCGAAGAATTTCTCAAAATAACATCTGCATCCGACAAAAGAGGATTAGAAAACTTAGCCCTAATATCCTTTACTTCTTCCTTTAATTTACCTATAGCTTCCTCCTTTTCACGAATCATCAAAGACATTTTATTATCCTGTTCTTCCTGAAGCTGCAACAACTCCGCCTGAAGTTTTTTAAGCTTAAGCAAACTATCTTCATACAGGAGCTGGGTAGCCGCAATTCTCTTCTTCTTCAGAACCATTTTCTTTCTATAGATGAAAGCAGCAAACATCCCCAATACCATACTGCCTATAATCAAGATATATATAATATGATCTCGCTGCGCAGCTTTTTTCTCTGCCAGAATAGCTTTTCGCTGATTCCTATTATAATTATACAGGGCATGTACCTGCTGTAACTGGCTATGCTTCATCTCCACGAAAATAGAATCCTGATAATCCAAGCTCTTTAGAGCAAACTCAGCAGTCAAAGCAGGACGATTGACTTTGGAATAGTATTGAGCCAATGCCCTAGCAGTTACAGCCTGATTGCCATTCGACTTGCAAAGCTTCAGGCTCTGATTAAGATAATAATAAGCAGAATCCAGTTGAGAAAAACACAGATAATATGCTCCCCTTTCATAATAAATGTAAGCCAAAGCATCTTCGTAATTAAGGTTTCCCTTATAACCTGTAGAAATATACGATTTGAAAGCATCTTTTGCCTCATTATATTTTCCCTGCTGCATATAATACTCATAATTGCAGCCCAAAGCTATAGCCGCATCGTTATCATTTCCATATTTCTTAAACATTTTTGCAGCATTCAGATTAACAGCTATGGCTGAATCTATCTCTCCCAAATAAGCGTATGCTCCCTGCCTACCTTGGTAAAACCTGATGGCATTCTTGATATCGTTTGCCTTAAATGCATATTTATAAGCATTTTTCAAAGCTGACAATTCCTCGTAAGGCAGATACTGCTTATCAAATAATAATGCCATCTGCCCATACACCTTGCCAAGCGTATTGTAATCACAATCATTTGCCGTTGTATCAGCCTGCTCGGTAGCCTTGTTATAGTACTCCAATGCAGTAGGTGCTTCATGCATGTCTCTATACACACAACCCAAAACATAATAAGCCAGCATCCGATTATTGGCAGAGCCATGATGTTCATAATAATCTGCCACTTCCTGCATAATGCTATCAGAAGTAAAGGGAATGAATGCCTTGTTCATTGCCTTGTGATAAAGCAACTGGTAACGCATTCTCTGCCCCTTGGTAAATTCCGGCAACTGCGTTTTTACTCCATCAAGCATCCGGATGGCAACCTTTGCTGAGTCGTCATCTGCATCCATGATACTATCTGCCCGCTGCATCAAATCATCATACTTTCTGTTTCCTGCACAAGATGCAAGAATCATGATGACGAGCAACAAATACATGACCTTACTTTTCATTTCGCTCTTTTTTTTTGCAAAAGTACAAAAAAATAGAGAAACCACCATACAAATCTCCATATAAAATTAGAAAAAATATGACTAAAGGCCGATTAGGCAAGTTCTCAATAGAAGTGCAAAAATCTGAGGGGGTTCAGGCTTAATAATCTATACCTGAAAACACCGAGGGGTTTGGGGGCGAGTAGCCCCCATGCATTGAGCTATGTCAAGAAATTCAATGAGCAATGCAATAAATGTAGATTTATCCACCATTTATCGCGAATAAAAGCGAAATAGTGGTAGTCGTAACCATTACAACTGGGATAAAGAATCAAAAAAACTTTTATTACCAATAAAAAAGTTCTTATCCATAGTAGAAAGTTATGTTCAAAAGCTCCGAACTTATGTTCAAAAGCTTTGAACTTAAGTTCAAAGGCTTTGAATACACATTCAAAGGTTATGAATATAACTTTCTACTATGGATAAGAACTTTTTTTTATTCCAACGTCAGCCACCCATCTTCCGTCCAGTTGATTTTCTTCTGAACCAGGATGCTGGCACCATTCTTCGGCACACTGTAACCATGGCAGAAGAAGTAATCGCCATCAGGGAAGGAGTAGGCTGAGCAATGACCCATCGCCTCATATTCCTTCTTGTCGCCTTCCAGCAGCAAGGTGCCACCGCCATTGCGCATATCCCTGCCCTCCTTATCCAGATAAGGACCAGCCACCTTCTTGCTCCTGCCCACGGCAACACGATAGTTGCTCTTGATGCCACGGCAACAGTAATCCCAACTTACGAAGAGATAGTAATAACCACCATGCTTCATGATGAAAGGAGCCTCGATGGCATTGGTGCCGGCAAACTTAGAAGTAGGATTCGGTTCTGCTGATGCATCGCCCACGGCATGACGGCGGGCGATGGTCTGAGGCTTGGCGCCCTTCTTGACATGCATCGTCTTCTTATCCAACTTGATCATCTGGATGCCATCCCAGAAAGAGCCCCAGGTAAGCCAAGGGTTTCCCTTCTCATCAACAATGAAATTCGGGTCGATGGCATTCCAGTTGTCTCTATCGCCCTTGGAGGCGACGAGGCAGCCCTCATCCTTCCATCCATCCTTATCAGATAAGGAAGTATTGCTCAGCAAGCCGATGGCAGATGTGTTCTTACCAAAGGTGGAACAGGAATAAGCCAGATACCACTTGTTCTTGAAACGGATAACATCCGGAGCCCAGATATGCGTGGTAAAACCTGGCACACTATCATGCGTCCATGCCGGAATCTCGCTGTTCTTGAGCACGCCCTGAGGAACGATGGTCCAATGCTTGCGGTCGGTAGAGGTCATCTGCGTGATGCCATGACCTGTGCAGTAGAGATAGTACTTGCCATTCTCATACGCCATCACGGGATCGTGAACAAAAGGAGTATCTACCACAATCGGTTCCTGCGGAGCATTCTGTGCCATCAGCTGGCAACCACCTTTTACAACAGGAGCAGCAATGAACATTGCTGCTCCCAATAGTATTTTAGAAATCTTCATATAATTACACCTTATTATATATATAAGAGAATTACTTGTTCACAAATTTCTTTCCGTTCACAATCACTACACCCTTGTAGCTCTTGTCTACCTGCTGACCGGAGAGGTTGAACCACTTGCCATCATTCTTCTTCTGAATGATGATAGGGTTCGAGATGCCTGTAGAAAGGCTTGAGCCGTCGATGTAAGAGCCCTCATTTACGAAGAACAGGTTAAGCTGGCTAGGCTTGCTGGCGATGGTGGTTGAGAATGAGTAGTTATATACCTTCTTACTGGTAGTTGTGATTGTGGCTGTCATCTTGAAGGCACCATTAGCAGCATACTCCACAGTCATGTCAACCAAAGACCCGTTCATATCATTCTTGAAGGTATCCCAAACATAATTGCTTACACAGCCCACATTGGAATTTGCGGTATTGTTCCAATTATCGCAACGGATGCCGAAATACTCGATATAGCCAGCCACACCATGTGTCTTGTTGGCACCATACAAAGCCCAGTTGCACCAGTTGTTTGTAGCATTACTATAGTTATAGAACTTAAACTGAACCTTCTTTCCAGCCTGCAACTTATAATCTGCCGAGAAATTGGTCCACCAAGCAGAAGTTGTATTCTTCTGTTCAGATACAGGATAATAAACCGGAGTAGTTTCCTCAGCCTCAGCATCGATATTCAGGGTATAATCCTTCACGTACTCATACTCATCCTTGCTGATAGTCATGGTCAAAGTAACCTTGCCTTTGCCCTTTACCTTACCGTCATCGGTCAGGATAGAAGGATTGCTTGACTTCCAAGAAATCTTCGCACCCATGTTGCCCTGAGTAGGAAGAGAAGAAACCGCATTCAGGGTGGCACCATCAGAGAATGGCAATGTCATCTTGCTGAGGGTGTACTTAATGGCAGCCTTGGCATCTGCCTTCACTGCCCAAACCTCCTGCTGATAGGTAAAGTTGTTCTGTCCTATAATCAGACTACCGCTTGATGAAGAGAGAGCAGAGATAGCGATGGCAGGGATATTGGTATAGTCGATGGTCTGCTTCACCAACACACCACGATAAACTACATTATTGATAGTCAGATGGATGTAATCAGTGCCCGCCGTGCGCTTCCAGGTTCCCTTCTCGGCACCTGTAATGGTTCCATCAGCATTGAGGGTGATGTTGACAGGTGTCTCGAAAGCCTTTGCCTTGGTATTCTGACCATACTGATGACGCATGAACTGATAGTCGCCTGCAATGTCTGCATCTGCGATAGACGCCTTGGAAGCAATCGCCTCATCGGTGATGGTCTCGCCGTCAAACTCGAATGGAGCTGCCATCAACCACCCCTCATCATTGAGGAAGAGCTGATGAACACGAACCTGATGACCCTCACCGCCATTACTAAAACGGGTATGATAAACCACGAAAGAACGGTTCTGCTTATCAATGAACGCAGAGTTATGACCCTGTGCAATCTCAGCACCGCTCATCGCATCCCACTGGTAACCGCCAAAGAGCAATACGCCACGGTTGTCGGCTGTGGTTGAACTATAGTTCATCATATAACTCTTGAAGAGAGCCGATGTACCATAACAGTCTTTATAAGGTCCGTCAGGATTCTCAGAACGGAAGATGCGCATCTGATAACCGCCGTCGCTGCCCAACTCACCATAGCTCATGAAGAGGAAGTAGTACTTGCCTATCTTCTGAATATAGCTAGCCTCTCCCGATACATAATATCCACCCGCAATCTTTTTGCCGAAGTAAGGGTCGCTGGTACAGTTGGCATTGGCAGCACCCGGAGTAGCAGTCTTGCCATTCACCTCGTAAGGGAAGGTATAGGTATAGTCGCGGAGACCATTGGTCTTATCCAACTTAATCATAAAGATACCACCCGACCAGGAACCATAGCTCATCCAGAGATTGTCGTTGTCGTCATAGAAGACGCATGGGTCGATGCAGTTTGGCCAATAGGAGCCCCAACTCTTACCTACCTTATAGCGGGTAGGAAGAGCGGTTTCGCCAGTGGCGATGGCATAGTCGGTATGCTTCCAGTCATCCGCAGCAGCGTATGAGTTGTGAGCGTATGAGCCCTGGAAACCGGAGAACACCACCGGACCCTGGTAAGTCCAAGGTCCTTCGATGTTATCTGAAACAAAGCATACGATGGAAGAGCACCAGTTGTCGCCATTGAGACTCATATACATACACCATTTCTTCATGGTCTTGTTATATACGATGTCTGGTGCCCACTGATTGCCCTGCACATTATTGCCTTTATACTGCCAGCCGTGGGCATTGAAGTTGCCGAACTTCACGTTCTCGCCCTTGCTGTTCTTCACCTCTGTGATGAGATGAGAAGCATAAGCATTGGCATAGTTTACCAAGGTGCCCTGCTTGTTGGCAAAGAGACTGTTTACATTGCCTGTAGCTTCCTCGCCCGCCTTGAACGAAGCCCATTCCTGGTAGTTGCTAGCCGAAGTGGTCTTGCCTCTTCCCAGGTGAGAGCCATATATATAATAGGTGGGCGCGCTAGGGTTGGTGATGTAATCTACCACGATGGATGGGTCGTGACAAACCACACGCTTGCTATATGATCTCGACGTATAAGCATTCGTCAGGTCGTTATCGCTGACCTGAGTCTGGGCACTTGCGCCAATAGCAGCAAGGCCCAGCATAGAGACTAAAATTATCTTCATAATCAAATTGCGTTAACTTTTATCTGCGATGAGCACGTGTATAGTGCTTGCGGGCAGCAGCTGAACCGAACTTCAAATGGCTGCTATCAACGGTGAATGCCACATTCAGATCGCTAGGGTCGATGGTGTTGATACCCAAGTAGCTCTGGGTTGTCACGCTGCCATCAGTACCCGTTACGATAGCCTGAACATCTGCAGTACCATTGTTACAGTTGGTTACGAACATCTTCACCTTTGCACCGTTCATGGTTGCGAGCCAGGTAGCCCAATCACCCTGTGTTCCGATAGGAGTACAAGCAGCATAACCATTACCCCAACCATAGTTATCGGCACGAACCACAGCGTATTCTGCCAAATCAGCCTTGCGGAGGATGAGCACATAGTTGTTCCAGTTGCCTGCACCGCTAGAATAGTTGGTGAAGTTGAACTCGAATGTCTCACCAGCAGGAATCTTCATATCCTTTGTAAATTCTGTCCACCAGGCTGTAGAGCAATCCTCAGCACCGAGAGAAACCGGAGTAGGAGTAACCGCCTTGACAGCAGACTCAGCCACATTTACTTCTACGGTAGCTGTACGGCCGTTCTCTGTAGTGATAGTCACCTCGTGCTTACCCGCAGTAGCAGGAATTCTTGAGAAAGTCAACTTAGAGTTGTCAATGACACCAGGTTCACCCTCTACGTATGTAGCATTAACCACCATACCCGTTGGGTCGAAAGCCAAAGTATGATTTACTCCATCAACTGCAGCTGAGTTATAATAGTAGTAGTTGGTGCGGGTTGGTGCCTGAGTAACAGTAATAGTCTTGATACCTGCCACTACATTAAACTTAGCATTGGCAACGATAGGAGTAGCCGCATTCTCACCCTTGAATGTCTTGTTATAGATAGCGATGAGCGTCTTTTCACCCACCTCATCCATATCATTGATGGCAGAGAAGAGCAGTTCGCTGGCAGGAATCACCTTGGTCACACCCTCTTCGAAGGTAACCGTAGCAGAAACATTCTGCATCGCCTCTTCAAGCGTTGTACCCTTGTCAACCTCGGTAGGAACATTGTTCAACACCATAGAAACCGGAGCCTTATCCTGGGCAGATGTATATCCGCCGATAGGTTCTACGTTGCTCTGCTGGAAATCGATGAATGATCCCTCAGGAACCAGGAAGCAGCGGATGTTGGTATTGCTCTCGTCTGCATTCAGATTAGCAATCTTAGATGGCTGAATGTAGGTCTTGGTAACAGTACCATTGGTAATCTTCACCATGAAAGTATCTACACGGGAACGGTCAACCGTCAATATTACCTTACCACCCAACTTATCTACACCCTTGTCTGTATCAGTTCCAAAGGTGAGATTACTCTGCACGCAGCTTCTGTCGATATGGTCACCCCACTCAGAGTTACCGCTTGGCTGGTTATCAAAACGGATAGCACCATACTCGGTATAACCTGTTCCGCCACGATCCACATCATTGGTGATGATGAGGGCGAAGTTCTTATAGGTGTTAGTCGCAGAAGGATTGATGTTCAGATTGAACACGGCATTCCACTTCTGGTTGTCTTGAACCACATAATATTTTGAGAAGGAACTCCAGAATCCTGAAGAGAAATCTGTGTTACCCACTGTATAAACATCCTCGTTCATACCCACGAGCACCTCCTCGGTTGAACCCTTTGACTTTTCGATTGAGTCAATCTTTTCAGAAAGCCAATCAGGAGAGTTGACACTAAACATGTCACTTCCCTCGCATCCTGTCAGCGCAGTCAAGCCCATGGCTGCTACGCAGAAGACAGATGCTAATTTATTTAGGTGTTTCATATTGTTATTCTATTTTATATGATCATGAATATTGTTACTTGCTCAAATCTACTACAGGATGAACTGTCCAACCTTTTTCTGAGAAGTAGGTGGAGTTATCTGTACTCGTATTGGCTGAGTTACCTGTCAGGTTAGGGTTGTCATTCAGCAAGCCCTGATAGATAGGCAAGAACTCATGACCATGAGTGTATGTATCGTAAGAACTCTTCACCTCAGAATCAACACCTACCAGCTGGTAGCTAACAGGCTCCTTGACATTGTGAATAGAACGGCGGAAGGTTCCGTGCTCCTTCAACTGATTCAGGCGACCCTCATTATAATAGAATCCCCAACGAATCAAATCGAAACCACGACCATACTCGCAACCGAACTCCTTTGGACGCTCTACATTGGCAATCTGCTCGAAGAGCTTATCCTTGGTATCGAAGTCTGAGAGACTCAAATCCTTCAGGTTGGCACGCTCACGAACCTGGTTAATCCAGTCGATAGCCTGCTGTGTAGGACCGTTCACCTCGTTCTCGCACTCTGCTGCACGGAGCAAAACGTCTGAGTAACGCATCATACGGAGGTTGATACCGCAATGAAGACCGGTTGTCACCTTATCATAAAGGTTGGTACGGAAATTGGTCCACTTAGCAATAGGAAGACCACCATAGTTATTGTTGGTTACGATGGTATCAGTAGCCGTCATCTGGGTGGTGTAAGCCACGTTGCCATTTTCAAATCCTTCCCAATCACTCTCGTAGGTACCAATGGTCCAGTAGAGACGTGGATCCAACTTACCTGCTGTGGTACGCTCCTGCTTGAAGAGGTTGTACAACCATGGAGAAGCAGAAAGGTCTGCCCATCCACCGAATCTACCTGGAGCGAAGTTAGACTCTACGGCATGAC
>ERZ1031897.221-NODE-221-length-21003-cov-11.933597_pt1 | contig 21003 bp, 18 predicted proteins | sample MGYA00517881_ERZ1031897 | MGnify/ENA primary metagenome ERZ1031897 (study PRJEB33719, sample SAMN04261280) | wastewater metagenome | biome: rural village; feature: human; material: feces | host: Homo sapiens | place: El Salvador | collected 2013-01-07 ... | reverse complement strand
TTGAAAGCAATACTGATTCAATCAAGCAGGCTTCCTATTCAATCAATCCTTTTCCCTAAAAAACTAATACTGTCCTTATTTAAATCAACATACTAAATCAACAAAAGGAATATTTTATACCTTTAAAACTAACTTTTAAGAAGACTTGAAGTGGTAATAAAACCTTTGTCTTAATTATACTGCTTTTTTGAATTCCGATGCAAAGGTAGGCATAATTTCTCAAAGTTGTATACCCTAGTAGGCTCTAAGTAAACTTTTAAAAAGCAAAAACTCCATAACCGTCTGATAATCAATACAGGTTAAATCTTAACTATTTTTATCAAAGTAAATGATATTATATGAAAAGAAATTTGTATCTTTGCACCACAAAATCGACAAATAGACTATTTTGTCACCCTTTGGAGACTATTTTGTCCCATTTGGAGACAATCTTATCATTAACAAAATACTAATAAAAGATGAAGCAATTGCTATTTTTACTTCTTATGCTTATGATGCCACTGCTCACCCAAGGCAAAACCGATGAGAAGAAGCTTCTGGAGCGTATAGATTACATGATTGATAACGACCAGTATTATCAAGACATCAAGGAAAAAGAGCTGAAACAGCTGAAACAGCAAGCCTTTGAGGCTGCAGACAGCAAGACCCGGCTACTTTTCCTCGACAGCATATACCGTGCCTACAGCGCATACCGCTACGACTCGGCATACGCATATATGAAAAAAGGACTTGAGCTGGCAGAAAAGTGCAAGGATTCTTATTACATCACCCTCAACCAGATAAACCAGGCGTCTGTACTCTCGGTAAGAGGATTCTATGGCAAGGCCGAAGTCCTGCTCCAGACACTCAACCCAGAAACAATGCCCAACAAACTGAAGTTATACTATTACTTCACATACGCTGGGCTGTATAATTACTTGGAATCATACGCCAAGAATTCCGACTACGCAGAAGAATTCCGCACCCAAAAGAAGCATTACATGGATCTCTTGCTCCAGAATTTCAAGGAAGATAGCAGAAACAACGTCTACTACAATTATCTGCTAGGCGAAAGGATCTATATCGATGAACCTACCAGCAGGAAATCGCTCACACTATTTCTGAAGGCAATGAAAATGTCTCCAGCCAAATCACGCATCCATGCCATGTCGGCATACGGTGCTGCCCGATACTACAAGTTAACCGGCCAATTCGACCTTTACGAGAAATATCTCGTGGAGGCATCCGTTAGCGACGGCTTGTGCCAGCTCAAGGAAACGGTAGCACTGCAGAAGCTGGCCTATTACCTCTTTAAAAAGGATGAGAACAACAGCAAACGGGCAGCCAAATACATCCAGCACACCATGGAAGATGCCCAGTTCTTCAACAACCAGCTGCGCATGATGGAGATTTCAAACATCCTGCCAGTCATCGCAGCTGCCAACCAGCAGGCTGCCGAGCGTTCACGTGCCCGCATCCTTACGGGCTTCATCACCGTAAGCGCAGCGCTGATCATCATCATCATCCTTGCCTTCGTGAACAACCGGCAGAAGAACAAACTGAAGAAAAACAAGCAGGAGATTGAAGAGCAGAACAAGAAACAGATAGAGATGAACAGCCAGCTTTCAGAGATGAACAATCAGCTCACCGAACTGAACCAGCAGCTCATAGAAACCAACATCAAGCGCGAAACATACTTGCGCCTCTTTATGGACATCAGTGCTGCATACATCAGTAAGCTCGCTGATTATCGCAAACTGGTAAGCCGAAAAATCAAGGCAAACCAGGCTGCCGACCTGCTGAAGAGTCTCAACACCCACAAGTTGGAAGAGGAAGAGACACAGATGTTCTACAACCGTTTCGACAAGGCGTTCATGGAACTGTATCCAGGTTTCGTTACGGAGTTGAACAAGCTCCTGCTGCCAGAAAGCCAGCTGGAGGTGCCAACTACCCACACGCTGACCACGGAAACCCGCATCTATGCCTTGATGCGACTGGGCGTAACCGACAGTCAGGAAATAGCCACCCTGCTGCATTACTCCACCCAGACCATCTACAACTACAAGTCGGGCATGAGAGCAAAGGCGATCAACCGCGATACGTTCGAATCGGATGTCAATCGCCTCTGCCACATTATTATATAGTTAAAAGTTTATAGTTTATAGCAAGATTGCCTATAAACTATAAACTATCAACTATAAACTAGTTGCGGTGTATCACGGTTCCGTTGGCCTGATGCGTAGCCAGAACCAGAACTTCGGCTATCTGCACATGCTCTGGGGCACTGGCAGCATAGAAGGCTACGTCTGCCACATCATCACCATTCAAGGGTTCGATGCCACGATACACATTGTCGGCACGGCGGGCATCGCCATGGAAACGGACGTTAGAGAAATTGGTCTCCACCAATCCCGGCTTCACGTTGGTAACACGCACCTTGGTGTGAGCCACGTCAATACGCAGTCCATCGGTGATGGCCTTTACAGCCGCCTTGGTAGCACAATACACGTTGCCACCCGCATAGGCAGCATCGCCAGCCACACTACCGATGTTGATGACATGACCATGGTTTCTTCTCACCATCCCCGGCACAATGAGACGGGTCATGGTGAGCAAGCCCTTGATATTGGTATCAATCATCTGATCCCAATCATCAAAATCTCCCTCATACTCAGGTTCCAGACCACGAGCCAATCCGGCATTGTTGATGAGTACATCAATCTTTCGCCAATCCAGCGGGATGTAATCCACCGCCTTCTTGGCTGCATCACGGTTGCGCACATCGAAGGCAAGTGCCAGCACCTGGATGCCAGTAGCTTCCAACTGTTTCTTCAAGATTTCCAACTTACCGGTGTTTCTACCCGTAAGAATCAAATTGTAGCCGCCTTGAGCAAAGCGACGTGCGCAAGCCTCGCCTATTCCGCTGGTTGCGCCAGTAATAAGAGCAATTTTATTCATGTATTTTGTTATTTAAAGTATCAGAACTCTCACTTCAGCATTCGCCATTTTTTCTATCTGGTTCATCGGGCGCTTGTAGTAAACACTCTGAATCGCCTTGTTGATGATGCCGTGACCCACGGCAAGAATCGTCTTGTCGGGATACGCCACCTTGAGCCAGGTAAGGAAGTTCTGGGCTCTCGACTTCATCTTCTCCAACCCCTCTATGTTATCAGGCCAATCCTTCGGATCCTTGGGAAGCGAAGGGATGAATTTACCCGTGAAATCTCCCCAGTCACGCTCACGAATCAGAGGAGTCGTCACGATATGCTGAAGAATTTCATCTTCAGACAAAACATGGCGAGAGCCTGCAGGTTCACATTCCAGATGAGGACGGGCGATGATGGCACAGGTCTGCATGCTGCGGTAAAGGTCGCTCGAAACGAAGACATCGATGTGGTCGTTTGCCATCTTCCGAGCCACTTCCTCTGCCTGCCCAATACCCTTTTCATTCAGTCTGCCAGGCGTTTGTCCCTGCATAATTTGTGCGGCATTGTCAACGGTCTCTCCGTGACGCACCAGATACAATGTTGTCATATTTTGTTTTTGCTTACAAAATTACTGATATTTATTGAGAATAAGGAATAAATTGCGTTAAATAAGATATAAAAGGTGTAGAAAACACCTGCTATATGAAATTTCTTTTGTATTTTTGCAGTAGGAAATATATCCTGAAACGAGATATAAGATGACGGATATGACAAAAGGAAGAAAATAAGATTGCAAACGAATAAAATATTAACAAAAAATGAAAGTGATACATAGTTCATTATTCCGCGCCGTTTGCGCTATCATCGTGGGCGGACTGCTCATTCAATACCGCGAGCAGACCGTAACCTGGATTACCATAGCCATCGGCATACTGTTTTTCCTCTCGGGTGTCATCTCGCTGCTCACGTATCTGAGTGCCAAGCGAAATTCCGAGAAGATGAAGGGACAGTATCTATATGATGCCCAGGGTAACCACATCGTGGGCATGCGTCCCAACTTCCCGCTGGTGGGAATGGGTTCGCTGATTCTGGGACTGATCCTGGCGCTGATGCCAAACGTGTTTATCTCCTGGCTGATGTTCATCCTTTCGGCATTGCTGATAATGGGAGCGCTCAGTCAGATGGCGAGTCTGGTGGCAGCTGCCAAGATGGGAAGAGTGGGAATCGTGTATTGGCTGATGCCTACGTTGCTCCTGCTGCTCGGTCTGTTCACCCTCTTCCGTCCTAGCTCCATCGCCTCTGCCCCACTCCTGATCATAGGATGGGCGATGCTGGTATATGGAGTGGTAGAAGCCATGAATGCCTTCAAGGTTTCCAACAACCGGAGAAAATGGAAGAAGATGCAGGAAATCAAGACCTCCGCCTCTTCTTCTGATAAGGTTTTCGAGGATGCCACATTTATTGAAGAGAAATAAAAGACTACTGCCGTCCCCAAAGGGGGCGAACTCTCAATAACCGCAGGTGGAATGACCGAAGGGAATGGAACCTGCGGATAAAATCGCTACTCAACAAACGTCCCCGAAGGGGGCGAACAGCATCCAATCTGATTCCTGTTCGCCCCCTTCGGGGACGATTACTTTTTTCTATGCCACTATCCGCAGGTTCCATTCCCTTCGGTCATTCCACCAGCGGTTATTCACATTCGCCCCCTTCGGGGACGGATGGAGAGAAAGTCAACACAAATTCGCCCCCTTCGGGGACGATTAATCCACCAGGCCCTCTACATATTTACATAGAATACCGATGCCGGTGGCATTCTCGCCACCTTGCGGGATGATGATGTCGGCATAGCGCTTGGTTGGTTCGATAAACTGCTCGTGCATAGGCTTGAGCACCTTGAGATAACGGTCTACCACCATCGAAACCGTTCTTCCACGGTCGATGGTATCACGCTGGATGTTGCGGATCAGGCGCTCATCGGCATCCGTATCCACGAAAACCTTCAGATCCATCAGGTCACGCAAGCGCTTGTCTACCAGCGTCATGATGCCCTCGATGATAACCACGGGCTTCGGATCCACATGCACCGTTTCCTTCTCACGATTGCATTTGATGTAGCTATAGGTAGGCTGTTCGATGGCACGGCCCGCTCTCAGCTCTGCCAACTGCTTGTGCAGCAGTTTCCAGTCGAAAGCATCAGGATGATCGAAGTTGATCTGATGACGCTCCTCCTCGGTCATCTCCGAGGTATCATTGTAATAGGAATCCAACGGCACTACAGCCACGAAATGAGGCGGCAAAGCCTCTACCAGTCGCTTCACCACCGTGGTCTTGCCAGAACCCGTTCCGCCGGCAATACCAATCACAGTTACTTTATCCAGATTTTCCATTTATTCTATTTTTCTATAAGATATATTTTACTATAACAAGATGTCTTCAAACATCTTGCGATAGTACTCTGCCTTCTTCTCCACCGCCATCGGATAGGCCCTCGAACTCGAAGGCATGCGATAGAGACGAAGCTTGCGGCTTTCAAACTCAAACTCTACGAAGCCTCCCATTTCCGGCTTATCCTTAATTCCGAAATGTTCTGAAAAGATCTTGGTGGCTAGCTGACCGGCTGTCAGCACCGCCCTGCATTCGGGCAGCTGCCTCAGCATGCCATCCAAGTCAGAAGGCTGCACAATCTGCAGGTCCTTATCCGAAGCCGTATTCTTGGTACGGATCACCTGCTGGGCAGTATCATATATCGCCACGCCCTTCTCCTTCAGGAACTCCTTGATGGCATCCAGGCGATACGTCTTGTTCTCCACATCCACGAAGTGCAACTTATCCGCGAAGTAGATGATGCCGAAGATTCGCCACATATCATTCTGAAAGTTAGGATAATACCAAGGCATGCACCATCGCTTCTCCGAAGGTGGAAACGTGCCGAGCATCAGCAACTTGGCATTGCCCGGCAACCAAGGCTCAAAAGGATGATTCTCAACCATTACACTTTGAACTTTGAACTTTATGATTAGCTTAGCTATAGATTTTAGAACTTAACAAAGTCCTATAAACTATGAACTATAAACTCTTAACTATAAACTATCAACTCTTAACTATCAACTAAACTAAAGTTTTTCCTTCACCAGATACAATACCACTGGCAGGTGGTCGCTGTAGCCATTGAGCCATCTGCCACCAGCCTTGGTTCTCAGAGGCGAACCCTTATACTGGCCCTCCTGCTGGATGAGGTAGTCTCTGCGGAACACGTGGTTCTTCCAGAACTTCAGGCTCGAATAGTCCTTCTTCTTCGCATCCTTGTTCAGCAGGTTAGGAGTCATCACAATCTGGTCGAAAAGATTCCAGCTGCCATTGTAGAACAAGGTACCCTTGCCCTCCTTTGCCAGAATATTATACCAAGGATTATACATGTCGCCCTCACCCACCTGCGAAATCTCAGGCTTCGCACGGAGCACCTCATGCATACTCTTATCCGTAGGATCATCGTTCATATCACCCATCACGAAAACCTTCATCTCCGGGTTCTCTCTGAGCAGACTGTCCTTCACCACCTTGGTCTGGCGCGCACCGCTCTCACGGTAGAACGAACTCGAGAAACGGCTTGGCCAGTGGCACACAATCACAGCCACGTCTTCTCCCGCCAACTCGCCACGCACCGTCAGGAAACCACGGGTCTTGAAGGCAGAATCCTTCGCCAGTTCCTGCACGTAAGGCACCAGCTTCACGTTCTTCACCCTGAAGAGCGCAGGGTTGTAGAGCAGCGCACAGTCGATGCCACGCTTATCCGGACCCTCGATGTGGCAGAACTGCATGTTGCGCGCCTTCAGCGGAGGCTGAGCCGTAAGATCCTTCAGCACATTGGCATTCTCCACCTCGGCAAGACCGATGAAGGCACAGCCCACGTTAGGGAGCACATCCGTACCCATATCAGCCAGGGCACGCGACATGTTCTTCAGCTTACTCGTATATTTCATTCCGTTCCAGCCCTTGGCAGGCAGATACTCATAGTCCTTCTTGCCCGCATCGTGGCAAGTATCGAAAAGATTCTCCTGATTATAAAAACCCACTGCATACACCTGAAACTGTTTCCCTCCGGCTGCAGCCGTCTTTTTCTTCTGAGCGGAAGCGCCCAAGCCAATAATCATCAGCAGGGCAGCCAAAAACCATACTTGTCTTCTCATAATCCTTTATTCGTTATTCTTTCTCGTTTTACATGTATTTAATCTTTTATAACCGCAAAGATAGCATAAATATCGCAAAAAACGCTGCAAAAATGGAGAAAAATTCATTTTTAGCAAAATTTTAACTAAAATGTCTTTCTATATTCAAAAAAAATGTGTTACTTTGCACTTGTACATTTTATTATTAACTTATACAGACTATGCAAAAGAAAATAAAATTAGCGACGTTCGCACTCTGCTCCAGCGCTCTGGCCCTCAATTCCATGCAGGCCATGGCTGCACAGGCGATGACAGCCGCTCCAGATAACGGAGCCAAGGCCGCTCATGCCAACATGCTCAGCGTGCAGCAGAACAAGAGCATCAAGGGCGTAGTGGTCGATAAGGATGGCACTCCTATCATCGGAGCCAATATCCAGGCAGTCGGCAACGGAGCCACTCAGAGCACAGTTACCGATATGGAAGGCAATTTCATCATCGATGTAAAGCCTGGAACAAATCTCAGAATCAGTTATATCGGATTCATATCCGCAACGGTCAAGGCAAAGAACAAGATGCAGGTCAAACTCCAGAATGACCGCAGCTTCGACAACAGTCTGATGGCTGGCTCCCTCGACGAGAATGCCTTCACCTTCTCCGAGGCACAGTTGGGCGAGGACGATGACATGTCATCCAATGTCACCATCCTCAACTCTTCATCCAACGTATATGCCAAGGATGCAGGTTACCTCTTCTCGCCTGTAAGATTCCGCTATCGTGCCTTCAACCAGAAATATAACGATGTGTATATCAATGGTGCGGCAATGAACGATATGGAGACCGGACAGTTCAGATTCTCCAACATCGGAGGATTGAACCGATTCTCACGCAACGTGGATTTCGCGCTGCCGTTCGAGGCCAACGGCTATTCCATGACCGGAATGGCGGGTTCAAACAACTATGATTTCCGTGCCGGAAGCATGCAGGAAGGACAGTATGCCAGCGTGGCTGCTGCCAACCGCAACTACACCCTGCGCGGACTCTACACCTACTCCAGCGGATTCAACGCCAAGGGATGGGCCATTTCTGCCGGACTCACCTACCGCTGGGCCAACCGCGGATACGTGGAGGGCACCTACTACAACGCCCTCTCCTATTTCTTCGGCGTGCAGAAAAAGTGGATGAACGGCCACTCCCTGAGCCTCTCCACCTGGGGCAACCCTACCGAGCGAAGCACCCAGGGCGCTTCTACCGACGAGGCCTACTGGCTTGCCAACGACTACTACTACAACCCATACTGGGGATACCAGAACGGACACAAGCGTAACTCGAGAGTAGTGAACGACTTCGCCCCTTCTGCCATCGCCACATGGGACTGGGATATCAACGAAGGCATGAAGCTCACCACTTCACTCTTCGGAAAATACTCCATGTACAAGAGCACCAAGCTCAACTACAACAACGCCGAGAATCCGCAGCCAGACTACTGGAAGAACATGCCATCCGCCAACTACTACGTGTGGGGCGACTTCCAGAACGGAAACAACATCTACAACTGGGATAGCTGGAACAACGCCGTGAACTACTGGCAGGCAAGCAAGCAGAACCGCCAGATAGACTGGGACCGACTCTACTACTCCAACCAGCAGGCTGCCAAGAACGGACAGGAGACCATGTACTACTTGCAGGCTAAGCACAACGACAACCTCAACCTCGTGCTCTCCTCAACCCTCAACACCAAGCTCACCAACAAGTCGAGCCTGGCATCGGGCTTCATGCTCGGCGTAAACCAGAACCGCCATTACCAGACCATGGAGGATATGCTGGGAGGAAAGATCTTCCACAACATCAACTCCTACGCCATCGGCGAATACTCCATCTCCGACCCACGCGTGCAGTACGACCTGAACACCGCCGGACCTAACAACACCGGCAAACTGGTGTACGAGGGCGACAAGTTCGGCTACGACTATCGCATCGACGTGCAGAAGGCAGGCGCCTGGAGCACCTACAAAACCCAAATTTCACGCTTCGAGGCGATGGTGAGCGGCCGCATCGGCTACACCGGCATGAAGCGCAAGGGATACATGCGCAACGGTATGGCTGCCGACAACAGCTATGGCAACAGCGGCACAGCCCACTTCCTCGACGGCGGTGGCAAGCTGAGCGTGAACTATGATGCAGGCCGCGATCATGCCTTCCGCATCGGAGCCGGCTACGAGTGGCGTGCGCCTATGGCAAACACCGCCTTCATCGCGCCTGAAATCAACAACGATTTCGTTACCAACCTCAAGAACGAGCGCATCTTCAGCTCAGAGGTAAGCTACCAGTATCAGAACGCATGGATGCATGCCAACCTGAGCGGTTACTACAGCCGAATGGAGAATGTAACCGAGTGGCAGAACTTCTACAACGACGATGAGAACTCGTTCACCTACGTGAGCATGACGGGATTGAAGAAGGAATACTACGGTCTGGAGGCTGGCTTGAAGTTCAAGCTCACTTCATGGCTCGACTTCAAGACCCTGGGCACCATCAGCGAGGCAAAGAACATCAACAACGTTACTGCCAACTACATGCTCTCAAAGAGTGCCGAGGTATATACCGACAAGGCTTACGTGATAGATATGCGCGAGAGCGGTACGCCGCTCACCGTGGGAAGCATCGGTCTCGACCTCCATACCAACGGATGGTTCGTGAATCTGAATGCCAACTACTACGACCGCATCTACCTCTCCTATTCTCCAAGCTATCGCTACGAGAAAGTGCTCAAGAACCGCCAGAGTGCCCACCAGAAGTATCCGGAGATTTTCCCATCTGTGGTTACAGAAGATGGAAACAGCTGGCTGCCTGAAGCTGTGGCACAGGCGAAGGGTCACGGAGGATGGATGGTAGACATGAGCATCGGCAAGAGCATCCGATTGAAGAAGGGTTCGCTCAACTTCAACCTCATGATTACCAACCTGCTGAACAACCAGAAGCTGGTAACGGGCGGATATGAGCAGAACTCACGTTCGGGCTATACCCTCACCACAGGCGGCGAGGTGAACAACGTTCGCGTTTATCAGTTCTCAAAGAATCCAAAGAAGTATTACGCATTCGGCACCAACGGCATGTTCCAGATTGGCTACCGATTCTAAAACGATGTATCATCGATTCTAGAATGACATAAAATAGATTCTAAAACGACACGACAATGAAAAAGATAAAATTCATAGCAATGGCCATGATGGCGATGGCGGGAATGATGCTGGCATCATGCATGGGCGACAGTTATGCCGACCCGGAGATGGTGGAGACCATCCCTGCGCCTCCTTACGGCAACAACCTGCTCAGAGAGAAGAACGTGGTTACCATTGCACAGCTCAAGAGCGACTACAAGACCACCATCAACGGTGGCGGATACAAGCTCATCGACAAGCCGATGATGATCAAGGGTTACATCACGGGCAATGACATCAGCGGCAACCTCTATCAGCAGGTGGCGCTGCAGGATGCCACGGGTGCTATCCTCGTAGATATCAACGGCGGCGGATTGTACGGCTATCTGCCAGTGGGTCAGGAGATTCTCATCGACCTCAACGGCCTCTACATCGGCGGCTACGGCAAGCAGGCTCAGATAGGCGGCATCTACACCAACCTGAAGACCGGAGCCACTTCCGTGGGAAAGATGGACCGCCCTACCTGGCAGAAGCACTTCAAGCTGCTTGACGAGGCAGATGCCAGCAACGTAGAGGCAGAAGAGTTCGACCTGAGCAAGGCTGCCGATGCCAACTATCTGGAAGAGAATGCAGGCAAACTGATGACCATCAGAAAAGTGAAGTTCAACAGCGCCAACGGCAAAAACGTATGGGCAGCCAACGATGAGACTACCAACCAGAGCCTGAAGGATGCCGTTACCGGTCAATGGATCAGCAGCAACACCGTGGTAGTGAGAACATCGGGCTATGCCCGCTTTGCCAATGCCATCCTGCCAGACGGAGCCTACGACATCACGGGCATCTTTACAAGATATAATAATGTATGGCAGATCATCATCCGCAATACTGACGACCTCTCTCCTTCTGTGCTCTCAATCTTCAAGGAGGCTTTCGATGAAAGCCAGGGCGATTTCACTACAGAAAACATCAAACTTGCAGAAGGCGTAAGCTATGCCTGGAAATGGGCTTCGGCTGCATACGGCATGAAGGCTTCAGGCTATGTAAACGGTGCCAACGTTGAACTCCAGTCACGACTCAAGTCACCTGCCATCAACCTCTCATCCGTAAAGAGCGCTACCCTCAAATTCGACCAGGCCATCAATTTCTCTTCCGACATGACCAAGGAATGCAAGGTTCAGGTTTCTACTGACGGAAAGACATGGACTGATTTGAAAGTTGCGGGTTATCCAACAAAGAATGGTTGGGATTTCGTTACCTCTACTGCAGATTTAACCAAGTATTGTGGCAAGACCATATACATAGGTTTCCTCTATAGCAGTTCCACATCAGTGGCTCCAACATGGGAAGTCAAGAACCTCGTGATAGATTAACAGAAATCACTTCTATACATTAATATATATAGTAACATCAATAAAAAAGACAACAATATGAAAAAGTATATATTTTCAGTTTTGATGGCGGCAATGGCTGCCTTCACATTCAGCAGCTGCGAGGATGTGCCAGAACCTTACACACTGCCTACCAAGCCTGAAGCTCCAAGCGCTGGCGAGCCTAAGGGTACAGGTACTGCTGCCGACCCATTCAATGTGGCTGGTATCGTTAAGTATATCGAGGATGGCGGAAGTGCCGACCAGGAAGTTTACACCAAGGGTAAGGTGGTATCTGTTAAGGAAGGCAGCTATGATCCCAACTATGGCAGCTTGAAATATTACATCTCCGACGATGGCACAGCTGCCAATCAGTTTTATGTATTCAATGGCTACGCTGGTCCTAACCGCACCAAGTTCTCTGGCGAGGATGCTCTCAAGCCAGGCGATGAGGTGGTAATTTGCGGAAAGGCGAAAAACTTCAATGGCACCAAAGAGTATGACACCGGCAACTATGTTGTAACGCTCAACGGTAAGCCAATGGACGGTTCAACTCCAGATACTCCGGGAGACGGCTACATCAACGAAACCTTCAGCAAGAGCTTCGGTTCTTTCACAGCCAAGACCACCAAGGGTACAGCATGGGTCATCGACTCTTATGGCTATGCCAAGGCTACCGGTTACGACAATGCCTCAAAGACCACAACTCCATCAGAAAGCTACATCGTCTCTAAGGCCATCGACCTCTCAGGATCCAAGGGTGCTACCCTGGAGTTCTCTTACGTGCTCCGCTATGTTACCAAAAACGGTGCAGCCGTAGAGGGAGTAAAGAACCAGGTTCTCATCACAGATAATTACACTGGCGACCCTGCAACAACCAAGTGGACCGATATCACGGGCACACTGAAGGAAGGTGTGGATTGGACAACCTGGGAAACCTACAAGCACGACCTCTCAGCCTTCAAGGGCAAGAAGAGCGTGGTAGTAGCCCTCCACTACACCTGTGAGGCTTCATCAGGAACATGGGAAGTAAAGAATCTCTCTGTGAAAGAAACATCTGGCGAGACTCCAGATACCCCATCCAAGCCAGATACTCCAGCCACAGGCGAGGGCTTGACCATCGATGGCACCACCGTTACACTGAGCAATGCGGCAGCCACAACCGCAGGTGCCAGCGTAGAGCTGAATCTCAACGCAGCAGGTTTGGCCAACCAGGCAGCCGTAGAAACCGTGAAGTTCTCAGATGGTTCCACAGTAACCTTCGATGCCAACGGTCAGGAGAATGGTCCTAAGTTCTACACCAACACCAAGGGCGTACGTGTATATGCCAACAACAAGCTCATCTTCAAGGGCATCAAGAAGATTAAGCAGATTGTGATGACCTGCGACAGTTACAACGGCATCAACTACGTGGGCAATGCCACAGCCACCATCGAGTTCTCAGGCAACACAGCCACCTACACCAACCTCTTTACCGAGACAACAGGCGGCGGTGTTCAGCTTCGCGTGAAGACTATCAAGATAGTTTATGCGGAGTAAAGTAGCTAATTCTCAAATATTTCTTAAAAAGAAGAGGAAAAATTTGGTGGTTTCAGGAAAAAAGCGTAACTTTGCACCCTGAAATTGTTAACAGGCTATAATGGGCATGCCCCGATGAGGGACATGAAATGAGGCGAAAGCTTCCCCATGACGTCTATTTTTTAATCATCAAATAATAAATAAAAGAAAAAATGAAAAAAGGTATTCATCCAGAGAACTATCGTCCTGTAGTATTTAAGGATATGTCTAACGGCGATATGTTCCTCACTCAGTCAACATGCAAGACTAACGACACTGTAGAGTTCGAGGGCGAGACTTATCCAGTAGTTAAGATTGAAATCTCTAGCACATCTCACCCATTCTACACAGGTAAGAGCAAGCTCGTTGATACTGCTGGTCGCGTTGACCGCTTCATGAACCGTTACGGCAAGTTGAAGAAGTAATATACCTTTTTAATTAAAGATATATTATCAGCGAAAGATAGGAAGTGTGTTCCGTCGTAGTTGCATATACGTCGGAATGCACTTTTTTTCTTTTATAAGTTAAAACATTAACAAGAATTACGAGAATTATGAAATATACCAAACTACTCATCCTCACGCTTTTGACAGCCATGACGTTCTCTGCCTGCGGCACCGACGACTCACTGCAGTTCAGATTCCCTGACCAGGAAAACAAGGGTGACAACAACGGGGGTGGTAACAACGGTGGCGGCACCGGAGAATCAACCGATAAGACCAATTCCAACAAGAATGTGGCTACAGCCAATATGCCTGCCGTGGTAAAGAACGCCATCAACGGTCTGGAGTTCCCAAAGCTCAAGAACAACGGCAGCAGCTACGCCATCGTGCACATGGATAACACCACGGGCATGGTGAACTTCTCTACCGAATGGGACGACGACATGAAGAGCCAGCGATGGAGCTGCTATACTTTCCACACCGGAAACACAGCATCTAACGTAGATAGATGGAAACCTGCTCAGGGCGAGCGCCAGTATCCATGGGATACTGACCTGCAGGAGCAGTGGGGCATCACCGATTTCACCGAAGACCCTACCCCAACCAAGCAGGGATTCGACCACGGTCATATCTGTCCTTCTGCCGACCGCAAGCTGAACCTTACCCAGCAGAAGCAGACTTTCTTCATGACCAATATGCAGCCACAGTACAGCAACTTCAACCAGCGTGGCACCTGGTATAAGATGGAGGATGAGCTGCGCAAGCTGGCTCCGAAGATTGACACCGATACCCTCTTCATCGTGAAGGGCGGTACCATCGACCCGGTGGGCAGCGAGAGCAACATCCTGGGATGGAAGAAGCAGGGTGCATCGAGCGACGTGAAGAAGCCTGGCTACATCCCTGTGCCAAAGTATTTCTTCGTTGCCGTGCTGAAGAAGAAGTATAACCAGAAGACCAAGCAGTATAGCTACAGTGCCTTCGGCTACTGGTTCCTGCACGAGAACAAGGCGTTCGACAAGAGCGACCTTCTGGGCAACTACGTGGTGAACATCAAGACGCTGGAAGACAAGACCGGCATCGACTTCTTCTGCAATCTGCCAGATGATATCGAGAAGAAGGTAGAAACCCAGGATGTGGAGGCCATCAAGAACCTCTGGGGATTCAAGTCATCGAAATAAAACAGCATTCATGCTATCAAACAACAGCATTCATGCTATCAAATAAAAGCATAAGAAAAAAGGGTGTGTCATGACCTTATGACACACCCTATTTTTTTAAATCTTCATCAAATAACCCGAGGGTTAGATGACAACGTCGGTGTTATCACCATCCGAGCCCGTGTCCTTTCCGCCTCCCTGCGAACCGGAACCGGGGGTGCCGGAATCAGAACCCGTGCCGCCCGTGGTGCCGCTGCCGCCAGCGCTACTTCCACCAGCGTTACTTCCGCCCGATGGAGAGTTGCCGGCGGAATCGTTCAAGCCCTTGTACTCCACAAGCTCCTCCACCTTCACGTCCTTGAGCAGAGTCTTCACACGCTTGCCCTGCTGCATCTCGATGGCCGACTGGAAGATGACGTGCATGCCCACAATGTTGGCAGAGGTAAACTTCTTGGCGGTGTCGGCAGGCGAAGTGTTGAGACCCACCTTGAACGATCCGAAACCGTCAAGCACCACGCGGTTGCCCAAGGCAAGCTGGGCAGTCACCTCGGTGACCAGGGCACTGACCACAGCCACCACATCAGGCTCGGTAAGAGTACAGCGGTCGCGGATGTTCTGACACAGCTTCTTGGTGTAGATGGTGTCACTCACTACGGCACGGCCATAGATCTTACCCTGGGTCTTGGAACCCTTACGATTGTTCACTACTTTTCTGTACTTTACACTCATAATCAATCAAATTTAAAGGTTAAACAAAAATTTAAAAACTAAAATCTAAAACTAAATAATTCATTCTTAATTCCCCACGCTCATGCAGGAGCTAACCCCCATCGAGGTCAAAACCGCCGTGAGCACGGAAATCAAAACCTGAATCAAAGCTTTCCATGTCTCTTTTTTCATCGTATTAAACTATTAAACTTTAAAATATCATTCATCGTAGAAATTATCAATCAACGCATTTACATCATTCGAATCACTCACATCAGAATCTGATGCCGGTTCCTGTGACGCAGCGTATAGCTCACATGCAGCCAACGTCGGTGCTGCGAGCCCTGGGGTTCCAGAATCATCTGGTCGAACTCGCAATGGTCGCGGATAAAGGAAGAGAACTTCTCCAGCTGCTCCTTGTTGGAGATGAAGATGTCGGCAGCCTCGCCCAGCGTATGCTGACTGCCCGGCACGCCGTGAACAGCGAGGTTCAACTGTGGACAGCGATATCCACTGGTAATCACCACCACGCCGCAATGCTGGCGCAGGGGTTCAAGGACGCACTCGCAGAGCAGCATCAATCGGGAAATCACGATGGCGTGCTGCGGCGTGTTGTCGATGCCATACTTGATGGCGGTGCCCGAACGTAAAAACTCCCCAAGGGCAAAATGGGGGGAGAGGAGCATCTGATGCATCCTCTCCACTTCCAAACTGGTGTATTCCATAGACATTAAATTTTGCAGGTCTCAAAGTCTGTTACCTAAACACTGATTCCTACTATTACTACAACTAACTTGTTCAAGTTTCGCAAGTAACCTCCGGTCCCCGAAGGGGGCCAACTTTCAATAACCGCTGGTGGAATGACCGAAGGTCATGGAACCTGCGGACAACCAATAGTAGGGAGAAAGCGTCCCCAAAGGGGGCGAACCGCATCCAGTCTTGCTCCTGTTCGCCCCCTTCGGGGACGATAGAGAGTATGTCTGCTATCCGCAGGTTCCATTCCCTTCGGTCATTCCACCAGCGGTTATTCACATTCGCCCCCTTCGGGGACGGCAGGATGCTACTTGCAAAACTTCAGTAACTTATCTTTAAAAACAGATTTACTTCTGAATTCTGGTGCAAAGATACAAAAAAAATCGCTTCCTGTCAAGAGTTTGAGGGCAGCTTTGAGGGCAGCTTTTAGGGCAGCCTCGCCAAACAAGCCTATTCTAACCGCAAAGAAGCGTTACGTAAAGTTTACACAATGCTTCAACCAACCTCAAATAAGCCTTACATCAATTCTTAATGATGCACCACCCGGCTTCAAACAAGCCTGATGAGCCGCTCGATAATCCTACACTCCTCCACCCCATCCAGAAGATTCATGTAAAACAGCGTGATGGTATCAGGCTTGATACCCTGACGCTGCTCCCTGGCACGCAACTTGCTCAGCGCCGACGAAGGATGAAGAGGAGCCTCCATCCCCAACGCCTCGAAACACTCCTGGTAAAGGCTCAAAAACGTCTTGGGCTGCATCAACTCATCATACATCCCCTGATGCTGATGAAGCCCGTCACCCTCCATCATCGGTGCTATATAATAGCCCACATCGTTCACCCACTCCAGCAGCAGACACTTGCTCCTCGCCCACTTATACCGACCCTTCTGCGAAAGCAGCCACTCAAAATCCGAAAGCATCAGCGCCTGTGCCCTCGACTTACGATCCAAATATCTTTCCCTATCCATCTAATCTTAGTTTATAGTTTATAGTTTAAAGTTTATAGGGCGGTTTTCAGCCACGAACCCATGTCGTGCTCGGGGAATACCTCCTTGCGGCACTCCGCCTCGCACTCCTGCTGCGACGCACGCTCCTCATATCTGCCACACTCGCGGCGCGTGTAATACACCTCGCCCAGGCTGCTCAGCTGCTGGTCTCTCACCTTCATCATCTTCATCACCGTGTAGTTCACCGCCAACGGCGAATTCGGATTCGGATCAATCACACGCCTCACCGAGAAGAGGAAATCAGCCAGGTTCACCCAGTTGGCACTGCCCGCAATCTCGTAGAAATCCAGGTCGCCCTGCGTGCCGTCCTTGTGCTGGATTCTAGGGTGCGCCACCACAAACGTCCAGATTCCATGCTTGCGGCTCCACGACTGCACCTTGGTCAGAAACTCCTTCACCTGCTGCGTCTCCGTGAGCCGCTCCTTGCCCTCGTCTATCGCCACGAACATGTAGGGGTCAATCACCAGGAAATCCAACCCGTGCTTGCGGCGCAGGCGCTCGCCCATCCTCACGATATACGAAGGCGTAGGCAGCTCGCTCTGAGCCGTGAAATCCACCATGTGGTCGCCCAGATAGGAAATCAGAGGGTCCAGACGGGTGCGCTCCAGCTCGGGATCCAACTCCCGGGTGCGCACGTTCTGCACCCATTTCTGCAAACTGGTAACCCCCACACCCACCTGGGCCACGTTGGTGAAATGCTTCGCCTTGTCGGGCAACTCGAACGAGAAGAAGCCCACGCGCTTGTGGCAGTGGAAGATGAGATGCGCCATCATGCAGTTCAGGAAATCCGTCTTTCCCGAGTTCGGGATGCCCGTCACCACCACCAGTCCGCCAGAGGAAGTGAGATGGAACACGCGGTCGGTCAGCGGGCCCATGCCGATGCTGTAGCCGTGGTCATACTGTCCCAGCATCACGCGCTTGATGTCGTCGGCATGCTGTTCGGCGACATACACATCCTCCATGCCCAGCTCCTTGGCTCCGAGGATAATCTTCCTCACGGTTTCGGCGCCATAGCGGGCATACACCTCGCTGATGTCCTTGCAGCGGCCGGGGAGTTCGGCAAGGGTAGCCTGATCGGCGTAGAACTTAAGCAGTCGCTTCACCAGTCCCCTGCCGGGGCGGTCGGAGTCGCCGCACACCACGATTTCCTCCGCCTGAGCAATCCATTCGGCAAATGCCTCGTGGCTCTTTCTGATATCCGTCTTGCATCCGCTAGCCACGCTGATAACGTAGGGGAATCCGCACTGCATCAGGGTGAGACGGTCTTTTTCGCCCTCGGTGATGATGAGTCGGTCGATGGGTTCAGCGTTGATTCTCAGCGGGTTGATGCAGTCGATGCCGTAAGGGGCGCAGGGCTGCGTGGGCGATTTCTGCCAGAAATCCTTGATGTATCCGCCGTGGGGATCCTTGGCCACGCTTCTCATCTTCACGTTCACGATGCGTCCGCACACGCGGTTGCAGTAGGCGATGGCTGCCACCTGCTCGTATCCCTGGGGGTCATGGGTCTGGGAATCATCCACCTTGTGCGACATGTATCCGCAGCATACGCCCGCCTTCATCGCCGTCTCCACCGAAATGCCCATATCCTTAAGATACTGCTTCACCATGTATCGGGCGGAGATGACATACTGGGAGACGGGGTTAACCTCCTCTTCATCTTCGAGTGGGAAAATCATGCTTCTGGTTTTCTCGTCAATTTCTTCATAGTCATCGTCAACCATAGGCGTATAGTCAGGTTCGGCCTTGTGCTTGGCGTCGGCGTTGGCACGCAGGTAATATCCGGCATCAATGCTGCTGCCCTCCGAGTGCTTCAGTTTGGCGAGTTCATGCAGCTGTCCCTTGAACTGCGCCCCCTGGTCGCAGCTCCAGCATAGGAAGAGTCCGTTCTCCACCTTGATGCAGCATGCATTCTTGCCGCATTTAGGGCATCTCACCTTGATGTTCTGTTCCGTTCTGTGCTGCAGTTGCTTGAGCAGGGTGATGGTGAGTGAACGCATTTTCTGCATATCCTTACCCTCCTTGTAAATCTCCATTTCCTCAGGAGTCATCTTGTCGCGCAAGGCCTCAAAGTCATAGGCGGTGTACCAAGGTTTCTCCTGGAATTCATAGTCTGATTGAACTCCATCCGATGATTGGAATTCATTTTCTGATTGTTTATTCATAATTTGCTTTATTTAGATAAAATACTCTCTGTTGTTCGGTTGTGTGTTTTCACGGCACAATCTATTCCTCCACCCATTGCTGGTAGTCGTTGTCCCACTCAGCATGAGCCGAAGGTCTTGGCGGTGCATCCTTCGAGATATACTTGCCCACGCTCTCCTTCGAGGCATTGGGCAGGATGTTTCCCTGGGCATCCAGCGCCTCGAAGGAATCGTAGAGGCGCTGGCCCGAAGTGGGATGCTGATACTCAAACGGGCAGAGGGGGCGAATCTGACGGATTACATCCAGGGCATTGGTGGAAAGTGTCTGTCGGATATCATTCACGGCTCTCACGATGTTCTGCTGCATAAAAGGAAAATGCAACAGTCGGGATAGCCAGATCTTGCGCCCCTCGTTGCTATTGCATACAAACTTGCGCTGCTTCGTCAACATATGCTGGCGAAGATAAAAGTCGAAAAATCTCTTGGTGGCAGGATTGATGGAATGCTTTCCATAAGGTGTGTTCATCGCCGTCAGCTCATTCATCAATCCCACACACGCATCATCCACCGTCTTGACCACCAGCTCGAAGGCTCCCTCATCCGACATGAGATAGAACATAAAGTCGGTGTAAATCTGCTGGAAAGTGGCTGCACTCTCCTCTGTTTCGGGACTCCCCTGTTTCGGGTGCTGATTATTATATTTATTATTATTAATATTAATATTATTATTATCAGCACCTGAAACAGAGGAGTAGAACACAGCTTGCTCTTTGGAATCGGGCTGATGCCACAAGTTCGAGAAGAACGACGCCAGATGTTCCACATCTTTAACCCCATCGTGATAGACGAACCCGAACCCCTCGCAATGCTGGATGCATTTGTAGAGCGAGGTAACGGAATCAAACTTCATACCCCTAGCTATCTGATAGAGGTTGCTGTAAGGATATCTGCCATCGATATCCATCCATCCGGTCTCTCCCAGGTAGAGACGCAGCACCTTGAACATCTGGGCGTAGGTAATCCCCGCCTGTTTCCAGCTGCCCATCAGCTTGCGTAAGTCGTAGATATTCACGCAGTTGCTGATGGGTTGCAGTTTCTTTCTTTTTGCAGAAAGGTTCCCATTGTGGGCACCGTTCATTAAATCGTTACTTTCCATTTGTATTACTTTTAATTAAATTTCTTTTCTACAATATATTTTCACGAAGGCGACATTGCCTAACGTAATACAAAGGTAACTATATTGCGCAAAATAGCCAAATAATGCGATACTTCATGCACTATAGTACTTAAAGTATCGAAAAAAATTCTATTTATTTTTGGAATAGATACAAAAAACTACAAGTTAAATAAAAACAATTCATATTCTGCTACTACCATTTTTCCATCCGGCGGGACGCCAGTTGCAAATCCGGCGGGTCACCAGCAAGTTTTGAGCAGCACGCCCTGAAAGGGCAGAAGCTCCTAGCCCAGGGCAGCGCCCTGGGTAGACTAGCCTTCGGCAAGGCGCCCTGTAAGGGCAAAAGCTTTGTAAATTACTGGGTATTTGAAAGCTTTTGCCCTTACAGGGTGACAGGCTTACGTCCATAATAACCCAGGGCGCTGCCCTGGGCTAGGAGCTTCTGCCCTTTCAGGG
>ERZ1031897.209-NODE-209-length-21384-cov-11.080454_pt1 | contig 21384 bp, 10 predicted proteins | sample MGYA00517881_ERZ1031897 | MGnify/ENA primary metagenome ERZ1031897 (study PRJEB33719, sample SAMN04261280) | wastewater metagenome | biome: rural village; feature: human; material: feces | host: Homo sapiens | place: El Salvador | collected 2013-01-07 ... | reverse complement strand
TGCCTTCTTTACTTTAGGTCTTCAGAGTCAAACGACTTTGGAGACCTTTTTTTGTATCCATAGGAGAGTTAGCCCTCCGCCTCTATTTTATAGTTTTGACACACCTGACACACACCCTTGTTTAAGAAGTACCCTTCAGTTGGTGCACTTTAAGGGGGTGCACTTGTCTCAAGTGCACCAACTGATCAATACGTGCACCAACCGAAGCTTGTTTGGTGCAGCAGAGACTGCTGCACCCCCTGATCCTGGTAGATACTTTCAAATCCTGGTAGATATAACCTGCATCTTCCAGCCTTTAATCACTTCAAAGCCAATTGGCTGCGCCGCTGCTGGAAGATATGGTAGATTTTTTCTGCAACCTATTTGTAGTTGCAGATATTTAGTATAGTTTGATGTATTCGTATGTATTGCCAACGCTTGTTAGATATTTCTCGAAGTTATGTCGGCTTATGACGACGGTGCCGCGACAGTCGTTGGGATGGAATGACAATGTATCTGCTTGCAGCAGGTTTGCATCAAGAAACAGATGAACATGATGATCGGTATCGTTAATGAGTCCGAATGGTGAGACGCTGCCCGGTTCTAAGCCCAGATACTTCATCATACGCTCAGGCGAAGCGAACGACAGCTTGCCGCACGAAGGCAGTCCCTTGCTTACAAGCGACTCTTTCAGCAGATGCTCCAGATCGTGAATGGCGAGATCATGGTCGCAGTTGAAGCATACGAGATAATGGCGGTTGCCTTTGTGGTTGCGGAAGAAGAGGTTCTTGCAGTGAATGCTGCCATCGTCCTTCCACCATCGTTTCGCTTCCTCGATGGTTTTGCCTTCGGGGTGGTTGTAGCAGCTGAATGGGATGTTGTGTTCTGAAAGGTAGTTTAGAACCTTTACTTGTCGTGTAGATATCTGTTCCATAGCTTCAATGTATTTATTTCTTACAAAAATACAACAAATCATGTATAAACAAAAGCTATTCAATAATAAATCTATATCTTTGTATTAGTAAAATCAATAGCATCTATGAATTCAATCAAGCGTTATTTCATCTGGCTACGCCGAATGTCACACAGTCGTGGTCTCGGGGTGCAGTCGCCGTCGGCATATCGTTTCATACGCTATGTTATCAGCGAGCACTATCCGTATTATGCCTACGATGATTTGCGCAAGAAGTACCCTGCGCTCGATTGGCTGACGCGAAAGCGTATGGAGCTCTATTTCCGTCTCTCCAATTTCTGCCGTACGAATCAGATGGTCGATTATAGCGAGGAGAGCAGTCTGCTTGCCGATTACGTAAAGCATGGATGCTGTGCGACACGAGTGCTTAATGTCTATAATGAGGTGCTCGACGCACTCAATGCACGTCTTATGAGAATCTGTCCGATTGACGGCTGCGACGACTTTCTTGAAATTGCGCTCGCAGAATCTGACCAGGAGTCTGTGTTCGTTGTAGAGGATATCTGTACCAACCCCGTGGCTTCGCGAATGTGGCAGCGCCTTGTAGAGAGTGAGAAGGTGAGTGTGAGCTACGATCTTTATTATTGCGGCATTGCCTTCTTCGATACCGACCGCCACAAGACTAATTACATTGTAAACTTTTAGACTTCACGCCCCATCAGTATATCGACAAGAACCATTAAATAGAACGATGCCTATGAAACTATACACACGACATGGTGACGCGGGACAAACCTCGCTTGTAGGCGGCAAGCGTGTGTCGAAGGACGACATACGTATCGCCGTGTGTGGCGACCTCGACGAGCTGAACGCCCATATAGGTCTGCTCCTCTCGTTCGGCGTGCCCGAACGAGAATCTGCTCTGCTCATACGCGTACAACAGCAGCTGTTTCATATCGGCGGTGAACTGTCGAATCCCGACTACACGATGAGCTCGCACCTCACAGCTGCCGACATCGCCCAGCTCGAAAGCTCAATCGACACGCTCCAGCAGCAGACTCCCGAACCCACCACCTTCGTTCTGCCTGGAGGATGCACAGCAGCAGCCGAGTCGCACATCTGCCGCACCGTGACACGCAGGGCAGAGCGTAGCATGGTAGCCATGTCGCACCAGTATCGAGTAGACCCGCTCGCGATGCAATATGTAAACCGTCTGTCTGACTATTTCTTTGTTTTGGCTCTCAATTTAAACTTTATTTCATCCATAGACGAAAAAAAACTCTATATCTCTTGCAAATAACGCAAAATTTACTATTTTTGCAATCGGTTAGAGCAGGGTGGCAATCCATGAAGAACAGTGCCTCGCGGCTCTTAGAAAAAACATATTAAAGTACGACATTTAAAACTTACGACTATGTATTGGACACTTGAATTGGCTTCCAAGTTGGAAGACGCCCCTTGGCCAGCAACTAAAGACGAACTCATCGACTATGCTATGCGTTCTGGCGCTCCGCTCGAAGTGCTTGAGAACCTTCAGGAGATTGAGGATGAGGGTGATGTTTATGAAAGCATCGAGGACTTATGGCCCGACTACCCCACAAAAGAGGATTTCCTCTTCAACGAGGACGAATATTAATCGCTTTGGGCTGTGCTGATGCGGCTTGAGGCAAGATAATAATAAGCGATATGGAGATTTCTGTTCGGAGATTGCCATATCGCTTTTTTCATACATACCTGCTACCTTTTATTAATAATATCCTTCACTAAATAACCAGAAACAACGATGAGCCACACTACTTCCGACTTCTTTACAGCCCCTAATGGTTTGATGACTAACACTTACAGCGACTTTGGAGCGATTGCTTCTTCAAAGTATACTGTTATCGTGAAGGCAAGGAAGTATGGTCAGTGGTTTGTGCTGAAAGCACTTGCCGAGGATTATCGCGGAAGAGGACAGTACGAATCGCTTTTGACTTCGGACTGTCCGACTCTGACAGCTATGCCATTCTTTTAAAGCATTCGAGCGTACTGCTACCAACCGCAACTCTGCGGAGCCTGCCTCTGCAAAAGTCTCGCTCGATGATTTGATGGTGGAGATGGACAACGGAATAGCCGAAATCATGAACCCGTATATAGCGAGGGCGAAGGCAGGCATCAAGGAATACGAGCAAAATGCCATCTTGGTGGAGATAAGCGAAAAGATGGAGAGCTACTGCAGGTCTTTCTTCTCAAGAGATGATTTGGGCGATTCGTCCGTCATCCTTATGCATGAATTTGAAAGGTATTTTAAAGATAGAATGGACGGCCCACCTTTATCTTTGCATTGTTAGCCCGCTCTACCACGAACCGCTCGTTGCCAGTGTAGCGGAAAAGGTGGTGGCTGGGCTTGTAAAACGCAGTGGGAGAGGGATATGAAAACTGGAGTGCGAAAAAAAGTTGAAGAAAATGTGCATTGTATTAAAAAATATACTATCTTTGCAAATGACAGGCTTTTGCGCCTGCTTACTGACTAGACCTTGAGATTTAATTGCTCCCTATGTGTGCTTGTTCTGTAGAACAAGAATAGACTGAACTAAACGAAAACTTATTAAAATCCCCGAAACTAAAAGCTAACTAAACCCGTAATTAAATAAAAAACTAGACAACCCCAGAAACCATAAACCCTAACTGTGCAATAATAGACGTTGATGCCCCTGCACAAGGAGTAGGCTGCGACGTTATACGCCGTCAATGTATCAATCAGAATAGCGTTCACGCCGTCAATGCAGAAGTTGGAATAGAGGTTTAAGGCACGTCAATACAGAAATTAGATAGAAATAACATAAACAATCCAAAAACTCAACACAATGAAAAGAACGCTTATCACTCTGGGTGTGTTCGCAGCCGTTCTGTGTACACTCGCCTTCGCCGCAACCGGTCAAGGCCCCATCAGTCAACTAAAGCAAATGTTAAGTTCTGCCTCCCAAAAGCAGGGCAAGTCGCTAAACGACATGAAGATAGACGAGGCGAGTCTCGCCTTGGCACGCAACAGATTGCCCGACAGCGGCAAGACAGCCCGCATGAAGAAGCTGAAGAGCAGCCAGCAGACACAGGTGGTCGACTTGTGGAAGTTCGATGACGGCACATCGCTGGCGCACAATGGCTACGTGACTGTTGATCTTGCCTCTAATGTCATGGAGATTACAGGTAGCGATCTCAGCTTCAACGTCCTGCTTACGAAGCAGAAGGACGGCGTAGACTCATGGGTAGCATCGTATAAGGACATGTACAGCTTCAGCGGCCGGCTGGAGGCTGACGGCGATGCTATCGTAAAGCCTTGCATTCTCTATACATCAGATAATGATAATTCGCTGTATATCGCCAATTCGACAGAAGTGACGCTTAGCGCCGAGAATAACTATACAAGCGATTTCTCTGTAAACACTTGGATGGCCGAGGGGCAGATAATGTATCTTGGATTCATCGTTCAGAAGAGCGACAAGAGCACCGTCATCAAGTCGCACGACAACGCGTTCTACTCTTCTCGCGATATTCTCGTGGCAGAGAAGTGGAGCGCAGAGAAGAATCTGCCTGGTCTTGGCATCACCGAGGACATGGCTGCCAACGCCTACACCATAGTATGCCCAGACACCGTGACGACGCTCGGCCTGTATCTCGCCGGCGATACGTTGTGCATGGTGGGCATGAACACCACAGCTACCTCCGTTGTAGCTCCGAGCAGCGTGTTTATAAACGATAAGGAGTACCCAGTAGAACTGTTCGGCAAACCGAAGTTCGACTCGTTCGACTGGTCGGGCTCGCAGAGCGTCACCTCGCTCGACCTCAGCGGTGTGAAGAATGTGAATCTGCTGTTCGGCGGTTCTTCCGTAACCGACCTCTATCTATCCACCTATTGCTCGATTAACAGCTACGGCTATCTGGGCGATATCTATCTGCATCTGCCTTACGGCTATTTGCGCTCTCAGTATAAGAACTTTGGCTTCAAGCGCATCCTTATCGGCGAGGAGCAGCCCGAGTATCCCGAGTCGGCATTTGACGCCGCTTGGATAATGCCTGGCGAACGCGAGGGCGATTATTTCGGCTTAATGAATAACGCTGGCTACCTCAACCTGGTTGAGATCATCACGCAGGAAGAGAGCGTAGTTCTGCCGACTACAAGCAGCTGGTATGGCAGCAGAATATACATCACACAGTTCGGCGCGCAGCACACCGCCACTCCGGAGGCGCTTTACGCCAAGGCGCCCAATCTCAAGTCGGTTGTTCTCCCCGAACGCTGTCAGAAACTCTTTGTCGACTGGGAAGCAGCGCCGTTCACCGAGCTTCACATTAAGGGCGCTAAGCCCGAGACGCAGTACGCCCTGCCTTCGGGCATGAGCGTGTACATCGCTTCGCAGGAAGCGTATAACAACTTCAAGTACGACGACTCGTGGAACTCAGCCGAGCTGAAGCCCGAAGGCTGGGAGCTGAAGGTGCTTGAGGCTACGTGCGACGACGGACTCACCACGCTCACGCTCGACTACTTCGACGGAATGCTTGCCGTTGAGGGCATCCGCTCTACTGCCACCACTGTAACCATCCCCGACAGCGTAGTGCTCGACGGAGTGAAGCACAAGGTGGAGATATTCGGCAACGCAAGACTGAACCGCTTCGACTGGTCGGAAGCACAGAGCGTGACCACGCTCAACCTCACGAACGTGGAGCAGCTGTATTTCAACTTCGAAGGCTCAGCCATCACCGACCTTTTCTTGAGCGGAAACTTCTCAATTAAGCGAGAAGCCGACCTGAGTCAGATTTATGTGCACATGCCTTACGGCGTGAACCGCAACAACTACGGACACCTCGGCGCAAAGCGTGTGCTCATAGGCGAGGAGAAGTCGTTCTATCCCGAGCCGAGAATCCAGGACAGCTGGGTGATTGCAGGTGAACGCGAAGGCGACTACTTCAGCATTATGCAGAACGGCGACCGCTTCTGTGTCGTAGAGATATTCACTGAGCAGGACAGCATACAGCTGCCCGAATCGACACCGTACGAGAATGGTAGCGTAATGCAGATTGCCTCTGCCGGCAACAGCAACTACTACGAAACCTCATACCGCATATTCGAGAAAGCGCCTAACCTGAAGTCGCTCGCCGTGCCCGCTGGCTACGACAAGATATATCTCAACTGGAACAATTCGATGTGCCGTCTCAACGAGCTGCACATGAAGGGCAACATGCCTACAACCGACTGGAGCATTCCGTCGTCGTACATTGTATATATAGGAGCCAAGGAGGCTTACGACCAGTATACAGCCAGCTCTAATTGGTATAACGCCGACTTGCAGCCCGAGGGCTGGGACTTCGACTGGCTCGCCGTAAACGTGCAGCGCAAGGGCGAGTTCGCACAGACCTACATCGAGATGACCGACGCCGACTGGAGCAAGGGTGTCAACGTGAAGGTGATCGGGGCGCTCAACGATGCCGACCTCTCAAACTTGAATAAACTCACGCAGCTGCGCCGTCTCGACCTCGCCGACGCTACGTTCCAGGCTCTGCCTCAGTCGTTCCTCTCAAGACAGCAGACCATCAGGGAGATTACGCTGCCCGAAAGCTGCAAGGCGATACCGCGCTCGGCTTTCAACGAATGTCAGCGCCTCGCTAAGGTGAACGCCGCAGGCATTGAGCGCATCGACAACTCGGCGTTCTACGACTGCTACAAGCTCGCCGACCTTGACATCTCTAAGGTAACATACATCGGTTCGGAGGCGTTCTACAACTGTCAGAATTTCGCACCTGCGGCGTTGTCAGACGCGCTGCAGACTCTCGGCTCAAGCGCTTTCAAGGGTACAGCAATAACCGAGATCACCGTTCCGCAGACCATTACTGCTCTCGAAAACAATGTGTTCAACAGCTGCAAGCAGTTGCAGAAGGTGACGCTCCCGCTGACGCTCCGCACCATCGGCAGCAGTACGTTCCTGAACTGCTCGGCGCTTAGCGAGATGGTAGTGCCCGAGGCGGTTACGACTATCGGCGAAAACGCATTCAGCGGATGTCAGGCTCTCAGCAGCATCACCCTGCCCGAGACACTTACCAAGATTGGCTCGTACGCATTCTCAGGCTGTAGCGCCCTCACCGAGCTCACCATACCGTCGAGCGTTGAGGAGATCGCCTACGGCACCCTGCAGAACTGCCGCGGTCTGCTCACCGTGAAGTGCAAGGCCATCGTGCCTCCGCTTGCAACCGGAAGCTTCACCGACGGCATGGACCTCAACCACTGTACGCTCTACATAGCTCCGTTCACCATCGACGCCTACCGCGACGCACAGTACTGGAACGAGTTCTACATCATGAAGCCGCTCAACGAGCCGGTGAAGAACATCTACGTCAAGCGACCGATGACGTTCGACCTCCAGTCGGGAGACAACGCCGTGCTGCAGGATAACCCGAACATGACGCTCGACTACTACATCGACAACTACTACTGGGGAAGCTCTGCAAAGAATAGCGTCGGACAGCTCACTGCTTCGGGCGACGGCACACTCTCGGCAGGCGTATTCACCATCAACAACTACTTCTACAACCGCAACAACAATAACATCAACGAGAACAACGGCATGTACTACAGCAGCGACCGCCGACCGACACTCCTCAACAATGCAGAGAATATGCGCGCCGACAGTGTGCTCTGCAAAGTGACGTTCGAGAAGAACGAATGGCACTTCATCTCGTTCCAGTACGACGTGCAGATGAGCGACGTATACGCACTCAACAACACCGACTACGTCATCCGCCAGTACAACAGCGCCAAGCGTGCAGCTGCCACCGGCGACCAGACCGACCAGACAGGCGCCTCAAGCAATTGGGAGGATGTGCCGGCAGACGGCGTGCTGCAGGCAGGCAAGGGCTACATCATTCAGGCTGCCAACAACACCGCCAACGAGAACGGAAACTACAACGACGCAGTGGTGGTATTCCCGTCGCGCAACACCGTTACGAAGAACCGCCTCTTCACCTCGAACGACATCATCGTGCCGCTTGAGGAGTATGCAGCCGAGTTCGCTCACAACCGCTCGTGGAACCTCGTGGGCAACCCATACCCATGCTATTTCAGCATGAACCAGCTGAAGGACGAGTTCTACTCGCCTATAGTGCTCTGGACGGGCGACAACTATCAGGCTTACTCGCCTATTGACGACGACATCATCCTGCGTCCTTACGAGTCGTTCTTCGTGCAGCGTCCTATCGACGTAGAGCAGATGGTGTTCGGCGCCGAGGGACGTATGCACTACAACGACGCGCTCAAGGCCACCAAGACCGACTCTCAGAAGCCTGGCGTCAACAACGCTCCGGCACGCAGCATCGACGGCGCACAGCGCAATGTCTTCAACTTCACCATCGAGGGCTGCGGCAGCGACAACCGCACACGCATTGTGCTGAACGAGAAGGCATCGATGGGCTACGACTGCTCGCGCGACGCAGCCAAGTTCTTCGCCTCTAAGCCGTCGGGCGCCGAGATATACGTAGACGCCGACGTGAAGTACGACATCTGCGAACGTCCGCTCGCAGACGGCACGGCACAGCTCGCCATCCGCACAGCCAAGGCAGGCGAATATACCATTACGCTCTCTGGCCGCTACACAGCCGACTGGACCGTGATGCTCACCGACCGCGAGACCGGCGCAACCGTGAACCTCTGCGAAGGCGCTTACACCTTCGAGGCAGCAGCCGGCACTACGGCAGGCCGCTTCCAGATAAACTTCAAGTCGCCTCTGACCGCTATCGACGCTATCGCAGCTGAGATAGGTGCCGACGCCGAAGTGACAGTAGTGAACACAGCCGGCATGACCGTCTTCAGCGGCAGCTACGCCGAATTCAAGACAAAGGCACAGGCAGGCATCTACGTCGTAGTATGCGGCGACAAGACATACAAGACAGTGATAAAGTAAAAACCCCGGTCTTATGAAACACCTATTTATTAACATACAACGAACGGCCATGCTGCTCGCCCTGCTCATAGCGGGGTGGGTAGCCGGCTGCCCGCTGTCGGCACAAACCGTCGTCGAGCTGGTACCCGACCAGACTCTCAGCAACGGCACCGACGTAGCGAGCCTGAACGACGAGGCCACAGGCATCTCGTTCGTGTTCGACAAGAATACCAACTCGATACCTCCGAAGTATTACAATGGTGCAGTCAGAGTGTACACCGGCAACACCATCACCATGTCTGTTCCGGCAGAGTGCAACGTGTCGAAGGTGGAGTTTCTGACAGAGACATACAAGAACGACGCCACCACGCTCTCTGCCAACGTAGGCAGCGTGAGCTATGACGTCACAGCCAAGCTGTACACATGGGAGAGCAGCACGGCTGCAAGCGAGGTGCTGTTCAACATCAACAAGGGACAGTTCCGCGTGAAGAACATCAAGGTGTATCTCAACTCGACGGGCGAGGTGAAGCCCAAGCCGAAGGCGCCGGTCATCTCGCACGAAAGCGGCGAGTTCTACCGCACGTTCCAAGCCGTCATCACCGACCTCAACGAGCCTGCAACAACCATACGCTACACGCTCGACGGCACCGACCCGACGGCAGACAACGGCATGGTCTATGCCGCTCCGGTGGAGATAGCAGCAGGCGCGGACGCCACGCTAAAGGCGGTGTGCGTCAATGCGAACGGCGTGAGCCTCGTCGCATCCGCCACATACACCTACAAGGCAAAGAGTAAGCTCTCGTTCAGAACCAACAACAAGGGCGGTCTCAGCGCTCTCAACTATAACACATACAGCGCAGAATACGGCTCGTTCAGAGGCGATGGCGAAGCATATATAACCGACGGCTCGAACGTATATCTGAACGTAAACCTGAACAGCGGCTACCGACTCCGCAGCCTTACCCTCGACGGCAAGCAGCTTGAAAAGCAGTACAGCGAATACCATTTCGTAATGCCTTCAGTTACCGACGTCACGGTCATGGCAGACATCGTGTACGACCCCGAATCGCCTTCCGATCCGCAGCCGCCGACGCCGCCCGTGAAGACATATAAGCTCACTGTGGTATGCAACCCTATCGGTGCTGCATCGCTTTCGGGCGCAGGCACCTACAAGGAGGGCGATTGGGTAAACCTCTCTGCAAATAGCTATTCGGGCTACGTGTTCAAAGGCTGGACACGCGACGGCGAGACCGTCAGCACCAACAGCTATTATAACTTTGAGATGCCGGCTTCGGACATGGTGCTTACTGCCAACTATGTCTATAACCCTACCAACCCCAAAGACCCCGAGCAGCCTAAGCTGAAGCGACCTCTGACAGCTATTGCGTCGCCGGCAGGAGCTGCAAGGCTCTCGCTCTCGGCTTCTGAGGTGGTGTCAGGAGAGACATATACCGTCAGAGCTTATCCCGCAACAGGCTACCGCTTCAAGGGATGGGTGCTGAACGGTGTGGCGCAGGAGGAGAAGTCTACTTACTTCAGTGCTACTATGACTGACGCCGGTGCGCAGGTAGTGGCGATACTCGTCTACGACCCCGAGTCGCCAGGCAATCCGGGTGCCAACTACTACAACGCCGCCACCGGACTCGCCATCATCGACGACTTCACACCGGGCAATCTCTCCAGAGCGCTCGGCGCCACTGTGGGCAGCGACAACTATCAGAACGTGAACCGACTGATTGTGAAGGGACGCATGACAAACAGCGACTACTACTGCATGCGCAGCCTCAAGAATGCTTCGGCTGTCGACCTCTCGCGCACGGGTGGCGCTACGAGAGTGCCCGACCAGACTTTCTATAATATGGCGGTTGCGTCGGTTGCGCTTCCGGCTACCATTTCAGGATTGGACTACGATGTGTTCGGCAACTGCCAGAACCTCATCGCGCTCACCGTCTACGCAATGGAGCCGCCGAGCTGCTATAACTCGACGTTCGCCAACTTTACGAACAAAGCCAACTGCATCGTCTATGTTCCCGAAGAAGCCGTAGAACTGTATGCTGCCGCCGAAGGCTGGAAGGACTTCACCATTCAGCCTATCACCAACGACGCACACATGCTGCAGGTGAACCTGCCGGCTGAAGGCAAGGACGGACGCTACAAGAACAACACCATCGAGCTGGTGAACATCAACTCGGGCGTGCGACAGAAGTATGTCATCACCGACCGACAGATATACACGTTCAGCGGACTGCGCAAGGACGAGCAGTATAATGTATATATGTACTCGCGTGCAGGACTTGAGATTGGACGCATCGAGAACGTAACCATTCCGGATGGCGACATGGAAGTGGCGTTCGGCACATTGAAGCCTCTGCACACCGTTGCGGCAAAGGTGGTTTCGCCCGAAGGCGAGAACCTCACGTCGATGGCTACCGTAGAATGGCTCAAGCCGCTCGAAGACGGCACGACGGTATATCTGCGCAAGGCTGTATCGTTGGGCGAGATTCCTGAAGGTCAGCAGCTCGTATGCCGCGTTACGCTCAGCGACAAGCTCGGCACAGCGTACAAGGCTCCTGCCGACACCGCAATCAGCGTGAGCGGTGCCAACAACATCTGCGTTGTAAAACTGCAGCCGCTGCGCACCATCACCCTTACCGGAACCGTTGTTGGCGACGACGACATATATATTGCAGACGCTTCGGTGTCGGCAACGCAGACGCTCAACGGCAAGTTCCAGAAGACGTTCACCACAAAGACCGACCGTCGCGGACAATGGACCTTATCTGTTCTGGCTGCGCCCGAGACACACCTCGTCGTAGCAGCTACGGAGTGCGTGAACAAGCTCGACACGCTCGGCGCATTTGCCGACGACGAGACACAGCGCGACATGGGCAAGGCGGTGATGAAGTCGATGGTGGGCGCACGCATCGCCTACGGATTCACGTATAAGGCAGCCGGATCGGAAGAAACGCAGAACTTCTACGCCGACCATCGCAATGTGACTGTCAGCGTGTTCAACGTGACGCAGAACCGCGAGCAGAAAGACCTCTCGGTGCAGTATCCTACGCTCACCGTGCTCGACGAAACCATGAACATCGGCGACCAACTGCGTCTTACCGCAGTGTCTAAGACCGGCGCATTCAGTCCGATAGAACGCATGGTGACGGTGGATGATAACCGCCGCGCACAGGCTACGTTCGACATCGTGGGCAAGGGCTGCATAGAAGCATCGTTCGAGATGACCGACAACCGCGCCGTGACAGCAATGCTCTATACTGACAATGGCGAATTGCTGAAGAAGACCGCATACGCTGAGGCTAAGGCTTCGTTCGCTGATGTGGACGACGGCGAGTACACACTCGTCACGATGGGTCAGTCGGAACTGATGAACTCCATACTTCGTCTCTCTGCTTTCGACGAGATAGGACTCAGCGAAGGCAAGGACTACGTGAAGAACGCGGTAAAGGTGGAGACAGGAAAGATTGCGACCGTGCACAACGCTACCGTTCCGGCATTCGACGAGAGTCTGTTCAGCTATACAACGGCTTCAACCTCGTTCTCTTCCAACAAGAGTAGCATCACCAACGGCAAGTATCTCACGCTAAGTTCGGTGGTCGACTTCAAGGGCGTATACAAGAGTGACATAAGCAATGTGAAGCTCGTGGTAGACCTTCCTGACGCATGCGACTTCGTGGAGAAGTCGGTCATTCAGGGTCCGAAGCTCATGCCGTACACACTCAGCGGCAAGCGACTCACCGTACAGCTCGGCGACAACTACCAGGCTCAGACGCGCTTCTGCGTGATACCTACCGCCAGCAGCACGTTCAACGCCACCGCATCGGTAGTGTTCGACTACAAGGGCGCCACGCTCACGCAGCCCATCGGCTCTGCAACTGTGGAGGTGAAGACACTCGACATCATTGTGCCCGAGATAATAACATCGGCTACAATCAATGTGGCTGGTTCGGCGCCGGCACGTTCTAAGGTAGACGTATACTCGGACAACGAACTCGTAGGTCACACCACGGCAAAGGCGAACGGCAGTTGGAATGCAGAGTGTACGTTGCTCAATGTGTTTAATCTGAACGAGTATCCAATCTCGGCGAAGATTACGACCGAGTCGGGCAGTATGCTTCTCACCGAGACCAAGAACGTGACATACATCAGCAACTATCCGAAGATAAAGACGGTGACCATGAACACGAACCCGACAATCGTGTTCGACTTCGAGAAGGGCACCACCTCACACTCGTGGTACTACACGCCCGACAACGTGCTGTTCACGCTCGACTTCACCGACAACAGCGCCGATGTGCTGCAGGAGGTGTATCTGAACATCTTCGGCGAGGACGGTTCGGTGCGCACTATCGACTGCAGTTACGACACCCGCAAGTCGATATGGTTTGCCAACGTGAAGTTCGATACCTACAACGGCATCGTTAACCTCAGCGTCAACTACATTGCGAAGGGCGACTACAGCTACGACTCGGCTCAGGCTAAGCTCATCGCAAAGAAGTATGAGGACCAGATGGCGAACGAGAAGGACAAGGCAGACGAGTTCAAGCAACTCGTTGACGACGCCTTCGTATATATCAAGCGCGACGACGTGACACGTGAGGAGAAGATTGCTTACGTCAATCGTATCAAGAAACGTGTATACAAATACTACACCGGCAACGACGATGTTCCTGCCTACGGAAGTAGCGGAAACGTGAACCTCGGCATACTTGAAGACGCCGACTATAACGGAGGTAGTGCGATACTGTTCGGCGAACGCGAGGAGGACAAGAATCCGGATGCAGACCGATACATGCAGGATGCTCCGAATCCTTATGATACGAACGTGTCTTTGCCTGGTACCGACATCTCGGCTTCCGTCTCTTCTGACAAGGGATCGGCAGAATATGTATCGCCTGGCGATTATAACTTCGAATCGATAGCCGAAGGCTTCAACGGCAACACCGACTTCACCGTCCGCAACTCTAACGGCGATGTGTGGAGTAGCCGAAACAACGACATTCCTGCCAGCTTCGACGCTGACTCGGATGAGGCTGTTGCTGCCTTCTACAATGCTGTTGCCAAAGAGCAAAGAGAGCTTTATGCAGAGTGGGCAGGCAAGGTTGGAGATATCCTAAGTGCAGCCGATTTGTCTATAGAACTGGGCGAGTCGATGCAGACAAGATATTTCAGTGACAATTTCGACCAGCTCGTAGCTCTTGCAGGCAATAAGAATCCGAATGTAAAGGCTGAGATAGAAAGCCTGGAAGCAAGTGTCGGCAAGAATCTTAAGAATCTCAAGAACCTTAAGATTGCTGGCAACGCATTAGGTGGAGTAGGCGCTTTTGTCGGCGGCTGGACTGTCGGAACTGATATCCTTGTCGGCTACGACCGTATGAAGGAATGGACTCGCATCATCGAGTCGGTAAAGGAGTCTTGTGCTGGCAATGATGTCGAGTCGATCATAGCATTGGCTAAAAAGTACAGAACATGGATCGTCGTAAGAGATGCTTCGAAGGGCGTTGGCGACTTGGGTAATACGGCTCTTGGCATTGCCGGAGTGGCATCCGCTCCTGAGACATTAGGCGCTTCGCTCGTCCTTAATCTTGTTTCGTACGGCATCGACAAGGGCTTGAGTCATTGGGAGAGCTGCTATGCTCGAACCAACATTGAGCACCTCACCGAGGTGAAGAGCCTTATAAGGCGCACATCCGACTGTCCTGACGACATGTTCAACGACGAGTATACTCCCAATCGTCCGCCGTTCGACCCGCTCACCATCAACCACGACCCTGCAGGCTACGTCTACGAGGCTGTGCCTGAGAATCGTGTAGAGGGCGTGCAAGCCACCATCTACTATAAGGAAGAGGTGGAGGACCTTTGGGGCGACAAGCACGAGGAAATCGTGATGTGGAACGCAGAGGAATATGCTCAGAAGAACCCGCTCTTCACCGACGAGGACGGTATGTATCGTTGGGATGTGCCGCAGGGACTCTGGCAGGTGAAGTTCGAGAAGGATGGATACCTCACCGCGTACAGCGAATGGCTGCCTGTGCCGCCGCCGCAGTTGGAGGTGAACGTCGGAATCACTCAGAACAAGCAGCCTGAGGTAGTAGAGGCTCGTGCATACGAAGAGGGCGTAGAGGTGCAGTTCGACAAGTACATGGACCCGACAACCCTTACTGATGCCAACATCAGCGTGACGGCTGGCGGAAAGAAGCTCGCGGGCGAGATACAACTCGTAGACGCGGCGCTTGCCGACGAATACGCTTCGCCCGACGATGCTGAGGCTGTGCGCTACGCTTCGCGCGTCAGATTCGTGCCCGAGCAGGCTCTCGCCACCACAACCGGCGAGATTCGCCTCATGGTAAGCCGCAATGTTACGTCGTATGCCGGCATACCGATGACCGAGACCTATAGTCAGACGCTCGACGTAGAGAAGGAGGTGCAGCAGATCACTGCCGAGAACACCAAGGTGCTCTACGGAGCTGAGAAGGAACTCACCGTCTACGCTCTGCCGAGTGAGGCTGCTGCCGGACGCGTCGTTCACATCGCCAACTCGTCGGATATGGTTGCGTCGCTCGACGCCACCGACCTCACTCTCGACGCTGAGGGCAAGGCGGTAGTGAAGATAAAGGGCGACCTTCCGGGACGCACCCAGCTCTCGTTCTCTATCGACGACGTTACGGCGAAGGGACAGTGTACGGTCGACGTGATGACCGAGATTGTCACCGCCGAGGCTCCTACCGCTTCGCGCGCCAGCGGCACTGCCGTATATCGCGGCACGAAGCTCGAACTGGCTACCGACTCTAAGGATGCTACCATCTACTTCACGACGGACGGCACATGTCCGTGCGACGAGAACGGCACCCGACGCAAGTACAGCGTGCCTATCGTCATCAATGACGACACCCACATCAAGGCGATGACAATGGTGGGCAGCGACGAGGTGTCGGAGGTGAAGGAGTTCAGCTACACGCTGAAGAAGTCGGATATGGACATCGCCATGGCTGAGGGCTGGACGTGGATGTCGCACAGCTTTGCCGACGGTCTTACTGCCGCGCAGCTGGCTGACGACGCTGCCGTACAGCGTGTGCAGAGTCAGACGCAGGAGCTTGTACGCGACCCACAGCTCGGACTCATCGGCACGCTCTCCGCTCTTGCTGCGTCTGAGAGCTACAAGGTGGAGACGTCGGCTGCCGTTGCTTTGCCACGCATCAGTGGCGTGGCATGGAACCCGGCTACACCTATCGCTCTGAGCGACGGCTGGAACTGGCTTGGCTATCCTGCCGAGCAGACCATGACTCTCGATGAGGCTTTCGCTACTACTACGGTGGAGAAGCTCGACGCTATCGTCGGTCAGGACGGCTTCGCACAGTACGACGGCGAACGCTGGGTGGGCACGCTCACCACGCTCGTGCCGGGCAAGGGCTATATGTACCAGAGCCAGACCGAGAAGCATGTGGCTTACAACACTACTATCGTCTCGAAGGCTCACGCACAGCACACGCAGGGCATCGCCGACCGTCTGCCGCTTGCTTTCGACAAGCATAAGTATCCGTCTGTGATGGCTGTTGTGGCTGCCGTCTGCGACGCTGACGGCGTGGCTGCCGACAACGCCGACTATCAGTTGGCTGCGTTCTGTGGCAGCGAGTGTCGCGGCGTCGGTCAGATAGCTGGTGGACTGCTGATGATGAACGTCTACGGCAACGTGGGCGACCGCATCACTCTCCATGTCACCGACTGCGACGGCTCCGACGTGCTTGCTACCGCGACGCTCGACTTCTCTGAGAGTCTCGTGGGCAGCATCGACGCTCCGTACGCAATCAACGTGGGCAAGACAACTACTGTCAGTGCTGCGGCATACGACGGCAACGTGCGTCTCAGCGTTGTTGGCAAGCGTCTTGTCATCAGTGGCGTGGCTGCCGACGACATCAGCAGTGTAGAGCTCTTCGACATCAACGGTCAGAAGGTGATGCACGAGACACATATCAGCGAAAGTGGCATCGACATTTCTTCTCTGTCGGGTGGCGTCTACGTTGCTGTTGTATGCAGCGACGCACACTACACCTATCATAAGATTGCCGTACGCTAAACCATAAAAACGATACACAATGAAAAGTTCGATTATCAGACATACAATGGCGATAGTCGCGCTCCTCATGGCGCTCTTCCATAGTGTCGCGGCTTCTGCCGCCGACACATGGAGCGTCAATCCGAGCGCCTACCGCTACGACATGAGTCTTTATCTCGATGTGGTGTTCGGCACCGGAGAGAAGTTGGATTACACGCAGTACGACGTGGCTACGTTCGTCGGCGACGAATGCCGTGGCGTGGCTGAGGTGCTGCCTCTGCCCACTGGTGGCAACTGCCTCTATCTCCGTGCGCGCAGCAACAGCGAGCGTGGCGAGTCGATGGTGTTCCGCTATCGCAACAAGACTACGGGCGAGGTGAAGGATGTAGAGAATGTCAGCTTTGCATTCTCGTCCAACGCGCGTCTGGGCTATCCGTCTTCGCCCTACGAGGTGAAGATCATCATCTATCACGACGTTACGCTGTCGGCTGGCGAGGGCGGAACGGTCAGCGAGTCGGGCGGACGCTTGGCTGAGGGCACCACGCTTTCTGTCACCGCGACTCCTGCCGAGGGTCATCACTTCGTGCAGTGGTCGGACGGCGTTACCGACAACCCACGTTCTGTTGTTGTCGGCAAGGAGGATGTGACGCTTGCTGCCGAGTTCGCACTCACGTCTTATCATCTCACCTACACTCTCGACGGCGTCAGCTACAAGGAGTCGGACGTGCTCTACGGCACTGCTCTTACTCCCGAGCCAGCTCCCGAGAAGGAGGGCTACACGTTCTCCGGCTGGCAGGGTCTGCCCGAGACGATGCCGGCAAAGGATGTAGAGGTGACGGGTACGTTCTCAATCAACTCTTACCAGGCAGTCTTCAAGATTGGTGAGGAGATTATCGATAGCAAGACCGTCGTTTACGGCGAAGAGGTTGTCGCTCCCGAAGCACCAGCCAAGGAGGGTCACACGTTTGCCGGATGGCAGGACGTTCCAGCTACAATGCCAGCACACGACATCGTTGTTCTGGGTTCTTACACCGTGAACAAGTATACGCTCACGTATAAGGTTGACGGCGCAGAATACAAGTCGGTGGAGGTTGACTACGGCACAACAATCACCGCCGAGCCTAACCCCGAGAAGGAGGGCTACACGTTCTCAGGTTGGCAGGGTCTGCCCGAGACGATGCCGGCAAAGAATGTAGAGGTGACGGGTACGTTCTCAATCAATTCTTACCAGGCAGTGTTCAAGATTGGTGAGGAGGTTATCGAGAGCAAGACCGTCGTTTACGGCGAAGAGGTTGTCGCTCCCGAAGCACCAGCCAAGGAGGGCCACACGTTTGCCGGATGGCAGGACGTTCCTGCGACAATGCCAGCGCACGACATCGTGGTTCTGGGTTCGTACACCGTGAACAAGTACACGCTCACTTACAAGGTTGACGGCGCAGAATACAAGTCGGTTGAGATTGACTATGGTACGACAATCGTAGCCGAGCCAGCTCCCGAGAAGGAGGGCTACACGTTTTCAGGCTGGCAGGGTCTGCCTGAGACGATGCCGGCAAAGGATGTAGAGGTGACGGGTACGTTCTCAATCAACTCTTACCAGGCAGTCTTCAAGATTGGTGAGGAGATTATCGATAGCAAGACCGTCGTTTACGGCGAAGAGGTTGTCGCTCCCGAAGCACCAGCCAAGGAAGGCCACACGTTTGCCGGATGGCAGGACGTTCCAGCGACAATGCCAGCGCACGACATCGTGGTTATGGGTTCGTACACCGTGAACAAGTACACGCTCACGTACAAGGTTGACGGCGCAGAATACAAGTCTGTAGAGGTTGACTACGGCACTACTATCGTAGCCGAGCCAGCTCCCGAGAAGGAGGGCTACACGTTCTCCGGCTGGCAGGGTCTGCCCGAGACGATGCCGGCAAAGGATGTAGAGGTGACGGGTACGTTCTCAATCAATTCTTACCAGGCTGTCTTCAAGATTGGTGAGGAGGTTATCGAGAGCAAGACTGTCGTTTACGGCGAAGAACTTGTAGCTCCCGAAGCACCAGCCAAGGAAGGCCACACGTTTGCCGGATGGCAGGATGTTCCTGCTGTAATGCCAGCACACGACATCGTGGTTTTGGGTTCGTACACCGTGAACAAGTACACGCTCACGTACAAGGTTGACGGCGCAGAATACAAGTCTGTAGAGGTTGACTACGGCACTACTATCGTAGCCGAGCCAGCTCCCGAGAAGGAGGGCTACACGTTCTCCGGCTGGCAGGGTCTGCCCGAGACAATGCCGGCACACGATGTAGAGGTGACGGGTACGTTCTCTATCAATTCTTATCAGGCTGTCTTCAAAATTGGTGAGGAGATTATCGAGAGCAAGACCGTCGTTTACGGCGAGGAAGTTGTCGCTCCCGAAGCACCAGCCAAGGAGGGCCACACGTTCGCCGGATGGCAGGACGTTCCAGCGACAATGCCAGCGCACGACATCGTGGTTATGGGTTCTTACACCGTGAACAAGTACACGCTCACGTATAAGGTTGACGGCGCAGAATACAAGTCTGTAGAGGTTGACTACGGCACTACTCTTACTCCCGAGCCTGCTCCCGAGAAGGAGGGCTACACGTTCTCTGGTTGGCAGGGTCTGCCCGAGACGATGCCGGCAAAGGATGTAGAGGTGACAGGTACGTTCTCAATCAACTCTTACCGCCTGACTGTATACCTTGACGGCGAACTCTACTTAGAACAGACGCTGGAGTACGGCGCGCCGATAAGCGTTCCCGACCCGGAGGTTGCGGCAGACAGAGAGTTCAACGGCTGGGACATTGAGATTCCGGCGACAATGCCGGCTCACGATGTTGAGGTTCACGGCACGACGACGGTAGTAAGCGGACTGGAAGCGATATTCGCCGATAGCGACACGCGCGTCACAATCTGCTCGATTAACGGCGTAGTGCTGTTCCGCAACACGACGGTGAAGGAGGCGGCACCGAAGCTGAAGCCGGGTCTGTACATCGTTAATGGTCGAAAGATGGTGGTGAAATAGGCTGCCGCTATTCGCAGACACACATAAGTCAAAAACAGAAAGGGCTGGATTCCATGCAAGGAGTCCAGCCCTTTTTGTGTTTATGTGTCGGTAGAAGCAGCCAGTTACAGCTGTCTGCCGAACAAAAACAGATTGATGCCAAAGATAACGGTTGTTACCAAGGCATGGTAACATCATTACAGATACGCGGTAACAATGTTCCCTGTGCGTGGTAATGATGTTTCCTGTGCGTGGTAATGATGTCTCCTGTGCAATAACTTGTAGTAAGCGCTTGCGAATGTAAGCAATAAATTATATCTTTGCACATAGTAATAAGAACAACGATATGGTAAAAAGACAAAGGAAGGGATTCTGGGCGCGATTGTTGTCGCTCGTCGTGGTGGTGCTGATACTGGCTGCGGCGGCGATACTGCGCGACGGAAGGATATTAGGACACGACTTGCGAGAGGCGCATGAGGCGAAGGCGCTGAAGAACGACACGCTGGAGGTGACGCCCGACGGAGCGTTCGTGGTGAACACAAAGCCGCTGGCAAAGGACGTGCAGGGATACGGCGGACCGGTGCCGCTGAAGATACATATAAAGGACGGCAGGGTGGCGGCTGTTGAGGCTGAACCCAACGCCGAGTCGCCCGACTTCTTCAACCGCGCGAAGGAGCTGCTCAACCACTGGCAGAACAAGTCGGTGGACGAGGTGTTGGCGGAGGAGGTGGACGCCGTGTCGGGCGCTACGTTCTCGTCGAAGGCGATAATAGCTAACATGCAGCGCGGACTGGCTTATGCCAAGCAGCACGGTCAGTGGGGTGAGGATGGCTCGGTTGGAGCCGCAGATACAAGTGCATCTCATATAGTGGGGAGTGAGGATGGCTCGGTTGGTGCACTTGAGACAAGTGCACCCCCTATAGTTGCGCTGATTGTCGTGCTGCTCGGAGCTGTCGTTCCGCTCTTCTACAACAACCGCCGACTGCATCTTGTGCAGCTCGCGGTGAACGTCGTGGTGCTCGGTCTGTGGACTGGCACGTTCGTCTCCTACACGCTCTTCCTGCGAATCTTCGCCGGCGGCGTGAGTCTTTCGGCGATTGGCGCATTTGCCGCTCCGCTGCTTATGCTGATAGTGGCGCTGATATACCCGTTGGCGGGTCGGTCGGGTCACTACTGCGCCAATGTCTGTCCGTTCGGATCGGCGCAGGAACTCGCCGGAAAGCTCAGTCGACGCAAGCTGCGCATCACGCCGCGCGTACTGAAACTGCTCTCCGTGCTGCGCAATCTGCTCTGGGGCGTGCTCATGGCGCTGCTGCTCACCGGCACATGCACCGCATGGATCGACTACGAGCTGTTCACGGCGTTCCTCTATTCGTCGGCGTCGGTGTGGGTGACAGTGCTCGCGGCGCTGTTCCTCGTGCTGTCGGTGTGGGTGCCGCGCCCGTACTGCCGCTTCGTGTGCCCAACGGGAGCGCTTATAAAGAGTATTGAATGAGGAATGGTCTCCCGT
>ERZ1031897.203-NODE-203-length-21532-cov-6.307911_pt1 | contig 21532 bp, 18 predicted proteins | sample MGYA00517881_ERZ1031897 | MGnify/ENA primary metagenome ERZ1031897 (study PRJEB33719, sample SAMN04261280) | wastewater metagenome | biome: rural village; feature: human; material: feces | host: Homo sapiens | place: El Salvador | collected 2013-01-07 ... | reverse complement strand
AAGAAATACCAAAACGCCTTTTTCGTTTTCGGTGTCGCCGTGCTCGCCGTGATGGTCACGCAGCTCGACTTTGCACAGGTGTGGCAAGGACTGAAGCATGCCGGCTATTGGTTTGTTGCCGTCATGCTGCTGTGGGCCGTTCTCTATGTGCTCAACACCGCGTCTTGGTATCTCATCATCAAGGGCGTATGCCAGCGTCCGAATAACGCCACTAACCTTACCAAAGAAAGCACACCTGGCCTTCAGGAAGGCAAAGCCAACGGCCTTAAAAAGACAAACGCCAAGCGACCTGTGCCTTTTGCTTGGCTTTACAAGATAACGGTGTCGGGATTCGCCCTCAACTACGCCACGCCTGGCGGACTGATGGGTGGTGAGCCCTACCGCATAATGGCGCTAACGCCGAAGATAGGCGTGGAGCGCGCCTCGTCGTCGGTCATTCTCTATGTCATGACCCATATCTTCAGTCATTTCTGGTTTTGGCTGCTTTCCCTCGTCCTGCTTTTCGCCATCCATCACGTGGGCATGGCCCTTTGGCCTCTCGCCGCCGCCACGGGAGCGTTTTGCGTGCTCGGCATCATGTTTTTCGTGTCGGGCTACCGCAAGGGAATGGCCAACCGGCTGATGGCTTTCTTGCGCTTCGTGCCAATCGTGAGGCGTTGGGCACGGCCTTTCGTGGAGAAGCACAGACAACAACTCGACACCATTGACAGCCAGATCGCCGCGCTTCACCGACAAAACAAGGTATTCTTCGTGGCATCGGTACTGCTTGAGCTTGCCTGCCGCGTGGCATCGGCACTGGAAATCTATTTCGTGCTCTTGGTGCTCATGCCGTCGCCAAGCTATCTCGATTGCATCCTCATCCTCGCCTTCACGTCGCTTTTTGCCAACCTGCTGTTTTTCATACCGTTGCAACTTGGTGGTCGCGAGGGCGGATTCCTCATGTCGTCGGCTTCGCTCGGCCTACCAGCGTCGGCGGGCATCTTCGTGGCGCTCATCGTCAGGCTCAGGGAACTGGCGTGGGTCGGCATCGGTCTGCTGCTCATCAAAATGGAAAAGAAGCAGGAACGATAACGACCCCAGCACCACGTTTTCGCATAAAAACAAAGGAAATATGCGATAATAGGAAGCATGCTGAAGAAATTTGCCACTTTTCGTAAAAAAAAGCCGGAATCGTTTGGCAGTTCCGATTTTTCGCGCTACCTTTGCACTCGCTTAAAGAAATATGGCTCCGTAGCTCAACTGAATAGAGCATCTGACTACGGATCAGAAGGTTCCGGGTTTGAATCCCAGCGGAGTCACAACAAGATGCAAAAGAGAGGGTTTTACATTCAGTAAAGCCCTCTTTTTTTATACCATCAAATCTCAACACTCTTGACCAAAGGGGCAACATGATGTTCTAATCAAAAAAAACGAAGACAATATGAGGAAAATCTTACTACTCTGCTCATGCTGACAATTTCGCTGAGCTTGTCGGCCACATCAAAAGACACGCTCAACGCGGTAACCATGGTATCATACGAGCAAGGAGTGGGCCACAGGTTGTTGGCCGGCACAAGACCGGCCCCTACAACTGCAAAGCGCTGGTTAGTCGTGGCCGCAGCAGCATTCGTGCTCACTATCACCGTCGTGGTGGCAGTGGCATTCGTGCTCACTATCACCGTCGTGATGGCAGTGGCATTCGTGCTCACTATCGCCGTCGTGGTGGCAGTGGCATTCGTGCTCACCCTCACCGTCGTGATGGCAGTGGCATTCGTGTTCGCCCTCACCGTCGTGGTGGCAGTGGCCACCGCAGCAATGATGAGAGTGGTGAGCCTGCTTCAGCTTCTCTATTTCTTCCTCCGTGGCCTCACGGTTCACGAGAATCTTGCCGCTGAACGTGATGTCCATGCCGGCCAAGGGATGGTTGAGGTCAACCCTCACGCTCTCATCGCCCACGCTCACCACGCGACCTACGAAACGGTTGCCATTCTCGTCGAGCAGCGGTATGATGGCGTCTTCGTGCACGTTGGCGGAGTCGAACACGCCGTCTTTCATGAAATGATCCTTGGCAATGTCGAAGACCATGTTGTCGCGCCTGTCGCCATAGGCATGGTCCTTGCCGATGGTGAACTCGAAGTTTTCGCCGTCGCCATACTTCGCGATGTTTTCCTCGAAAGCGTCGAGAGCCATGCCAAGGCCCGTGTAGCACTTCAACGGGTTGCCCTGCGTGGTTTTCTCAACCAGTTGCAGACCGTCGCCGTTGTTTACGAAAAGCTTGTAGTTTGCTTCTATGTACCTGTACATAAGTTGTTGTGTTCTTGTGAATGAAAAAGTGGATTAGGCTTGCAAAATTACACAAAAAACACGAGAAACCTCGCCCCAATCCCGAATAAGCTTCAAGATTGGGGCGATGTCTTCAAAATGTTTTCAAGGTGAGATAATCACTTCACGTCCCATCCGTCTATCGTCCCGGTCTTCGACGAGAAGTTGCAACCTATCTGGAAAATTGTTCTGCCGTCAGCCGCATATTCCCTCGCATATCCCATCCTCTCTATTTGGTCGAGGGCGTCAAGGGCCGAGCCATCTCGCTTGAACTCGAAGACATATACATAGTTAGTGGTTTCCACCACGCAATCCACCCTTCCCTCGCTCTGCTCCTTCTCGACGAAAACCGTGAAGCAGCTAATCATCCGCAACACGAGATAGAAGGTGTATTGGAAGTAACGCTCCTTCTCTCGCTCATCGTCCTTGCGACGTTGGGTATAAGGAATGCTGGCGAAGAAGGAAGTCAGGAGGTTCTCCAACTGCTTGCAGTCGCCTTGCTCCAGCACTTTAACGACCTGAATGACCCAAGCATCCGTAGATTGGGAAGGTTTCAGATAACTTGTCGCCAACATGGTCAAGAAACCATTTTTCACCTCATCGTTCGGGAAATCCAAAAGATAAGAATTGGTATTCATCTCCCAATCCTTGATGGTGAGATAGCCACTCTGGTAAATCATTGGCAAAGGGGCCTCCTTGTCGGCCTTGTAGTCGATAAAACTGCTTATAGGATAGTATTTGCTTACGAGTTCGTTGATGTTCTCATCGAAATGCATCAGCAGGCGAATCAGATATGTCGGCGTGCCGGTGCGGAACCAGAAATCATCCAACCTCTTCTTGCTCAAGGCATTCAGCAAGCTGAAAGGATTGTAGATGTCGAGCATATTGGGGCTGAAGTGGTAGCCGTCGAACTTACGCTTCAGCTTCTGCTTCATCCCCTCCTCCGTCGTCTTGTATCTCACGGCCATCGCCTTGATTTGCTCGTCGAAGGTGGAATACAGCTCATCCTCGGTGATGCCGCAAAGGGCCTCGTAGCGTTCGTCCATGCTGATGTCGTCGGGCTGGTTGAACCCGCTGAAGACGCTCACTTGGGAGAACTTGGTGACACCGGTCAACAACACGAATTGCAAGTCATCGTCGGCTGCCTTGAAGACGCTGTAAAACGCTTTCATTATCTCACGATGCCAATCCTCCAGCAGTCGCTCCTCACTGCCGACGACAGTCTTCAGCCGAGTATCGAGCACGTCCAGCAACGGCTTGTCGTATTCGTCTATCAGCACAACGGCACGGAGCCCGGTCTTCTCGTGGGCTTTTTTCAGCACATAGGCGAAACGGTTTCCCAAGGTATCAGCCAACGGGCTCTTGCCATACGCCAGCTCCTGAGTGGCCACAAAATTTTCCAAGCGAAGCTCCAACTCGCCCGGATTGGTAAAGTTGTTGCCGTTGAAATCGAGATGGAACACGGGATACCGCTTCCATTCCTTTTCCATCTTGTCGATTTTCAACCCCTTGAACAGCTCCTTTCTGCCCTCGAAATAGCACTTCAAGGTAGACACGAGCAACGACTTGCCGAATCGCCGAGGACGACTCAGAAAATAAATGTTTCCTTCGTGTACCAAGTCATAGACAAGATCCGTCTTGTCGAGATAAACATAACCACCTTCTACGATTCTGTCGAAACTCTGTATGCCTATAGGATATTTCATGTCGTGTCGTCTGTTATAAGATTGAGGAAAGTTACGACTTTATCTTGACACCACCAAATAATTTCGCCTTTATCAATTAAAAAAAAACGGTTCCATGCTGATTCGTGTGGGCGTTTTTTTTATTCACATGGATTTGAAAGATTATGAAGATGTCGGCTTCGCCGATTACGCCATACCGTCTTTCAACCGCTTTGCATGGGCGGTTAGGGATGATTGCGGGCCGACAGATTTTTTCACGATATTTTATTTCTGTTTCGTTTTTCTTTTATACCTTTGCAGCCGGAAAGCAAAAGTTGCTTTCTAAGGGGTGCTGCGGTTGTTGCCGCGGCTGAGATCATACCCATGAACCTGATCCGGGTAATGCCGGCGTAGGTAGAGGATAATCCCTTATGTTATTTTTATTATTAAAACAAAAGGTATCAATGAAAAGATCTGTTTTCATGATGAGCCTGTCGTTTTCGGCTATCGCAGCGACTGCGGCCAGTCCGGAAAAAATCGACACGCTCAGCACGTACACGCTGCAAGGTGTGCAGGTGACGTCGACAAGAGCCACGAAGACCACTCCAATGGCATTCGCGACACTCAAAAAATCGCAAATCAACAATCTCAACTACGGTCTGGATATTCCATATATCCTCTCGCTGACACCATCGGTGACCACCACCTCCGACGCGGGCAACGGCATCGGATACACGACGATTCGCGTGCGTGGCATTGACCCGTCGCGCGTGAACATCACCGCCAACGGCGTGCCCATGAACGACGCCGAGAGCTCGCAGGTCTTCTTTGTCAACATGAGCGACTTCGCCTCGTCATTGCAGAGCATGCAGCTGCAGCGCGGCGCCGGAACGTCGACAAATGGAGCCGGTGCCTTCGGTGCCACGCTCAACATGCAGACTGAGAACATAGGCGTGAAGCCGTATGTCGGCCTCGACCTCAGCGGCGGCAGCTATTACAGCCACAAGGAGACCCTGCGCTTCGGCACGGGACTGCTCAGCAACCACTGGGGACTGCAGGGACGCCTGTCGAACATAGGCAGCAAGGGTTACCTCGACCGCGCGTCGACAAAGCTCAACTCCTACTTGCTGCAAGGCGGCTACTTCTCTGACAACACCATGGTGAAACTGGTGACATGGAACGGAACGGAGCAGACCTACCACGCGTGGAACTACGCGTCGAAATATGAGCAGAGCCTATACGGACGACGCTACAACTCGTGTGGCGAATACTACGACGACAAGGGCGACGTGCACTACTACCAGGACCAGACCGACAACTATCACCAGATGAACTACCAGGCCATCTGGAGCCAGCTCTACGGACAAAACTGGTCGTCGAACGTCACGCTGCACTATACCTACGGCTACGGATATTACAACGAGTACAAGGCCAACAAGGACTACCGCGACTACGGACTCTCCGACACGAAGCTGAAAAGCGACCTGACGCGAAAGAAGATAATGGAGAACGACCTCTACGGCATCGTGGCCAGCATCAACTACGACAACAAGGCCAACTACAAGGCTACGCTCGGCGGCGGATGGAACAAATACGTCGGCGACCACTGGGGCGAGGTGCTGTGGACGAAGGACAAGGCCAACGGCTTCTATCCCGGATATGAGTATTACCGCAACAGGGCGTGGAAGTCTGACTTCAATGTCTACGCCAAGGAGTCGTGGACGTTCCTCCCGGGCCTGAACGCGTACATAGACCTGCAATACCGCCACGTGGGCTACCGCATGCAGGACCCACGCGACTATTACATCGACGAGGATCGCACGAAGGGCTATTGGGCACACGACGACTTCGACTTCTTCAACCCGAAGTTCGGAATCAACTACCAGATTGACAAGCACAACCGCCTCTACGCGAGCTACGCCATAAGCCACAAGGAGCCGACACGCAACGACTACCAGGACAACGAGGTGCAACACCTCAAGGCAGAGAAGCTGCAGGACGTGGAGTTCGGCTACCGCTACGAGAGCCCGAAGTTCACGGCAGGAGCCAACTTCTATTACATGTACTACAACCACCAGTATGTGCTCACGGGCGAGCTCAACGACATAGGAGAGATGAAGGCCAGCAACGAGAACAGCGGCCGCTCTTATCGTGAGGGCGTGGAACTGGAAGGCGCGTGGAAACCCGTCAGCTGGTTCCGCTGGGATCTCAACGCCACGCTCTCGCGCAACATCTGCAAGGACTGGACCGTGACCCTCGACGACGACTCAAGCTATAACCTTGGCGACACGCACACCGCCTTCTCGCCCGACGTGGTTTTCAACAACGTGTTCACGTTCAACTACAAGGGATTCATGGCAAGCGTGCAGAGCCAGTACATAGGCAGGCAATACCTGACCAACACCGACTTCAAGGCTTACAACAACTACACGGCCGACGACAAGTTTGACCAGGCTGTGGACATGACGCTGAAGGCGCATTTCACCACCAACCTCAACCTTGCCTACAACTTCAAGCTCCCGAAACTGGGCCTGAAAGACGTCACCGTCGGCGTGACGCTCTACAACATCTTCGACAGCAAGTTTGACAACAACGGCTGGGCGGCGCCAAGCTTCCGCAAGACGGCCAATGGCGTGGAGGCTTACTGCTCCGACGACCTCTACGAGGCTGGCTTCGCGCCCTCGGCTCCATTCAACTGGATGGCGCACCTGAGCTTGAACTTCTAAATAGCGGATATATATATACATCGTCCGTAGCAGGACGGTAAACAATGGTGACGGCGGGCTGTCGCGGGGGAGAAAAAAGACACCTGTGGCAGCCCGCAACCACTTGAGACACGTGCTCCAAAAAAACTCGGCAAACATTTTATCGTCAGACCCACGAGAAACATGTAGACCTCTTAGCTAACAACATTCATGAAGGATATGATAAACCATGAACCTTTCTGGCCCGACCATCCCACGGTCATCCTCGCCAACGGCTCATACCCGACCAACGACATTCCATTGGAAATCCTGAACGGGCACGGCTATCTGTGCTGTTGCGACCGCGCCGGGCTCACCGCCATTGAGCACGGCCTGAAACCCGACGCCATAGTGGGCGACGGCGACTCGATGCCACTGTCCGGGCAACAGGCACTTTCCGGCATTTTCCACAGGGTGGACGAGCAGGAATACAACGACCTGACCAAGGCCACGCAGTTCGTGCTGGCCCAAGGGCGCAAGCAGATTGTCTACCTCGGAGCCACGGGGCTAAGGGAAGACCACACCATTGCCAACATCGCGCTCATGGCGACCTACCGCCGCAAACTGGGCGTGGAGCCGATAATGGCCACCGACTACGGATGGTTCTCCGCCCATGAGGGCAACCACGTGTTCAAGGCGTTTCCGGGCCAACAGGTCAGCATCCTCAGCTTCGGCTGCCACAAGCTCAGCTCGAAGGGGCTGAAATGGGACGCTTACCCTTACGACACCCTTTGGCAAGGCGCGCTCAACGAAGCCGTGGCGCCGACGTTTGAGATCGACGCTGACGGACTATACATCATTTATCAAACATACGAGGCAAAATGACACAATATCTTATAGACCACTGGCTCGACATAACCACGACCGTCCTGGGCTTCATCTACATCGTTCTCGAATATCGCGCCAGCATATTGCTGTGGCTCGTGGGCATAGTGATGCCGGCCCTCGACGTGACCTTATATTACAGTCACGGACTCTATGGCGACGCCGGCATGGCGGTCTACTACACCCTCGCGGCCGTGTATGGCTGGGCCGTGTGGAAATTCGCCAAGAAGCGCAAGCAGAAGGAAGGCGAGGCGATGCCCGTGACCTTCATGCCAAAGCGGCTTTACACGCCAATGACCCTGTTTTTTGTAGTGGCATGGGGGGGCACGTGGTTCGTGCTGAGCCACTACACAGGCAGCACCGTGCCGGTGCTCGACGGTTTCACAAACGCCCTGAGCTTTGTCGGCCTGTTGACCTTGGCCAGGAAATATGCCGAGCAATGGCTCTTCTGGATTGTGGTGGACGCCGTGAGCTGCTACCTGTATATCGTCAAGGGCCTGCCTTTCAAGGCTTTGCTCTATGGCGCGTATGTGGTGATAGCCGTGGCTGGATACCGCAAATGGGTGAAGATGGCTCGGCAAGCAAGACAGGCCTGACACGCATCTGCACGCGGGCATTGCATTATTAGCTCCAGGCTTACTTGCCCTTTTGAAAGAAAAGCCTTACCTTTGCAGCCGCTTATGAAAACAACAACGTTCAACAAACGCGACGCGATCGTTTTCAAGCACTTCAACCGCAAGGGCTACAGCCTCTTTGCCGCATTGGGCAAGGTGGTAGTGATAGGCGTTCTTGCCGTGCCCACCCTGACCTACGCCAAGGCTGACGGCATTGCCACGACGCCGGCAGAGGAGAGTGCGGACTCGCTCTCTTTCGGGGAGCAACGGCTCGACGAAGTGCAAGTGACTGGATCGCGAGCTCCGCTGACCGCAAGGCAGTCGGCGAAAATCGTTGAGGTCATCTCGCGCGACGACATTCATCGCGCGGAAGCCCAGACCATCAACGACGTATTGAAATTAGCCACGGGCGTGGATGTCCGTCAGCGCGGTGGCTTTGGTGTACAGACGGACATCTCCATCAATGGCGGCACGTTCGACCAAATCACCATCCTGCTGAATGGCATGCCGTTGGGATCGCCACAGACGGGGCACAACGCCGCCGACTTCCCCGTGTCGCTCGACGACATCGACCACATCGAAGTGCTGGAAGGCGCCGCGGCACGCGTATTCGGCTCCGCGGCTTTTTCCGGGGCAATAAACATCGTGACCACGCCGCGGCCTTCATCACAAGGCACGAGGGGATGGGAAGGCAAGGCGACCCTTGAAGGCGGGTCGTTCGGCTCTTTCGGAGGTGACGCGAGGATGGCTGCCCGCTTGCTGAGACCTGGAAGCGGAGCGCAGGCAAGTTCTCAACTTTTCTCCTCTCTTTCTGCTGGATACAACCAGAGCGATGGCGGAACTGTCAACTCTGGCTTCCGTAACCGTCATGGGTTCTACCAGGGACAGTTGTCGTCCGCGATTGCCGATGTCAACTGGCAGGCGGGAATCTCGTCAAAGGATTATGGGGCCAACACGTTCTATTCGGCCCGATTCCCCAACCAGTATGAGTGGACGCGCAGATACATGGGCTCCGTCAGCGTGGCCCTGCACCCATTGGCCAACGGTGGCGGACTCGTGAGGTCGCTGGACATAGAACCGGCCATTTACGCGCATCGCGACATTGACCACTACCAACTGACGAAAGGCGCGACAGGTGCCTCGAACGGTGAGAACTATCATCGCATGGACGTGTATGGTGGCTCGCTGAGCGCGGTGGCAAGTTGGGCGGCTGGCAAGACGGCGATAGGAGCCGATATACGCAAAGAGCATATCCTGTCTACAGCATACGGTGAGCTTCTGGACGAGGCTGAATGGAAAGCCATAGGCAATGCGTCGAGGTCGTATGACCACATGGGGAACCGCACCAACACGAGCCTCTTTCTTGAACACGACGTCATATTAGGCGGACTCACCGTGTCGGCTGGATTGATGGCAAACCGCAACACGGGTCTCGACGACAAGTTTCGCCTGTATCCGGGCGTGGACATAAGCTTCAGGCCCGACGACCATTGGAAGGTCTACGCCAGTTGGAACAAGGCCATGCGGTTGCCCACTTTCACCGACTTATATACCAACAGCTCCGCTCAGAAAGGCGACATCGCGCTGAGGCCGGAACGCAACAACACGTTCAAGGGTGGCGTGCGCTATCGCGCGGTTGGCTTTGAGGCCTTGGCAAGCGTGTTTTACAGTCAAGGACGCGACATGATTGACTGGGTGTATGAAACCGCGGAGGCGAAAAGGTATCAAGCCATGAACATTGGCAAGCTCGACAACTTGGGCCTGAACATCGAGGCGAAATGCAACATGTCACGGCTGTTGTGCCCGGACTTGGCGGTTGAGGGAAAGGAGCCTTGGCTGATGACCGTGGGCTATGCCTACATCAACCAGACTCACAAGACCGACAAGGAGATATACAAGTCGCTCTACGCCTTGGAATATCTCAGACATAAGTTAGTGGCCACAATCTCCCACCCAATAGTGAAACATCTGTCGGCATCGTGGTCACTACGTTGGCAACAACGCATGAACGGCTACCATCCCTACGCGAAACTCGACGGAAAGGTGCAATATGAAATGCGACATTGCACGGTTTTCGTGAAGGCGGACAACATGACGTGCCACGGATATTACGACCTGGGCACGGTGAAACAACCTGGCTTGTGGATAATGGCAGGAACGAAGGTAAGCCTGTTCTGAATAATCAAGAAAAATATTTCTGGCAAATGATGATGCGCGTGAATTAAAAAACGGCAACGCGCTTAGGTACAGAAACATAAAAAAGAATAGCCCAGTAAGCTAATGAACGTTTCATTAAACTTACTGGGCTAATTATTTTATTGATTGCGTGCAATCAAACTGTTTGATTACATTGCCTGTACCTGCTTTGCAATCTCGTTGGTTGGGTCAACGCCAAGCATCTTGCCAGCCCACTCCTTTGCGGCGGCCTTGTTCTTCTTCACGTTGAACTCGTAAACTATCATATACTGCAAAGCGGTCTTCAACATTGCCGTTTGGTTGTCTGTGCGATCAGCCTTCTGCTCCAAAGAAGCGACAAGGGCCTCATAGAAAGGCTTGGCGAGACCGAGCTTGCTGTCAGGGTCAACGGCTGAGTTGATGCTGCCACGCACGTAGTTGATATAGTTTGCCTGATCGGGATACTTCTCGCCTATCTTGGCGTAAGTGTCGTCAGCCTTCTTGTAAGCTGCCTTTGCACCGGCAGCGTCACCAGCCTGCTGACGCTTTGTGGCAATCTCAAGATACTGACTTCCAAGGCCATTGTAGTCGGAGAATGAAGGATTCTCCTTGGCGTCTATCGACTTCTCCACGAACTCGAGTGCCTTGTCAAAGTCGCCCTTCTCGTTGTACACGTCAGAGAGGCTCTTGAAAAGGATTGGCTTAGAAACGATGGCGTTGGCGTCAGCGTCAAGTGCCGCGAGCGACTTGTTGTAAGCGTCAACGGCTTCGTCCAAACGCTTAGCCTGCTTCAGGGCCGTGCCATAATAAGCATAGTCGTCGGCGGTAATCTTCGCGCTGTCGCTCTTGTTGAACAAGCGATCAGCGTAATCAAGCGCCTGGTCGGTATAGTTCTTATCAGTTGAGTTCCAGAACACGAGGCGGTTCAGAGTGCTCCACTTGGCGTCCTTTGTTAAGCCAGCCTTAGCCACCTCAATGCTCTTGTCCTTATTTCCGAGCATCCATTCGATAGTGGCGTAGTCCTTGATGTCCTCATCGTCCATCTTGGTAACGTCGGCAACCTTGCCATAGTATTCAGCAGCCCTATTGAGGTTTGGATTCTTCGTGTGGTAATATATGCGAGCGGCAAGGGCATCGACAGGATAGTCGGGCACCTGCTTGCGCAAATCCTCAAGTGTAGCAACGGCGTCCTCGGGATTTCTGCCACGGAGAATCATGGCATACTTATAGTAACCCTCTGGGTTCTTGGGAGCGAAATAGATGGCCTGCTGATAGTTCTGCGAAGCGCCACCGGCATCGTCGTTGGATACGCAAATGTCGCCCTTCAAAAGGAATGCGTCTGCACATTTTGAGTTCTTTTGCAAGGCGTAATCAGCGAACTGGTTTGCCTTGGCATAATCCTTATTATTATAGAATGTTCGACCAATAGCCAAAAGAGCCTCAGGATTCTTCTTGTTTGCCTTGTAGAAATCCTTCACTTGCTTTTCAAAGTCAGCGCCTTTAGCCTTAATCAGCTGGGTTGTCTGTTCGACAATTGCCTTGGTGTCTGTCTGAGCCATGGAAGTGGAAACAGAACCAAACATCAAAGCTCCAGCCAAGAGAATTTGATATGTTTTCATAGTATTACTGATTTTATTATTTTACTTACTGTATAAACGTAAAAACGCGGGAAATGTTACGAAAACGTATTTTCTTTATCATTTATTGAACAGCGTTAACATCCCTGACGTTTATATTACCCAAAACGGGCAGCAATCCCGTCTTCATCACTATGCGCTGACCTTTAGGACCCTGTATGAAATGGGCAAATCCCCAAGGAAGTCCTTGGCGTGGATCGTTGAGAAGGGCGTAGATTGTGCGGATGAAAGGATATTCGCCATTGTATATGTAATACTGGTATGGCTTGCGACTGCTCTGGGGGGTGGCGGGATGAATCTTGCTCAAGCTCATGACGCGAATGTTCCTCTTAAAGGTTAGATTGGTGGTGTCGCGCTTGTCGTTAAGCCAGTTGTTACCAATTATGCCGATGGCATCCGGGTTCTGTTCCACATATTTAATCACCTCGGCGGTCTTTTTCACAGCGGCAACATTCTTGTTGATGATGGGCTTGCCACCGAGGACGGAATCTTCAATGAAATGAACGGTGCTCGACTTAGGATTGTCGAAAACTACCGTGATAGTGCCCTTGTTGTTTCGCTTGTCAAGCTGACTCCATTTTGTCACCTTGCCGTTCATGATGTCTTGCACATCCTTGACGGAGAGCAACGTGTCGACGTTGTTCTTGTTCACAATAAAGGCCAAAGCGTCATAAGCTATACTGAAAGAAGTAGGAAGATACTGTTGCGCCTTCAAACTGTTTCTCTCCGCTGGCTTATAGTCCCTCGCCGTGAAAACCAACCATGCCTTTCCATGAAGAAGCATGTTTATACCATCAGACTCGTTGGTATAAATAGGTGTTACCTTAGCGCTGGGATAATCATGTTGAAAAACTTCTCTTTCCTCCTCAATAATAGGACTAAAACTCTCGTCAGAGACGAAAGAGATTGTCCCTGACGAGTAAGTGTCTGTTCTCCCGTCCTTTCCCTTCTTGCTGCTGTTGCCGCAAGAAGAGAAAAGGAAAGAGGTAATTGTTAATCCTACACAAATGTAAGATATAAGTCTCATGTTCAAATAAAGTTTACTGCAATCTGAATGCCACTGGCACGTTGTACTTCACACGCACGGCCTGACCGTTCTGCTTACCGGGAATCCACCTAGGCATGCTTCTTACCACACGCTGTGCCTCACGGTCAAGTGATGGGTCAACCGAACGAGCTACCTGCACGTCAGTGATGCTACCGTCACGCTCTACGACGAACGAGACGACAACACGTCCTTGTACACCGTTCTCCTGTGCTACGACAGGATACTTAATGTTCGAAGAAAGATACTGCATCAAAGCAGATGGACCGCCAGGGAATGAAGGCATCTGTTCAACGACGTCAAACACCTTATTCTCAACCTCGGGCTTTGGCTCAGCCTTTACAGGCTCAGTCTCGACACGCTGTGTAACTTTCAAGATTTCACCTTGATCAGAGTTACCCTTTACATCGAGAGCACCGATGGCAGTGTTGGTCTGCATGATTTGGTCTTGGGTCTTCATCTCCTCCTCAGGCTTCACGTCAGCGTCCTTCTTGATGACAGGAGCCGTGAACTTGATAGAAGACTTGACTTCCTTGACAACTTCCTTCTTTTCCTCGACTTGCACCTTACGCTCCACCTTAGCCTCTTTCTTCTTAGGCTGGTTGAGAGCGGAAATCTCAGTCACATTCTCGTTCTTGGCATGCGCGGCCTGATATGCGTCATATCCAGCCTTGATGTAGAACAGAATGATACAGAGAGCGGCGAGGATTGCAATCGTAATGATGGCTTTAAAGTTTCTCTTACCTGTCTGGGTACGAAGCTTGTAGGCTCCATACTCCTTGTTCCTTCCTTCGAAGATAAGGTCACACCAGCCATTTCTTGTTAAATCAATTTGTGCCATTTTTTTAACCTTTCGTTTAGCTATGTTACCTTATAACTTGACGTTGTTTTCCTTGAGAAGCTTCAAGTCGTTATCATTAATCTTATCAATCACGTACTTACCGATTGAGCAGATATTCATCTCATCCAAAGCGTCGACAAGGTTCTTGTAAGTAGCGTTGTCTGTTGCCTTGATGATGATGGTAAGTGTACCGATGTGCTTACCATTGATGTCACCTGCCTTAATCTTAGAGAGCTCAACGTTGTAGATTGAATCCGACATCTTTTTCTTAGGATCTGGATTGTCGTGCTTCTTGTCAAGCTCCACCTTGGCCTTCATCACGTCGATTGTTGGCGTGGTTCCGTCCTCGGTAGTGTGGTTGATAATGACATCGCGAATACCTTTGGCTCCCCAAGTGGTTTTCTTCAGACACTTAGGATCCTCAGGCTTCACGAGTCCAGCCACATAGTAGATCTGGTTATCGGCAGCGCAGTAAATCGTAATGGTATACGATTCCTTTGTCACTGTCTTGTCCTGATCCGTAAGGTTCTTATCATTACTCGGCATACTCAATTCCATCGTCTGCGGCTTAGCGAGAGACGTACAGAGCATGAAGAACGTGATAAGAAGCATCATCATGTCCACCATAGGCGTGAAGTCCACGCGGACATTCATCTTCTTCTGTTTCGATTTTCCTGCTGACATCTTTAATCCTCCGCTTTCTTGTATTGAGTAATCAGATAGTAACGGTTCTCATTCATATCCTGAAGCTCGCTCATGATCTTCTTCACAGTCTTGTAAGGAGTCCTCTCATCAGCCTTGATAGCTATCTTGGCGTCAGGATTTGCCTCATGAGCAGCTTTCACCCAGAGTTGGAACTCGCTCATAGCAGCATCGCCAGTCTTACCCTGTACAGAGTCGGTTGGGATACCGAAGTTTTTGAGCTCCGCGGGACGGGTGTTCTTGTCGAGGCTCAGGTAAGCCTGAAGCTTCTGCATTGGAACACCCCACATAGGATCGTCAAGGAAAGCCTTCTGCTGCGCTGCAGTGAGCGAGATACCGAACTGGTCGGTAATGCTGGACAGAGCCGTCTGAGTGTCAGTGGTCTTATCCATGCTCATGAAGATCTTTCCGTCATTTCCGACGAGGATATTCAGGACGTTTGTCTCTGGAACCTTGATTTCCGACACACTGCCCGGCGTGTTCACTTTCACTGGCTCCTGCTTGACGAATGTAGACGTCAGCATGAAGAAGGTCAGCAAAAGCACCATCACGTCCGACATTGGGGTCATGTCGATCCAGACGTCCGCTTTCTTAATTTTTATCTTAGCCATACACTAAAGATTTTAAAGTTAAAAGGCCAAGATGAATTAAGCTTCGTCGGTGTGGTTTGCTTCGTATGTCTGTGCGATTGTGTAACCTACCTCGTCGAGTGCGTATGTCAGCTTATCAATCTTGTTTGTGTAGAAGTTGTAAGCGATAACGGCGCACCAAGATGTTGCGATACCGAAGGCCGTGTTGATAAGGGCCTCAGAAATACCTGTAGACAGAGCGAGGGAGTCACCACCACCACCGGCAGCAAGAGCCTGGAACGAACGAATCATACCGGTCACAGTACCGAGAAGTCCAGTAAGTGTACCAAGTGTTACGATAGTAGCGATGATAGGGAGGTTCATCTGCAGAGTAGGCATCTCGAGCTGAGTAGCCTCCTCGTGAGCCTGCTCGATGCGAGCAACCTTCTGGCTCTTCTTCAGAGCAGCGTTTGCGCCACTTTCCATGGCCTTGTAAGCGTGGAGAGAAGCGAGAACGACGTTAGCGACAGAACCCTGCATCTTGTTGCAAAGTGTCTCAGCCTTGTCGAAGTCGTTGGCTGCGAGAGCGGCCTTGATGTTGGCCACGAACTTTGTCAGAGAACCCTTACCGAAAGCGGTCTTGAGGGCGAAGTAGCGCTCAACTGCGAGGCAGAGCACTGTGAGCAGCAATGTGTGGATGATAGGCACGACATAACCACCCTTGTAGATTGTACCGAAGATGTTAGCAGGAGCGTTTGCATTGTCACCGCCCTGGAAGTTGGCGCCATTGCCCAACCAGAGGTTGAAGATGCAGATTGCAGCGATGAAGCAGAGGACGATAATCCAGAATGCTCCTCTAATACCTGTGAAGCCTTGTGACTTCTTTGCAGCCTTGGGGGCTGCGGCTTTTTGTGTAGTTGCCATAGTACTTGATTAATTTTTGGTTATAAATTTATTTGATTGTGTATATTGTTTCTTTAATTTCTCGCAAAGATAATAATTTTCTATATTAGTGACACGTGTTTCTTTTATTTTAACACACTTTTTTTTAATTATCTTTGCACAGGGGCTATTTCAGCTTCTCACAAGCCTCCTTGATGCGCCTTAGAGCCTCGCGAATGTTGTCGTCGCTCGTGGCGTAGCTCATGCGGAAACCATCGGGCTCTCCAAAGGCGTCACCTGCCACGGTAGCCACGTGGGCTTCTTGCAGGAGATACATGGCGAAGTCGGTAGAGGTGTTTATCGTGTAATCGCCGTAGCTCTTTCCGAAAAGCTTCTTGCAGTGCGGGAAAAGGTAGAACGCCCCTTGCGGCACGTTGACCTCAAGTCCGGGTATTTCCTTGGCGAGCTTCACGATGAGGTCACGCCTGCGCTGGAATGCCACCCTCATGTCCTCGACGCATTGCTGGTCGCCCTTATAAGCGGCGAGGGCTGCGCGTTGTGCCACGTCGTTGGTGCCGCTGGTGTACTGGCCCTGCAACTTGTTCATGCCCTTGATGATCCATTCAGGAGCCGCGACCCATCCGAGGCGCCATCCTGTCATGGCATAAGCCTTGCTGACGCCATTGCAGATTATCGTGCGGTCTTTCATGTCGGGCGCGGCGGCGATGCTTGCCTTGAAGCCCACATAATTAATATGTTCGTAAATCTCGTCGGACAGCACGTACATATCGTCGTGCTTCTTCACCACTTCAGCCAGGGCGTTTAGCTCGTCTTGCGTGTATACACTTCCCGTAGGGTTGCTTGGCGAGCAGATGATGAGCATCTTGGTCTTTGGCGTGATGGCTGCCTCCAGCTGTTCGGGCGTGAGCTTGAAGTCGCTCTCGAGCGGAGTGCGCAGCGTGACGGGCGTGCCGCCAGCCAGCTTCACCATCTGTGGATAGCTCACCCAATAAGGTGCCGGGATTATCACCTCGTCGCCAGGGTTGACAAGCGCGAGGATGGCGTTGCACACGCCTTGCTTACCGCCTGTGCCGACAATTATTTCCTTGGCGGAATAAGAAAGGTTGTTTTCCTTGGCGAGCTTCTCAGAGATAGCCTCCCTCAGGTCCATGTAACCTGGCACGGGAGAATACTTTGAATAGTTGTCGTCAATGGCTTTCTTTCCTGCCTCCTTGATGTGGTCGGGAGTCATAAAGTCGGGTTCACCGACGCTCATGTTGATGACATCGATACCCTGTGCTTTCATTTCACTGCTCTTCTGCGACATAGCGAGCGTCGCCGAGGGAGCGAGCCTGTTTAGGCGGTCTGACAATTGTGGCATACTATATATGAATTAAAACGGCAGTTAACCTGCCATACTGTTTGCAAAAGTAAGTATTTTATTTATTAAAACGAAGAAAAGCCTTGAAATTTTACTTGTGTGAAACAAAAATGTCTTTTATTGTTAACAGCATGGCAAGATTGGAGGTTGCTTGAACTCAGAAATTCAAGCAAGCCCCCAACAAGAGGTCGGAACGCTTAGAGCCATAACGCGAAGGCGCACTCGCCGTTGAGCATTTCAAGGATAGCGAGACTGCTTCCTTGGCTTTCTTCTTATTTTTATGTGCCGCGACAAACAGCGGTATGCTGGCAGCTGCTATCAGCGCGCCTCCCACGGTGAATGTTACGCCGAACAATACTTTTATTGACTCATAGTCGGGGGTCGTCTCAGAACAGAGTAACCCGGTACCTAACAACGCGGCGAGAGACCCCACTCCCAATACGCAACAACCTCCTATCTTATAGCGCTTGTGCTTTTTCCAATAAGTGGTTTTCTTGTAGTCCTTCGTCTGCGCCGTCAGCTCGCCAATGTTGTCATTATGCAACATGACTGACGCTTGCGCGCAAGCCACTGAGTCTGCCGAACCAGCCGCTGCCCTTGTCGCTAAACTGCAAAGCAGAAATATAAACGCATATACGAACTTCAAATCGACATCAATGTTTTAAGGGGTGAGAGGTTTCTTTCGCTATATATCACAGGTGAAGGTCGTGGCCCATCCTGTCTCGCTTGGTGCGCAGGTATTTTATGTCATACCTGTTAGGCTCGATCTCTATTGGCACGTTCTCCACTATCTCAAGTCCATAGGCTTCGAGGCCCACACGCTTGGTCGGGTTGTTGGTCATCAGTCTCATCTTGTGCACGCCGAGGTGACGCAACATCTGCGCGCCACAGCCATAGTCGCGCTCGTCGGGCTTGAATCCGAGGTGGATGTTAGCGTCCACGGTGTCGAGTCCGTCTTCTTGCTGCAGCTTGTAGGCGGCAATCTTGTTCATCAGGCCTATGCCGCGACCCTCCTGCTGCATGTATATCACAACGCCCTTGCCCTCTTTCTCTATCATCTCCATCGACTTGTGGAGCTGCTCACCGCAATCGCACCTCATGCTTCCGAGTATGTCGCCCGTGGCGCACGACGAGTGTACTCTGACGAGGATAGGCTCGTCTTCTTTCCATTCGCCTTTCACCAGCGCCATGTGCTCCAGTCCGTTGCTCGTCTGGCGGAACGGTATGAGATGGAAATGGCCATATACTGTCGGCAGGTCAACCTCCTCGCCCACCTCGATGCTCGTCTCGTGTTTCAGGCGATAGGCGATTAGGTCCTTGATGCTTATTATCTTCATGTCCCACTCTTTCGCCCTCTCTTGCAGTTGTGGCATTCGGGCCATGGTGCCGTCGTCGTTCATTATCTCCATCAGCACGCCAGCCGGGCGCATTCCGCTGAGCTTGCAAAGGTCTATCGCAGCCTCGGTGTGTCCCGAGCGTCGCAGCACGCCGTTGTCTTGGGCATATAGTGGATTGATGTGTCCCGGGCGGCCAAAGGTCTGCGGTGTCGATGCTGGGTCGGCGAGGGCGCGTATCGTCTCGGCGCGGTCGTGTGCCGACACGCCCGTGGTGCAGCCTTCGAGCTTGTCGACCGTGATGGTAAACGGTGTGCCAAGCATGGAGGTGTTGTCGCTCACCTGGTGAGGCAGGTCCAGCTCCTCGGCGCGCTGTATGGTGATGGGCGCGCAGAGCACGCCACGCGCGTTCTTCAGCATGAAGTTCACCTTCTCCGCCGTGATGGTCTCAGCCGCCGTGATGAGGTCGCCCTCGTTCTCACGGTCCTCGTCATCGACGACAACCACGAACTTGCCTTGCTTAAAGTCTTCCAAGGCGTCTTCTATACGGCTCAATTTATATTCTTGCATATTCTGTTTTATTTTAATGTTTCTATATATATAATGTGTGGCTTTACTTATAAATAATGTGTGGCTTTACTTATAAATAATGTGCGGCTTTACTTAATCATTTCTCGTCGTCGAGATGTCCCATCCTCTTCTCGGTATAGTTCACGATGTTGGTGTTGGTGTATCTTATCACCTTCAGGTCGCGAAGCAGTCGCAGGCGGAACCTCCACATGCGGAGATATGTGAATATTCCCACGGGCACTATTATCGCTGCCACGATGTTCATCCACCTGCGGTCGAAAGGTCGCGTGTGCGCCTTGACGGCAAGCACGGGATACCGGTTGATGAGGTGCATCACTTGCTTGTCGCGCGTGTTCGACAGGTCGCGGATCACCTTCTCCAGCTTGTCGCTGATGGCCTCGATGTCATGGTCTTCCTCATACTTGAAGAACACCTTGATGAAGTTTGGCAACGACTTCAGGTTATGCCTCCGCGAGTATTCCATCACCTCGCCGTTTATCTGGAGCAGCGTCTCGTTGTCTTGCTTATAGTGCGGCGGCTCTATCACCACTTCCTTGCCCTGTATGCTTCTCTTCGCCCTCAGGCCCAGTAGCCTTGTGAAGAATCGTTTCCATCCGTCGGCGTTGAACACCATGGAGTCGTTCATCGCCTTATATGTCACGAAGACCGCCAGCGGCGACATGATGGCTATGGCCAGCCAGTGGCCTATCCATATCGGCCACGAGCCTTGCCTTGACATGCGGAAGGCGGAGTTGTCGAGAATGTAATACACTATGAACACCAGCACCGATATGATGATAGGCATTCCCAATCCGCCCTTTCGTATGATGGCTCCAAGCGGCGCGCCAATGAAGAAGAAGATGATGCACTGCAAGGCGAGGGCGTACTTGTTTTGCGCCTCCAGCTCGTGGTTGCGTATCACGCGCTCGTTGTTCTGTGTCATCATGGACTTGAAGTCGAGGTCCGACGTCTCCCTCTGCACGCTGCTCAGCGCGGCTGAGTAGACCATCTGCTGCCGGTCTATCTTCATCTTCCGCAGACGCTTGTCGATATCAATCTTTCCTGTTTGTGCCGCCCTGACCTGTCCGAGCGAGTCTTTCTTCGATATTCTCGGAGAGGGGAAGCACATCTGCTTCGTGTCGTTCCAGAAGGCTCGGCCTATGCTGTCGTAGGTGGCGTTGAGCGAGTCGATGGCGAACCTTATCTGTGAGAGGCTCTTTCCGGCTGCGTTGTTTGACAGGGCCGCCGCGTCCATCAGCGAGAAGTTGTTGTCGAAGTCGAGCAGCACCTTCTTGTCGGTGAAGGTCTCCCTGCGGTATGGCACGGCCGCGCTGCCGCCAAGGTCCGACTCGCGCATATTCTCAAACCACTCGCCACTCCACAGCGAGAGCAGCAGGTGCTTCTTCTCCGCCGTCGACTGTATCATGCCCGAATCGGCAAGTATTATGGCGGCGTCCTCATAGCTGTCGGTCATGCGGTAAATCATGATGCCATAGAGCTTTCCGGTCTTGATGTTCTTCTTCTGCACGTAGATGTTGCAGTTGGGCAGTCCGTCGTAGAATATTCCCTCGGGTATCTCCAGCTCCGGGCTTTTCTGCTTCATCGACACAAGTAGCTGCATGAGCTTCATGTTGGCGTTTGGCCCGATATTGTTCTGGAAATAAAACGACACGGCCATTATTGCCACGGTGATCACTATCAAGGAGCGGAAGCTCTGCATCAGCGATATGCCGGCGGCCTTGATGGCGGTGAGCTCGGAGCTCTCGCCGAGGTTTCCGAAGGTGATGAGCGAACTGAGCAATATTGCCAAGGGCAAGGCTTGAGGCACCATCATCAGCGCCATGTACTCGAAAAACTGGGCGAGCACTTCCATGGACAGGCCCTTGCCTATGAGCTCGTCGATAAAGCGCCACAGAAACTGCATCATCAGCACGAAGAGGCAGATGAAGAACGTTCCGGCGAAAAGCAGCAAAAACTGCTTGGCGATGAATTTATCGAGTTTCTTTATCCGAAGATTCATAATATATGTGAAAAGACAACACGAGGCGAGACCAGGACGTCAAGCTTGCTTGAACGTCATGCCAGGCCATGGCTTATCTTCTGCAAAGATACTAAGAATATTTCAAACTCTCAAATTTTCTTCGGCTTAATAAGCATATGTGGCGGGGGACGTGGCGCGGGCTTTCACGAGCAACATTACGCCCTGTAAGTGCAAAAGCTTCTGTATGCCAAAGGCTTTTGCCCTTAC
>ERZ1031897.202-NODE-202-length-21608-cov-9.821603_pt1 | contig 21608 bp, 15 predicted proteins | sample MGYA00517881_ERZ1031897 | MGnify/ENA primary metagenome ERZ1031897 (study PRJEB33719, sample SAMN04261280) | wastewater metagenome | biome: rural village; feature: human; material: feces | host: Homo sapiens | place: El Salvador | collected 2013-01-07 ... | reverse complement strand
TCACATAATGAAAGCCATGAGCGAAAGCAAACCATCTTGCCACATCGACATTTATTTCTTCCTTTCCGTCTCATCGACGCAGGAAACGGTGGATGGCAAACCAGAAGTAGAATGCCAAGAGGACATAACCCACATAATATAGTGTGCAGAGACTGAAGATGATGTAATCGACTGCACAAACTCCGACAAGACCTCCCAGATACAGAATGGCATCGCCAAGACTGAGACGATGCTTTACCTCGTCGAGACAGGCCAATGCCAATATCAATATCGCCCAAACAGACGCCAGGAAGAATCCCAACACACGGGGTACGGCAAAGGGATTGAGAGTGGGATGGAAATAGAAATGACGCCACATCTCGGGTGCAAACAACTGGATGGTGGCATAGAAAGCCGCTGAGAGCGACACCATCAGCACCAATGCCGTAGGATATGGCGAGTCGATGTCGTTGAAATGAACGATGTGCGCATTGCTGTGGGATATCTTGCGCAGAAGATAAGCCACAGAAATCAACACGATGACGATCATGAAGATGAGCAGGTGGGTGTTGCTGAAGATGAGGATGAACTGAGAGATGGGATCGTCGGGGACGACACGGGGCAACAGACGGGACTCGTGTGTCCAGCCAAACTCATTCTCCTCGGTGGCCAACTGTACCCATACGGAGTCTTCTGCGTCCTGGGGAATGATGCGTATGTCGGAAACGACCAGCAGGCAGTGCTTCCTGACGGCAAAGGAGTCGATGCGCAGATGGTTTACATACTCCTCCGGCTGCTGACGTATCAGCATGAGTGAGTCGGAACTGACTACAAAGTTGTATTTGTTGGTGTAATGATGCGTGGAGGAAAACGAGATGGAGTCGAGTTGCCGGTCGCTGTACTCTATCAGGGCGGCATGCTGAGCCTTGCCACCATGACGATGATAGCAACCGCTGAGCAGCAACAGCATGCCCAACAGACAACAGGTAATCCATGTATTTCGTTTTACTTTGCTCATATATCATTCTTTTTTCAATACTCAGAATACACATTCATCTGGCATTCGTTGCAGGCAAACTGGAGGCGGAACTTCCTGCCGTCGCCCAGACGAAGGAAGAGCGGTTCCTTCCACGTGGGCTTGCGTCCTCCCCGCTTCACACAATAGCCCAACGAATAACGCAGACAGTGGCGGCACTGCATCAGCAGAACCTCCTTCTGGCGCTCAGCCCCGTTGCGCAGCTCGAAGGCATAGCCTGGCTTCGCCATGCCGTGTGCCTGATAGAAAGAGCGGGCACTCTGATTGGCGATATTGTAGAGATAGCTATACTTGGCGTATTCCGGCTGCCATGCCTTTGCGGGCGATGTCTTGTCGGCGGAAGCCTCTGTTTGTGATGCCTCCGGAGCTGCGACGGCACCCGACAGGGCTGACACCAAAGAACGGCGCAGGTCGGTAAGCACACTGCTGGGGATGAAATACTGGTCGGCAGCATTGCGAATCTCCACCTCACGGCACTCATAGATGGTGCCGCCCAACTTGCTGAGTTGCTTGATGATATTCTCGCGCTGCGGCTTTTTCGCCATGCTGTGCTCAAAGGCTACGGCTTCGGTAGCCATGTATTCCAAGGAGGCATGCTGCTCGGTATCACCGCTCACGAATGGGGTCTTCCCCTGCTCCTTGCAGTAATAGGCAGTGGCTGAGAAGCCGCTCACAGCGTCCTCATCGTACAAGTCGAAGACGATCTTGACAGGAATCTTCCGTTCTTCCGTTCTGCCTGCCAATATCCTGCTGAAAGCGACGTCGTTGTTACGATAGAGCGCCACTCCGGGACGCAGATGGCGAGGCATCTCTAAGGGGAAGAGGCGGTTGCCCTCGGCACGGTTGACACGGAAGCCTTCCAGCTCGCGCTCGTCATTGATGAAGCACAAGCCGTCGCCATTGGCAAAGCTCGCCACGGATGCAACATTGAAACTGTTGCCGCGCAGCTCCTTCACCTTTCCCACATACTCGCCGATAGCCTTCGGGGTGTCGAAGGAGGTGATGTCCATCTGTCTGCCACGAAGGAAATAATGGGTAAAACCACGGTTGAAAGTCTTCTTCAGGTTGGGCTCGAAGGCATAGCGGGGTCTGCCCAGCGATGGACGCTCATACTCGCCGGGGCGCTGGCGGCAGATGTCGTCGAGGCGCTGGCTGTAGGCTGCCACCACATTCTTCACGTAGTCGGCATCCTTCAACCTGCCTTCGATCTTGAACGAGCAGGCTCCGGCGTCAGCCAAGGCCTCCAGGTTGTCTATCTGGCACATATCCTTGAGGGACAGCAGATGGCGCTGATGCTCGATCTCCTGTCCGTCGGCATCGAGAAGGTCGAACTTCATGCGGCAGAACTGGGCGCACTCGCCCCTGTTGGCAGAGCGGCCGAAACAGTACTCTGACGCATAGCACACGCCGGAATAGCACACACAAAGCGCACCATGGACGAACACCTCGAGCTCCATATCAGGCACAGCGGCATGAATGGCCTCTATCTCACTGACCGAGAGCTCGCGAGCCAATACTGCCCGATGAAAGCCCAACGACTGAAGCCACTTCACCTTGTCGGCAGTCCTGGTGTCGCACTGGGTGCTGGAATGCAGGAACTCTGTCCACCCGCCCTCTGTCGACAGAGGGCCCTCGCCCTGAAGGGCATAGAGCACACCCATGTCCTGCAACAGCAGGGCGTCGACACCGGCAGCCTGCAGACTACGGATCATCTGCAGGGTGTCCCTGATCTCGGAATCGTAGACTATGGTGTTGACCGTGACATGCACCTTGGCATGAAACTGATGGGCGTAGTCGCACAGCTGACGGATGTCCTCGACCGAGTTACCCGCAGCCGCACGGGCACCAAACTTAGGTGCTCCGATATATACGGCATCTGCGCCATGGTCGATGGCTGCGATGCCGCATTCTAAATTTTTGGCAGGTGCCAGCAATTCCAAAGTTCTCATTCTTCGCTTTTTCGCTTCTTCGCTTTCGCGCTTACTTGATGTCGTCAATATTATAAGGTGTCTCCTGGTAAACGTAATAGTTGATCCAGTTGCTGTAGAACAGGTTGGCATGTGCCCTCCATGTCACCACGGGCTCCTCGTTGGGATCGTCGTGGTAATAATAGTTCTTGGGCAAGTCGACGTCATCACGCTTGCCCAGGTCACGACGGTATTCCTTGTCGAGAGTGTTGGGAGCGTACTCCAAATGGCCCGTGACAAAGAACTCCCTGCCGCCACGTGCCATCACGATGCTCACACCGCTCTCGGGCGACTCGGCTATGATGTCAAGTCCCGGCACCTTCTCGATGTCCTCGCGTCGCACCTCGGTATGGCGGCTCTGCGGCATGGCAAACCAGTCGTCGAAGCCACGGAAGATTGGCAGCGAAGGGTCGAGGGATTTCTGCCGGAAGATGCCAAACATCTTCTTGCTGAGCGGATGCTTGGGTACGCCATAGAAATGGTAAAGTCCAGCCTGCGCGCCCCAGCAGATATAGAGTGTGGAGGTGACATGGGTACGAGCCCAGTCGAAGATCTGCTGAATCTCGGGCCAATATTCCACGTCCTCGTACTGCATGGTTTCGATGGGTGCACCCGTTACGATCATGCCATCAAACTTCTGCTTTGACAGTTCGGCAAAGTCTTTGTAGAACATCATCATGTGCTCGATGGGGGTGTTCTTGGGAGTATGGCTCTTCAGTTTCATGAAGTATACCTCTATCTGCAGTGGTGTGTTGGAGAGCAGTCTGACGAGATCGGTCTCCGTTGTTATCTTCAGCGGCATGAGGTTGAGCACTACGATACGCAGGGGGCGAATCTCCTGACTGTGCGCCCTGCTCTCGTCCATGACGAAGATGTTCTCGTGCTTCAGCAGCTCTATGGCTGGCAATTTATCTGGCAATCTTAATGGCATGATTCTATTCCTTTCTCTAATTTTGTGCAAAAATACACTTTTTCAATGAGATAATGAAAAAAGGATGCCAAAATTTCTTTCAGCATCCTTCTTTTTATCGATTATTACCAAAGTTCCAGTCGCTCATTCTTAGGAATGAACATCTTGTCGCCCGGCTTCACACCGAAGGCCTCATACCAGGCATCGATATGTGGCAGGGCTCCGTCGACACGCCATTTGCCCAAAGCGTGTGGGTCGTTCTTGACGCGCTGACGTATCTCCTTCTCGGTGATGTTCTGTCCCCATACGCCTGCGTAGGCCAGGAAGAAGCGCTGAGCTGGAGTGAAACCGTCCTTGTTTTTGAGGGACTTCTTGGCGGTGACATTCTTCAAAGCATTGAAGGCTACCATCAAACCGCCATGGTCGGCAAGATTCTCGCCCAGTGTGAAACGACCGTTGCCATTCAGGTCGGGCAATACCTTGATATTGCTGAAGAAGTCGGCATACATGTCGGCACGCTGATTGAAGCCCTTGGCATCGTCGGCTGTCCACCAGTCCTGCAGATTGCCAGTAGCATCATACTGGCGGCCCTGATCGTCGAAACCGTGAGTCATCTCATGACCTATCACGACACCGATGGCGCCATAGTTGAACGCCTCGTCGGCCTTTGGGTCGAAGAAAGGATACTGCAGGATTCCGGCAGGGAAACAGATCTCGTTGGTGGTAGGATTGTAGTAGGCATTGACGGTCTGTGGAGTCATGTACCACTCGTCTCTGTCGACTGGCTTTCCTGCCTTCTCGGCGATCTCCTTGTCGTTGGCAAACTTGCGGCAAGCCAACACATTCTCGTAATAACTCTTGGAAGGATCGATGTTGAGCAGGCTGTAGTCGGTCCACTTGTTGGGATAACCTATCTTGACATAGAACTTGTCGAGCTTCTTATGGGCTGCTGCCTTGGTTACGTCGCTCATCCAGGTCTGAGCGTCGATGCGCTCGCCCAAGCTGATCTGCAGGTTCTTTACCAGGGTCTCCATCATCTTCTTGGAACTCTCGGGGAAGAACTTCTTGCAGTAGATGCGGCCAAGCGCCTCACCCATCTGATTCTCTACCTGATTGGTGGCACGCTTCCAAAGAGGATAATCCTCCTGACGGCCACTCATGGTCTTGCCGAAAAAGTCGAAGTTGGCCTCGCGAATCTCATCGGTCAGGTAAGCGGAAGAGCTGCGGATGACACTCCAGAGCATCAGCGCCTTCAGGACCGAGGCGTTCTCGGCTGCCGAAAGCTTGTCGTAGGCTGCAAAGAATGCTGGCTGACCTACAATGAGTTCCTGCATATACTCGCTCTTGATGCCCTCGCCATTGGCCAAGGCCTCGAGAGGTATGTTGGGATAGTTTTCACAGAACTGCTTGAGAGTCATCTTGTTGTAGTTGGCCTGTGGGTCACGAAGCTCGGTGCGGCTCTTGGAAACAAAGGCAAGACTGGTTTCGTGCAGGAAGATGGCCTGTGCATACTGGACAGCATCGGCTGCAGAGAAACCATAGAGCTGGAACATCTTGGCAAGATATGCCTTGTAAGCCTCACGGATGGCCACAGTGGCGGCATCGTTGTTGAGGTAATAATCCTTGGCGCCAAGGGTGAGACCGCCCTGCGAGAGATTGTAGATGTTCTGAGAGACATTCTTCTCGTCGGCAGCGAAACCAGCACCATAGCTTACTCCGAGTCCCATCCAGGCATACTTGATCTGCAATTTCTGCAGGTCGGCCTTGGTTTGGGCAGCAGCTATCTCGTCGAGCAGAGGCTTTACGGGAGCTATGCCCTCCTTGTTGCGGCGGTCGACATCGATCGCCAACTTGTAGAAGTCGGACAGTTTCTGCTCGATACTACCCTTCTTGTAGCTCTTTTTCTGGAGCTCGCCCAAGATGCTGTTGATACGCTTGTTGTTGTTTTCCTGCAACTGTTCGAAGCTTCCATAGCGGCTGTAGGCTGCTGGCAAAGGATTGTTCTTCTGCCATCCGCCTGTGGCAAACTGATAGAAATCGTCGGCAGGCTTTGTCGTCTTGTCAAGATTGCTCATGACAAGTCCCGACTTGTTTTGTGCGTCTGCACCCATAGGCATGGCTGCTATCATCACCATCGGGATAATCATCTTCATGTTCATAATGTTATAATTATTTGGTTATAGTTGTTTTGTCTGGATTTTATTGCCCTGACACTTCTTCCAGCTCCTCGGAGAGGACGAGCCAGTTGTCGTTCTCCTCATCGAGTTTCTGCATCAGCGAGGTGTACTCTGTGACGAGCTCCATGTTGGTGGCATTCTCGGGCTTCATCAGCAAATCGTCAATCTCCTTCTTGCGTTTTTCCAAGGTGGCGATACGCTGCTCGCAGTCCTTCACCGCCTTCTCGGCCTTGCGAATCTTCTTCTGCTGTTCCTTGTGCTCGGCGTAACTCTGCTTCTTCGACGACGCATTGTCTGTTGCGACAGGCGATGCGTCCTGCTGCTGTGGCTTGGCAGAAGAAGCGCCCATGGATGGCTCGCCCTTGGCAAGGGCTGCCTGGATGGTCTCGGCATTGTGGGCACGCAGATAGTCGTAGATGCCGCCCAGATGCTCGCGTACCTTTCCGCCACCAAACTCATACACCTTGTCTACCAGTCCGTCGAGGAACTCACGGTCGTGGCTCACGATGATGGCTGTGCCGTCGAAGGCCTTGATGGCTTCCTTGAGAACGTCCTTCGACTGCATGTCGAGATGGTTGGTAGGCTCATCGAGGATGAGGAGGTTGACAGGCTCGAGCAGCAACTTGATCATCGCCAGTCGGCTGCGCTCGCCTCCACTGAGCACCTTGACAAACTTCTCTGAGGTCTCACCGCCAAACATGAATGCTCCCAAGAGGTCGTTCACCTTGAGGCGCATATCGCCTGTGGCCACATTGTCGATGGTCTGGAAGATGGTAAGGCGCTCGTCTAAGAGCTGTGCCTGGTTTTGTGCGAAATAGCCTATCTGCACATTGTGGCCTATCTTCAGCGTTCCTGTAAACGGAATCTCGCCCATGATACACTTCACAAGTGTAGACTTTCCCTCGCCATTCTTGCCGACGAAAGCCACTTTCTCACCGCGCTTGATGGTAAGGGTGACGTGGTCGAAGACAGTATGCGAGCCATAATCCTTGCGCACCTCGTCGCAGATAATGGGATAGTCGCCACTGCGGAGACAGGGTGGAAACTTGAGATGCATCTGCTTGTTGTCGACCTCGTCGACCTCGATGGGCACAATCTTCTCCAACTGCTTGATGCGGCTCTGCACCTGCACGGCCTTGGTAGGCTTGTAGCGGAAACGCTCTATAAAGTCCTTGATGTCGGCTATCTCCTTCTGCTGATTCTCGTAGGCACGCAACTGCTGTTCGCGGCGCTCTGCACGAAGTACCACATACTCGTCGTATTTCACACGATAGTCCTCTACCCTGCCGCAGGTTATCTCTAAGGTGCGGTTGGTAACATTGTTAATAAAGGCACGGTCGTGACTGACCAGCACCACCGCCTTGGCACTCTGGGCAAGAAACTGCTCCAACCACTGTATACTCTCAATATCGAGATGGTTGGTAGGCTCGTCGAGAAGAAGCACATCGGGCTTCTGCAACAGTATCTTAGCCAACTCGATACGCATACGCCATCCACCTGAGAACTCACGGGTAGGACGATCAAAGTCCTCGCGGGTGAAGCCCAGACCTGTAAGCGTGCGCTCTATCTCGGCCTCATAGTTCTCGCCGCCCATCATCATGTAGCGTTCATGCTCCTGGGTAAACTTCTCTACCAGTTGGGCATACGCCTCGCTCTCATAGTCGGTACGGTCGGCCATCTCTTGCTGCATCTTGTCGAGGCGCGCCTTCATCTCTGTGTTATGAGCAAAGGCCTTGCGGGTTTCCTCCTTCACGGTGGTGTCGTCCTGCAACTTCATCACCTGTGGCAGGTAGCCTATCGTTGTCTCGTTGGGCACAGCCACAACGCCATCTGTAGGTTTCTGCATTCCACAAAGTATCTTGAGCATCGTCGACTTACCTGCTCCGTTCTTGCCCACCAGGGCTATGCGGTCACGGTCGTTGATGACAAAGCTCACATCGTGGAAAAGAGGTTTTACGCCAAACTCGACTTTCAAGCCTTCTACTGAAATCATATTTTCTTATCTCGTTATTATTTTACCGTCACTAAACACTTATTTTCCAAAAAGGCAGCCCTTCATACCAAGGGCTGCCTCTATATATATAAATAGGTGTAATTCCTAAATAAGTGATGCTTACTTGATGACGCCTTCCTCTACGAAGACCTCCTTCAGAATTTTCACACCGCGTTCTACCTGCTCCTTGGTATGAGTGGCCATGAGGGCGAAACGTACCAATGTGTCCTGAGGAGCACATGCTGGAGGAATGACTGGGTTGATGAATACGCCACGGTCGTAAGCCTTCTTGGTTACCTCGAAAGTCTTCATTGCATCGCGCACATAGAGAGGAATGATAGGACTCTCTGTCTCGCCAATCTCGAAACCTTCCTCGCGGAAACGCTTCAGGGCATAGTTGGTAACATCCCACAACTGCTCGAAACGCTCTGGCTCATTCTGAATGATGTGAAGAGCCTCCAAGGCTGCTGCTGTGGCTGCTGGAGTGTTGGACGCACTGAAGATATAGGTACGGCAAGAATGACGCAGGAAGTTGATAGTATCCTTGTCTGAGGCGATGAAACCGCCGATAGAAGCCAGACTCTTGGAGAATGTACCCATGATGAGGTCTACCTCGTCGGTAAGTCCAAAATGATCGCATACGCCACGTCCCTGCTTGCCAAACACACCCAGGCCATGAGCCTCGTCCACCATGATGGAGCAGTTGTACTTGTGCTTCAACTTGACAATCTCTGGCAAGTTGGCCAAGTCGCCCTCCATAGAGAAGACGCCATCGACAACGATCAGCTTGATAGCCTCATGAGGCAAGGTCTTGAGTACGCGCTCAAGGTCCTCCATATCATTGTGCTTATAGTGCAGCTGGGTTGCAAACGAAAGACGGCGGCCGTCTACGATACTGGCGTGGTCGCGGTCGTCGCAGATGATATAGTCATTGCGGCCTACCACACATGCCAACACGCCCTGATTGACAGAGAAACCTGTAGAGAAGCACAGGGACTCATCCTTGTGCATGAACTCCGCCAACTCCTTCTCGAGCTGTACGTGAAGGTCGAGGGTTCCATTGAGGAAACGGCTTCCTGCACAACCAGAACCATACTTGTCGAGAGCTGCCTTGGCTGCATCGATAACACGCTGGTCGTTGGTCAAACCCTGATAAGCATTAGAACCGAACATCAAAATCTTATGTCCATCGATGTCGGTAACTTCCGTCATCTGCTTACTGGTGATCTCACGGAAGTATGGGTACACACCGGCAGCCATATACTTCTGAGGTTCACGATAATTCTTGTATTTTTCTTGTAATTGTCCCATTATGAATAGGTGTACTTTTTATAATTTCTAAGTTTACAGGGTGCAAAGATACAAAAAAGAACTAATATATCGTGTTTTTTTCCAAGAAAGTTGATTTTTAGTGTTTTTTTAGGGTCTAAAAAGGCGTTTTTATACTAATTTTATTACTTTTGCAACTGAATATTCATAAAATTCTGTCTAATTAGATGAAGAAGAAGATCGTTTTTATCATGAATCCTATCTCGGGCACGGCAAGCAAAGCATCCATCCCCAACCTGATAGATAGCATTCTGGACAAGGACCGCTTTGAGTACGAGATAAGAACTACGGAAAGAGCCGGACACGCATCGGAAATTGCTGCCGAGGCGAAGGAGGCTCATGTTGACATTGTGGTGGCTGTGGGAGGTGACGGTACTGTCAACGAAGTGGCAAGAGCCATCGTACACTCCAACACAGCCCTGGGAATTCTGCCTTGTGGATCGGGCAACGGACTGGCTCGTCACCTCATGCTGCCCATGAACCTGAAAAAGAGTATTGAGATCATCAACCAATGCGAGATTCACGACCTCGACTATGGGGTCATCAACGGCTATCCTTTCTTCTGTACCTGCGGTATGGGATTTGACGCCTTCGTAAGCATGAAGTTTGCCGAAAGCGGCAAACGAGGACCCATCAGCTATGCTGAGAACATCCTGAGAGAAGGACTGAAGTATCAGCCTGAAACCTACACCCTCGAGGACGAGACGGGAACAAAGCAATACAAGGCCTTCCTCATCTCGTGTGCCAACGCATCGCAATATGGCAACAACGCCTATATCGCTCCACAGGCATCGATGAGCGACGGACTGATGGACGTGGTCATCATGGAACCTTTTGATGTACTGGAGGCGCCGCAGGTAAGCTTCGATATGTTCAACAAGACGCTCGACAAGCACTCCAAGATTAAGTCGTTCAGATGCAAAAAGCTGCATATCACCCGCACCAAGCCTGGTGTCATCCATTATGACGGCGACCCGGTTATGACGGGTGCTGACATTGATGTGCACTTGGAGGAGAAAGGCATCAAGATTATCGTCAACCCATTTGCCGACAAGAATGCCCGGAAACCCAACGCCATACAGTCGGCCTTTGCCGATTTCTTCAACGGTCTCAATGCCGTGAGAAGCGACATCAGAGAGCAAGGAAGAAAGGTGGAGGCACTGAGCAAACTCGTGCAGAGCAAACTGAACTTATGATGCTTGACGAAGGAGTTAAGGAGGTTAAGGAGTTAAGGTGTTAAGGAGTTAAGGAGTTAAGGAGTTAAGGAGTTAAGGAGTTAAGAAAAATGCCTTTAAGGGATAGTTTAATTTCAAGTCCACTTAAGCATTTGTCTTAACTCCTCAGCGACCGCAGGGAGCGATAACTCCTTAACTTCTTAACTCCTTGAAAAACCCTTGCCCCTTTGAAAACTCCTTGAAATTTACTTGATATAAAATTCTTCCGTTAACTGGGCATACCATTCCGAACGACTGCCATCCGGCAACTGGAGCACTTCTGTAGACTCCTCAAAGTTGCCCATACGGCTACGGGAGAAGGTAAGAAGAAGCCGTTTGGGAGCCTTGCGCTCCACAGTCTTCACCATACATTTGCGAACAAGCGTAAAGCCCTTATAATAAGCCTCTTCCTCCACCCTGCCAAACACTTCTGTGGGTACAACAATCGACAGGAAACCATGATCCGTAAGCAGACGTCTGGCTCCGGCAAAGAGGTCGGCAAAAGGCAGTGTGTCTGTATGCCGGGCAAGCGAGCGCTTGACATCAGGATTCTTCAGGCTGTCGACAAAGAAAGGCGGATTGCTGACGATGGCATCGTAAGGCTGGGAAGACAGAAAATCCTGCAGCGGACAATGACTCACATGCACACTTCCGGCAAAAGGACTTGCCGCCACATTCTCGGCAGCCTGCCTGCAAGCCTCCTCGTCAATATCGATGGCATCGACTACTGACTGCGGAAAACGCTGAGCCATCATGAGTGCTACGAGACCTGTCCCCGTACCTATATCCAGCACCCTGCTGCCTCCCAAAGCCCATGCTCCCAAGAGTACGCCGTCTGTGCCTACCTTCATGCCGCACTTATCCTGCATGATTCCAAAATGTTTGAATTGAAAATCTGCCACCATTTCTTGTTTTTATTCTGATTTACGCAACTTTCGCTTACCTCAGGAAAAACGCAAACAAGTCTGTTTTATTTTATCATTTTTACAAAAAAATGCCACGAATATATTAAAATATCTATACCAACCCCTCTGAATTCAATAAAAATGACTACCTTTGCACCCTAAAAAGAATTCTAAAAACGAATATGAACAGAAAACAAAATACACAATTTCAAATGATAGCCGATTTTGACGGCGATGCTTCTGTATTGGTGGCAGAAAGAGAATCAGGAGAATACCCTATTCTCTGCACACGCAATCTCGTCATCTTTCCTACCGTTCTGGCACCCATCATCGTGGGAAGACCCCAGAGCGTTCAGCTTGCCCAAAAGCTAATCGAAAATCCAGACAAGGTATTCTGTATCTTCTGCCAGAAAGATGAGGCTACAGAAAACCCCACATCTGGAAACCTCTATAAGACTGGTGTGTTTGCTAAACTCATAAAAACAGTTGAACTGCCAGGAGTAGAATCAGGTAACATAACCATCGTGGTACAGGCTCTTGGCAGATGCCGACTCGAACAGATCACATCAATAAGTCCTTACTACAAAGGACAGGTAACCAGTCTGCCAGAAAAGTGGCCCAACCTGGAAGACGTGCATTTCCAGACGCTGTTGGACACACTGCATCAGGAAACAGCCAACTTCATACATGCCTGCGATGATATGCCCAATGAGGCTGAATATGCCCTCAACAACATATCCAACCCCATGATAGCTGCCAACTTCATCTGCAGCAACATGCCTTTCAGCATAGAGGACAAGATGGAGATGCTGGAGAAAGACAACCTCAGCGACCGTCTTTACATCGCTCTGAAGGCCGAGCACAAAGAGTTGCAGCTGCTGAGCATACAGTCGGACATCAAGCAGAAAACACGCTTCGACCTCGACGAACAGCAGAGGGAATACTTCCTGCAGCAGCAACTAAAGAACATACGCGAGGAACTGGGGGGAGACGAGAAGAATCCTGAGCGAAAAGAACTGACTGAAAAGGCCAAGAACAAAAAATGGAACGAGGCTACTGCCAAGGCGTTCAACAAGGAACTGAACAAGCTCGAAACCATCAACCCACAGAGTCCCGACTATGCTATCCTCGTCAACTATCTGCAGACGATGGTAGATCTGCCTTGGAATGAATACACACAGGACAACCTGAGCCTCAAGCATGCTAAGAAGGTGCTCGACAAGGCGCACTATGGTATGGAAAAGGTAAAGGAACGTATCTTGGAATATCTGGCTGTAAGATCGCTGCGAGGAGACCTGAAGAGTCCTATCCTCTGCCTCTATGGCCCTCCAGGAGTCGGTAAGACAAGTCTTGGAAAGAGCATCGCCGAGGCGATGGGCAGAAAATATGTGCGTATGTCATTGGGCGGTCTGCACGACGAGTCGGAGATACGAGGACATCGCCGCACCTATATAGGAGCCATGCCCGGACAAATCATCAAGAACATTCAGAAGGCTGGAAGCAGCAACCCGGTCTTCATCCTCGACGAGATAGACAAGGTGACACAGAACACCATCAACGGAAACCCGGCATCGGCTCTGCTCGAAGTGCTCGACCCAGAACAGAACAATGCCTTCCACGACAATTATCTCGATACAGACTACGATTTGTCGAAGGTGCTCTTCATTGCTACTGCCAACGATATCAGCAGTATTCCACGTCCGTTGCTCGACCGTATGGAGCTCATCGAGGTGGGCGGATACATCATCGAGGAGAAGGTGGAGATAGCCAAGCGACACCTGGTGCCACGCGAACTGAAGAATACCGGTCTCGACAAGTATGAGCCCAAGATAAAGTTTACCAAAGCTGCCATCGAAGACCTGATAGACCACTATACACGCGAAAGCGGAGTGCGCCAACTCGAGAAAGCTATCAACAAGGCTTTGCGCAAGATGGCATACAAACTGGCATATACCGAAGAACTGGAGAAGCCTACCATCACTCCTGCTGAGGTGGAAGAACTGTTGGGCAAGCCTATCTTCACACGCGACATCTACCAGGGAAACCAATATGCTGGCGTGGTAACAGGACTGGCATGGACATCGGTAGGAGGCGAAATCCTCTTCATAGAAACCTCGCTCAGCAAGAGCAAGGCTGCCAAACTCACCCTGACAGGAAACCTGGGCGACGTGATGAAGGAATCGGCGGTCATTGCGCTGGAATATGTCAAGGCGCACGCCGACCTCTTGGGCATAGACTATCGTATCTTCGAAAACTGGAACATCCATATCCATGTGCCCGAGGGAGCAACTCCTAAAGACGGTCCTTCTGCTGGTATCACCATCGCTACAAGTATCGCATCGGCCCTGACACAGCGCAAGGTGCGAAAGAACACAGCCATGACAGGAGAGATAACACTTCGTGGAAAAGTTCTCCCCGTAGGTGGCATCAAGGAGAAGATTCTGGCCGCCAAGCGAGCCGGCATTACCGATATCGTGATCTGCCAGGACAATAAGAAAGACATTGAGGAGATTCCTGAGATCTATCGCAAGGGAGTGGAATTCCACTATGTGGAGAATGTTGCCGATGTATGGCACTTCGCGCTCACCGACGAAAAGGTGGAACATCCCATCGATTTCACGATTCCCGAGGATGCGAAGAAAGGAGAGTGAGAAATCAATATAAACAAGAAGAATGAAATTCGAACTACAAGTAACAGATAAAGCCAGTGATGCACGCACAGGCATCATCACCACCGACCACGGACAGATAAAGACTCCTATCTTTATGCCTGTGGGAACTGTCGGATCAGTGAAAGGTGTGCACTTCGAGGAACTGCGCCAACAGGTTAAGGCACAGATCATCTTAGGCAACACCTACCACCTATACCTACGACCAGGACTCGAGGTCATCAAGGCCGCAGGCGGACTGCATGGCTTCAACGGATGGGACCGACCCATCCTGACAGACAGTGGCGGATTCCAGGTGTTCTCGCTTACAGGCATCCGAAAGTTGCGTGAGGAGGGGTGCGAGTTCCGCTCTCACATCGACGGAAGCAAGCACATCTTCACACCCGAGAACGTGATGGACACTGAGCGAATTATTGGTGCCGACATCATGATGGCGTTCGACGAGTGTCCTCCTGGACAAAGCGACTTCCAGTATGCCAAGAAGAGTCTCGAGATGACACAGCGTTGGCTCGACCGCTGTGTCAAGCGCTTCAACGAGACCGAACCGCTGTACGGATATCAGCAAAGCCTCTTCCCCATCGTGCAGGGCTGCACCTTCCCCGAGCTGAGAAGAGAGGCGGCCAAATATGTGGCAGACAAGGGAGCCGACGGAAATGCTATCGGTGGACTTGCCGTAGGCGAACCCACTGAGATAATGTACGAAATGATAGAGGTGGTGAACGAAATCCTGCCCAAGGACAAGCCGCGCTATCTCATGGGTGTGGGTACACCACAGAACATACTCGAGGCCATAGAACGAGGAGTGGACATGTTCGACTGTGTGATGCCAACCCGCAACGGACGCAACGCCATGCTCTTCACCTACAACGGAACGATGAACATGCGCAACAAGAAATGGGAAATGGACTTCAGTCCCGTAGACCCTGACGGATGCGACATCGACCGTATCACAACCAAGGCTTACCTGCATCACCTCTTCAAGGCACAGGAACTCCTGGCCATGCAGATAGCAAGCATACATAACCTGGCCTTCTATCTGCGACTCGTCACCGATGCGCGACAGCACATCGAGCAGGGAGACTTCGTGCAATGGAAAAATTCGATCATCGACCAGCTGGGACAAAGAATATAAAGACCACAGGCTGGGAGAACAAAGTAAGGACCACAGACTGACTGGTCAAACAAAGTAAAGACCACAGACTGACTGGTCGAACAAAAAAAAGACCTATTAAAAGGTCAAAAACATAAAATGAAGACATTTCATCAATTAAGAAAACATCGCAGGCTCTATAAAGCCAAAAGATGGTTCGGACAACACTTTGCTGGGCTCATACACATCACACAATGGCTCGCAAAGAAGTTGGCCTTCCTGCGTATACTCAGGTTCCTGAACCCATTCAGGTATATCAAGCGCATGGACTGGTACATCATCAAGAAGTTTGTTGGCACATACTTCTTCTCTATCCTGCTGATTATATCGGTGGCTATCGTGTTCGACGTAAACGACAACCTGCCTAAATTCACCGAGAATCATGCACCGCTGAGGGCTATCGTCTTTGACTATTACCTCAACTTCGTGCCTTACTTCGCCAACCTCTTCAGTGCGCTGTTTGTCTTCATTGCCGTCATCTTCTTTACATCTAAGATGGCTGGCAACTCTGAGATTATCGCCATCATGGCATCAGGCATCTCATTCAAGCGGCTGTTGCGCCCTTACATGATTACCTGCATCATGCTCTCGGCCATGTCGTATGCCCTCTCTGCCTATGTTATTCCCTATGGAACGGTGGTAAGACAGAATTTCGAAATCAAGTACAAGAAGAAGAGCAAGAACACATCGGCAGAAAACGTACAGCTGCAGGTGGACAGGGGCGTCATCGCGTATCTGCAGCACTACGACAACCAAAGCAAGAAAGGCTTCGGCTTCTGCCTTGACAAGTTCAAGGACAAGAAATTGGTAAGCCACCTCACCGCCATGGAGGTGCAGTACGACACCATCTCCGACTCCAAGTACCACTGGAAAATAAGAAACTGGAAGGTACGACAGCTCCAAGGACTGAAGGAGCACATCACCAGCGGAGCCGAGAAAGACACCATCATCATGATGGAACCCACCGACCTGGTATACTCCAAGGGACAGCAGGAAACATTTACCAGTCCTGCACTGAAGGATTATATCTCCAAACAGATCAACCGAGGTTCGGGCAATGTGGTGCAATACCAGGTGGAATATCACAAGCGAATTGCAGCCTCATTCGCCTCATTCATCCTTACCATAATAGGTGTGTCGCTCTCGTCGCGCAAGCGCAAAGGTGGAATGGGAACATCGCTCGGCATCGGACTGGCACTGAGTTTCAGCTACATCATGCTGCAAACCATCTCTGCCACATTCGCCATCCAGGACAACTTCCCGCCTATGCTGGCTGCCTGGATGCCCAACTTCCTCTTCGCATTCGTAGCATACTTCTGCTACCGCAACGCACCGAGGTAAGTATTAATGATTAATGACAAAAAAAGAAAAAAGGAAAAAGAAAAATAAGAAATATGTATTTCGACGAATTAGATTTAAATGACAACGTGCTCGATGCGCTCTACGATATGCGCTTCGACACTTGCACCCCAGTACAGGAAAAGTGTATTCCAGAGATATTGAAAGGCAACGACGTAATGGGAGTTGCGCAAACCGGAACAGGCAAAACTGCTGCCTATCTGCTGCCAGTGCTCAGCAAACTCGACGACGGTGGTTATCCTTCTGATGCCATCAACTGTGTTATCATGTCGCCTACACGCGAGTTGGCACAACAGATAGACCAGGCCATGCAGGGCTTCGGATATTACCTGCAAGGCGTAAGCAGCGTGGCTGTATATGGAGGAAACGACGGAAACCGTTACGACCAGGAACTGAAAAGCCTGCGCATGGGTGCAGACGTGGTGATTGCTACACCAGGCCGACTCATCTCTCATATCAGCTTGGGCAATGTAGACCTCAGTAAGGTAAGCTTCTTTATTCTTGATGAGGCAGACCGCATGCTCGACATGGGATTCTCGGAGGATATAAAGACCATCGCAGCCAAGTTGCCAAAAACTTGCCAGACCATTATGTTCTCTGCCACAATGCCCGAGAAAATAGAAGAACTGGCAAAGACTCTGCTCAAGAATCCTGTAGAGATCAAACTCGCAGTAAGCAAACCTGCCGAGAAGATACAGCAGAAAGCTTACGTATGCTACGAGACACAGAAGATGGACATCATCAAGGACATCTTCAAAGCTGGCGACCTGCAGCGAGTCATCATCTTCTGCGGAAGCAAGATGAAGGTAAAGCAAGTGGCAGGATCACTGCAGCGTAAACATATCAACTGTGGCGAGATGCACTCTGACCTGGACCAGGCTGAACGCGACAATATGATGTTCAAATTCAAGAGCGGACAAATCGATGTGCTCGTAGCTACCGACATCGTGGCACGAGGCATAGACATCGATGATATCGCATTGGTTATCAACTATGATGTGCCTCACGATACTGAAGACTATGTGCACCGTATCGGACGTACTGCACGTGCCGACCGCGACGGAGTGGCTATCACCTTTGTGAGCGAGGAAGATATCTTCTATTTCCAGCAGATAGAGAAGTTTCTGGAAAAAGAAGTGGAAAAGGTAGCGCTGCCCGAAGGATGCGGCGAAGGACCTGCATACACTAAGCAGAATAAGCCTAAAAAGGCTGGCAACAACAGCGCTAAGAGCAGACGACGCAAAGACCGTGAACAGACTGCACACAAGCGAAAGCCTGCCAATAAAACTGCCAACAGACCAGAAAAGGCACAGCGTACAGAAGACAACAACCCACAGGGAAACAGCCAGCAAGGCAACAACCAGCAAGGCAACAACCAGCCCAGAAACAAAGACAACAAGAAACAACAGGGCAACGCCAGACAACAGGGTAAGAACGCTCCTCGTACCAAGGATGGTCAGCAGCAGGGCAACAGCCAGCAGCAGAACAACGGTGGCAAACCAGAAAACGAGAATAAGCAAAATCGCAACAACCGACGTAAAGGCAACAATCGTCCTGCCAGCGATCAGACTGAAAACAAGTCACGCAACAGACAGGCACAGACTGACAACAAGCCAGGCAGCCAGGACAACAACGGCAAGCGTCGCAATGTACGCCCAGGCAGCAACGGCAGAGGAAGAGGTGTCAGCCAGAAGAAAACTTCTGAAAAATCAACCACACGTAAGGTTACACCTATCGTAAATCCTCAGAAGAAAGAAAATGTAGTCAAGAAATTCATCAAGCGCATTTTCGGCTTCAAAAAATAACAACTGCTCCAGTTTCTCGTCTACCTGAAGCAAGAAGAAACTGTAGTTGAAAACAAAAAGTATCTTAAGTTACATGCAGATGTTTCTTAAGATACTTTTTTTGTTTTAAGATGATCCTGCCAATTACTTTTTTAGCTTCACTTACCTCTATCAGTAACTACTTTGCACCCCTATAGCCATGAATAGTCAACTGTAAATAAGACTAATAATTAAGTAACTGAAGTTTCGCAAAGTGGTTCAAGTACAGGCTAAGGGCTTCTGCCCCTTCTGGGCGTGTGGAACATATTTGCGAAAGTTGAGTAAGTCTACGCGAATTATAAATAAGTAATAACTTAGTCAACTCATATTATCAATAATACTTAGAGTAGTCAACTAAAATCGTTAAACCACAATCAAATCTATGTTCGATAGTTTAGAACATAAGTTCGATACTTTAGAACATAAGTTCGATACTTTAGAACACAAGTTCGATAGTTTAGAACATAAGTTCGATACTTTAGAACATAGATTTTTACAGGCTAAAAGGAACATTTATCTCAGTCATATTCATAGTTGACGACTTATGCTGAGTAATTACCACCATCAGTAACTACTCATGACTGAAGAGGATACTGGGCTGTTTCCCTATGTATAATCGGGCTGTTTTCCCTATATATAATAAGGTGTACGCCCACAATTCTATAATAAAAGCCTCTTATAAACTGTTAAAAACTTACCTTTTTACACCTTTTCTTTATTTTTTCTGTCTTTTTGTTCTTTTTTTCAAACTTTTTCTTTAACTTTGCAACCGGAAATAACAAAATAGAAATTTTTAAACCCAATAAAAGATATAGATTATGAAAGCATCAGAAGTGATTGCGAATCTTCAGAGAAGATTCCCTAATGAGCCTGAATACATCCAGGCAGTTAGTCAGGTTCTCGGTACTATCGAGGAAGAGTACAACAAGCATCCTGAGTTTGAGAAGGCCAACCTCATTGAGCGCCTTTGCATTCCAGACCGCATTATCGAGTTCCGTGTTTCATGGGTAGACGACAAGGGTAATGTACAGACTAACATGGGTTACCGAATCCAGCACAACAATGTCATCGGTCCTTACAAGGGAGGTCTTCGCTATCATAAGTCAGTAAACCTGAGCATCTTGAAGTTCCTGGCCTTCGAGCAGACATTCAAGAACTCTCTGACAACCCTTCCTATGGGTGGAGCCAAGGGTGGTTCTGATTTCTCACCTCGCGGCAAGAGCAACAATGAGGTTATGCGTTTCTGCCAGGCTTTCATGACTGAGCTTTATCGCCACATGGGCCCAGACGAGGACGTTCCTGCAGGTGATATTGGTGTAGGTGGCCGTGAGGTAGGCTATCTCTTCGGTATGTACAAGAAGTTGACTCATCAGTTCCAGGGTGTCTTGACTGGTAAGGGCCAGGAGTTTGGCGGTTCCCGTATCCGTCCTGAGGCAACAGGTTATGGTAATGTTTATTTCCTCTGCAACATGCTTGCCACCAAGAACATCGACATCAAGGGCAAAACTGTCTTGGTTTCTGGTTCTGGTAACGTGGCTCAGTACACTATGGAGAAGTTGCTTCAGTTGGGTGCAAAGCCTGTCACATGTTCCGACTCAGATGGTTACATCTACGATCCAGACGGTATCGACCGCGAGAAACTCGACTACATCATGGAACTGAAGAATGTAGAGCGTGGCCGTATCAAGGAATATGCCGAGAAATATGGCGTGAAGTATGTTGAAGGAGCTAAGCCTTGGTTCGAGAAGGCAGACATCGCTCTTCCTTCTGCTACTCAGAACGAAATCAACGAAGAGGCTGCAAAGGCATTGGTTGCCAACGGCGTATTCGCAGTGAGCGAGGGTGCTAACATGCCTACAACTCCTGAGGCCATCAAGGTATTCCAGGATGCCAAGATCCTCTATGCTCCTGGTAAGGCTGCCAATGCTGGTGGTGTAGCTGTATCAGGTCTTGAGATGAGTCAGAACTCTGAGCGTCTGAAGTGGAGCCGTGAGGAGGTTGATGCAAAACTTCACGAAATCATGAACGATATTCACGCCAACTGTGTGAAGTATGGTACCGAGGCAGACGGTTACGTAAACTACGTAAAGGGTGCCAACGTTGCAGGCTTCCTGAAGGTTGCCAAGGCTATGATGGCTCAGGGTATCGTATAATAAAATGACAGATATTTAATTATACACATAAAAAAATCCTAACTTCTCTTCGTGAGAGGTTAGGATTTTTTTTAAAAGCAACAACAAGACTATTGTCGTGGCTGATAAAACAACACAGCCTTGATGTAGGTTTCAAACTTCAGGTCGGCATGGCGCGCCAGCCGAAAGCGGATAATGGCTTTCAGTACAGCATATAGGCACAATGCCAACATCAGGCCGACAGCGATAGCCAAAACCGTAGTTCCCATCTTACCATAAATATAGGCACTGTCGGGAAAAGCCGAAAGAACAATAACAGGCAACAAAGTGATAATGCCACCTACCGTCAGCTTATTGCGACTGCTTCCTCCCATATCGAGAATAGCTTGCTTGTCAAAAAGATAATCATCCAGTTCCATACCCTCGATACCATAGTCTTCCATCTTGGGGAAGTCGGGATAATTGCCATACAACTTGATTTTGTTGGTCACTTTATGCTCAAAATCGTTGAGGATTTGCTTTTCTGGTTCTCTGATGTTCATGACTTTAAATAATTAAGTGGAGATTAAAAATAAAAATATAAAAAGAAAGCAGTGCCCCTATAAGCCGAGTTCTGTTCCTGCAACAAAGTGCAGGTGCATGTCATTTATCTAATCCCTGAGTCACCCCAGGGCTTGAGCACTCTACCCTCCGCAGCTGCCATAAAAGACACTCGGGCGAGCAACCCTCAGTCTGCGGTATACATGAGCTTACAGCTCCCAGCCGACACAGCATGACGATCACCCGTCATCTGGTGGTCTCTTACACCACCTTCTCACCCTTACCCTGCTTTCATCTAAAGACTCAACAAGGCGGTTATTTTCTTCTGCCTACACCTACTGTCACCAATAGCTTCTATTTTCGGAAGTGGGATGCTCTATGCTGCCCGGACTTTCCTCTCGTCTTACCATGAAGACCAGCGACAC
>ERZ1031897.199-NODE-199-length-21895-cov-5.489515_pt1 | contig 21895 bp, 7 predicted proteins | sample MGYA00517881_ERZ1031897 | MGnify/ENA primary metagenome ERZ1031897 (study PRJEB33719, sample SAMN04261280) | wastewater metagenome | biome: rural village; feature: human; material: feces | host: Homo sapiens | place: El Salvador | collected 2013-01-07 ... | reverse complement strand
CACAGAGGACCGCCGGGAACTGCTGAGCATCAAGACCAATCTGCTCTACGACTTCGCCTATATGCCGGGCTACGACCGCTTCTGCCCAATCCCCAACGTGGCTCTTGAGTATTATCCGCTGTCCGGACATTTCACATACGGTGCCAGTTTCGAGGGACCCTGGTGGCGAAACTACAAAGAGCATAAATATTTCCAGTTGCGCAACTACCAGTTGCATACCCGATATTACCTGCAAAGCGGTGAAACGGGTTTCAGGGGTTTCTTCGTAAGTGCTTACGCGCACGCGTTCCTATATAATATATGCTTCGACGAAAAACGGGGATGGGAAGGCGAAGGCTGGGGAGCCGGAATGGGCCTGGGATGGGCGATACCGCTAGACCGCTCCAAGCACTGGCGACTCGACATCGGCCTGCAGGCAGGATTTCTCAATACCCGCTATGACCCATACCAGTGGCGATGCCCCATCGACCCCGACTACGACAAGGAGCAGTATTACTACAAATGGTACGGCGATGCCAAGGATTTCAGAAAGCGCAAGCATATCTACAACTGGATGGGTCCTACCCGACTGGAGATAAGCCTCAGCTACGACCTGCTCTATCGCCGCAACCACAAGAAGGGCGCAAGCTTCCGCAGCAAGGAAAAGATAAGGAGGGCGTATGAGGAATAACAGGATTTACAGGTATAACAGATATCTGCGATTCATCCGGCGATACCCTCTGTGCTGCATCGCACTGCTGGGCATCTTCCTTTCCAGTTGCGAGCGAGAGCCGATGCTCAATCTGCACCAAGGCGGAAAAGATATTACCATGGATGTGCCTACCATCGACCTGAAGCTCGATGTATATTGGGATTATCAACTGAAATATGACGTGGTATATGACTGGAAGGCGGAATGGTTTTATGGTTGGGATGAGAAAGACCAGGAACTTTTCGGCATCCTGGGTTACACCGAGCCGACGGCATTCGATATTCGCCGCTATTATACCGGAAGGGTATCGGGCGCACCTCACAGCTCTCCCTACAAGCATTACCTCACCAGTAATTCCATTTCGGCAAAATACGATTTCGGATTCTGGGACATTCTAGCTTGGAATGATATCCAGACGCCGGACGGTGTGCAGAGCGTAAGAATCGATGAGGAGAGCACCTACGATTACGTAACGGCGAAAACGGGCGAGACGATGCATCCCGTGAAATACAACGCTCCCCAATTTCCGAGGGCGTTCTATCAGCCGGAGGAACTCTTTGCCGGATATGAGAAAGGCATCGAGATTAATGAGAACCTGGATGGCTTTACCTTTGATGAGGACAGAAACTGCTGGTTCAGGGTGCTCAACCTTCAGCTCCAGCCAGTCACCTACATCTATCTGTTGCAGGTGATATTGCACAACAACAATCGCAATGGTCGCATTGTGACGGCGATAGACGGCAATACCAACCTGAGCGGAATGGCCCGGTCAGTGACGCTGAATACGGGGCATACGGGTACGGATGCCATCACGGTGAACGGTAATCTGAGAATGAAGTTCGACCAGAAGGACAAGAATGGTGAGACGGTGGATATCATCGGTGGAAAGATTCTCACTTTCGGGATGCCTAACATGAATCCGAGCACGCTGAACCCCAAGGCTTACAAGGAGTCGCTGGAGAAGGTGAAGGCAGCGGATTTGAACAACCGCCATTATCTGGATGTAACGATGCAGTTTTATAATGGCAAGGATTCTACTTTGGTTTTCGACGTGACCGACCAGATACGTCGCCTTTTCCGTGGTGGAGTCATCACCGTAGATGTTGATATGGATCACGTACCGGTTCCCGTCCGTCCTGGCGGTTCTGGTTTTGATGCGGTGGTAAAGGACTTCGAGGAGAAGGAATGGGAAATTGAAATGTAATTGATAAACATGAATATAAAATCAGGATATAGAATAATAAATCAAAAAATTATAAACATTTTATGGATATGAAGAAATATTTATTTATTGCAGCTTCAGCACTTGCACTTGCAAGCTGCTCAAGCGAAGACTTTGTCGGAACAGAAGGCGGAAATGTTGAGAATGGTGCCAATAAGGCAATTAACTTTGGTGGAAATGCCGGCAAGATTACTCGTGCCACAGCTAACACTGGAACTGCAGCCGAAATGCTCGATGGCCAGTTCAGAATTTATGGTGTGAAGAAGATGAGTGAAACACAAATTGTGAGTGTATTCAACGAATACTCTGTTTGGGATGTTGCAAATAAAAACACCACAACATCAAATACAGATGGATGGGAGTATGTAGGAGCTAAAGGTACTTCAAATCTCGGTAAAGGTGGGATTTCATTAACCAAGGATCAGACCATTAAGTACTGGGACTACTCTGCTTCTGAATATCATTTTGTAGCAGGTTCACCTATTTCTAATTTCCAATACACTTTGGTTCCTGGTAAGGATATTGAATCTGCCACAATTAAAGGTCTTGCTGGTCATATCACCCCCAACAATACAGAAACAGCCCTCACAACACATCCTGTATATATTGCGGATCCAAAAGTCGTTAAAAATACCGAGTACAAAAATGCTGTACAATTCTCGTTTAAGCGCCAGCAGGCCATGGTTCGTGTAGGTTTTTACGAAACAATTCCTGGATACTCGATTCATAATGTTAATTTCTATGATGCTGAAGGTAATGTTTCAAATGGCAATAACATCATCCTTACTTCTGGTACAAAAGACTACTTTGTAGGTGGTAGTAATGTTGAGGGAACCATTACTTATAATTGGGCAGGAACAACTCCTTCATACACCTACGCATATAGTGAAACTAGTCTTACAAAGAACAAGAACTGGTATGCAGGTAAGTTGAGCACTCTTGCCACTACATCAGCAGGGAACAAAATAGATTTAAAAGATGGGACCAAAATGGAATTACTCTGGGGTACAGACAAAGACATGTCACCCAATGGTTACTTCACTGTAATCCCTACACCTTCTGCTACTACAGCTGCCCCAATCCTCATCAAGTGTAACTATGAACTGATTTCAGATGATGGCTCAGGCGAGACTATCAAGGTTACTGGTGCAACAGCTGCTATCCCTGCAGCATTCAGCAAATGGGAAGCAAACACTCGCTATACATACCTTTTCAAGATTTCAGACAACACTAATGGCTATACAGGCAATGATCCTAACAAAGCGGGGCTCTACCCTATCACTTTCGATGCAGTTGTGAAAGAAACAACAGACGCAATGCATAAGGAGGGTACTGTGACAACAGTTTCAACTCCATCTATCACTACTTATCAGGATGGTTCAGTTGTTGAAAATGGTGGTATCAAGTACGTAGCAAATAAAGCTATCAAAGTAAAGGTAACAGATTCTGCCAATGGTACAGATTTGGAACTTAGAAAAGAACAGAAAACTGAAAATACAGAAAATCCTGTTTATGATGTAAAGGTTGCAGTTTATAAGCTTTCAGCACCAAGAACAGAAGCAGACCTTCAGTTAACTAATATTACCCAAGCTGAATTTACAACAAAAAGCAAGCAGGAAATTACTTTCGGTGATGATAACAAGTCATTTACATTTACCCCAGAGGGAGAAGGCAACTATGCTATCCAGTACTTGACAACTGCAGCTAAAGAAGGAACTCAAGCCGCATATACCTATAAGGTTGTAAAGGTAGAAGCTGCACAATAACAGAAGAATACAGAACTTTTTGCCCCTAAAAACCTGGGAGCAAAACAATACTATTAAGGCCGGACGGGGTTGAATGTTCCCTGCCCGGCTCCTATGATAAAAAGCAAGAAGAAAATGAAATTATATCGCATCCTGACCATACCATTCTTGGCTCTCTGTCTTTTTTCCTGCGCTGGATCGGGGCAGGAAGAACCGGATGTGCCTACTCAACCGGAAGAACCGAAGGGAGTAAGTATCTCTTTCGGAGGAAATAGCGGAACATGGCAAGATGCACCTACTACCCGTGCTAATAAAGAAACAGGACTGGAAACTATTTCCAAAACCTTCAAAGTATGGGGATATAAAACCACAGGAGGAAATTACACCAGCGGATTCGACCAGTCCCAAAACGTAATGGATGGATATACCGTCAACTGGACACAACAAACCGCCAATACGACCTCCAGCAATACTGCCGATTGGGAATACGTGGGTATCGCTAATCAAACTATCAAATACTGGGACTATTCCGCTACCAGCTATCGCTTCTTCGCCTATAGCAGCCCGACAGCAGCCGGTAACAGTTCAGACCCATCTTTCCAGGAACCTACATCGATAGAAGGTTCCACAGCAAAATATGCATCCTTCTCTATCCCATTCACTTACAATAAGGATGCCTCCGCAGTTACCACCCCATATATCTCAGACCTCTGGCTGTCAGACAACCAGAACTTCGAAAACAAGAAATACGGGGCATGCGTAAAACTCACCTTTGCTCCTATTATCACAAAGGTAAGATTCAAATTCAATTATCTGAAAGATACCAAAATCTCTATCACCGATATTGTTTTCAAAAATATAAACGATGAACATTCACCTACAAAGGGAAATATCATCGTCAGCTACCCTATTACAGGAACAGGAACCAAAGCTTCCTATAAATGGGAAACTCCAGAAACAGGAACAGAAACTGAGCCCCTCAAATTCACCATTCCTTACGAGGAAGATGCAGATTTGAATCATCAGGCTACAGAAAGAAAGAAATGGTATTACGTTCCACCATTGGGAGACAGTAACAAACCGCAGGGCGCTTACATCATCAGCGCCACCATAGACGGAAAGAAATCTACAGCCACCATTCCGGCAGAATATATGCAATGGAAGGCAGGCTACCAATATACATACATCTTTAAAATAACAGTAGCAGGACCCAACATTGCCTTCACCAATATGCAGGTGGAGAAATGGGTGGAAACTCCTATTAAAAATAATGGCGGTACCGAAGACTGGTAACGCCCCACATGACTCATTATGAAGAATAAAAAACTGATGATACCCCTCTTTGCCTTCCTCGCAAGTCTCACTGCCTGCGAAAGCAACGACCTGCCTATCCAGCACGCCGACAGTTACCGATATATCACCTTTGCTGCACGGACACAAAAGATGACGACACGTGCGGATGACAGATATGAAAGCTATGATCCGGTTCAGCGAATGCACCCACAAAACATGGGCGTCTTCGGCTATTACAACTTTGCCACTCATAGCTTTGAAACCACTGGCACAGAGACAGGAGGCAAAAACCACGCCATCTTCGACAATATCCAGGTAGATTACGATACATCGACCAAGACCTGGACCCCAAAGGAAGAAAAGCGATGGGATGCTTACCCAGACAGCAACTTCGACTTCTTCGGATATATGCCGCATTCTACTGAAGCAACCCTCAGTAAGCCATCGGCAACAGAAAGCACCTATCTCCTGACGATTCCTTTCTCCATGCCAATCATAAATGGCAACCCATCCCCTATCCTTGCTCAGAAAGATTTAGAAAAGGCGCCAATCATCTGCGCCAAACCGGAGCATAAGGGAAGTATAGCGGCAGGAGGTTCGGATGCAACCTTTGGACGAGTAGTTACTTTCCTCTTCGACCAGACGTTGACGGGCTATAACCTCAACTTTCAACTGGACCAGAAGATGAATGCCATCCGCCACTTCCGCATCAAGGGAGTCAAGATTTACGGCAAAGGTCTGGCAACGGGAGGCAACGTAAGCCGCAGCTACACATGGAGTAACAATGAGTGGACGGCAAAAGCCATCCAATGGAGCAAACTGAACAAGGTAAATATAACGGAAGAAAACGCCATCAAGCTGGCAAAAAATTCAGAAACCCCATTTACTCCGGGAGGCAACGAATCTATGGATATTGACGACAGTAAGTATCACCGTTGGGGCACCACCTTCTATGCCATCGCCGATGCCTCTTTCGTACCCACCATTGCCGTCACCTACGATGTAATCCTGAAGGATGAAAAGGGAGAAACGGTTACCCGTAAGGACGTAACCTCTACCATCATCCTGGGAAATAAATATTTCGAAACACTCAATCCTGCCCAAACGGCAGCGATTTACAACATCAATATACTCATCCAGCCAAGATACCTCTATGTACTGGCTGACCAGGATGCCTATACGGGGCATCTCCTGATACAGTAATAACAGAATACCCTCATGACCTATACCACGAAGAAACATAAGAACAAAAAAAAAGAATCGCTTATAAATGAAGACTCATGAAAAAGCAACAAGATAACAATACACAAAACAAAAAATTCAGAATACTTCTTGGCATTCTGACCCTATGGCTCATGTGTGGACAAACCTTATGGGCTCAGACAACAAACAAATACTGTTCAATAGATATCTATGCCGATAGCTATGCAGGGGGTGATGGAAGCAAGACCAATCCATACGAGATTGCTACGGCAGAACAGCTCGCCAAACTGGCACGCGATGTAAACAATGGTAACACATTCCGTGGCAAATACTTTAAGCTTACTGCTGATATCGACCTGAGTGGCGGTATCTGGATGCCAATCGGTAAATACTACAACTACGGCAATGGCAAAAACCGTTTGTTTTTCGGAAAGTTTGATGGCAATGGTCATGTCATCAAAAATATGCATATACAATGGGAAGATGCCGATGACAATGCCAAGAGTGTATGGGGACTTTTTTCAACACTCCAAGGTGAAAGCAGCACTAACCTTACTACCGTAACAAACCTCATCATCGAGAATGCTACGGTAGAAAAGAAGCGAGACTTCTCACCTAATGGTTCCGATTATTACGTGGGCGTAGTAGCTGGTGAGATATATCCAAATACAGAACTTAGCAACATCATTATCCATGGCTCTAAAATTACGGATAACGACGAAACCTATGAGCTCAACAGGGAAACCAAGATTGGCGGTATAGCGGGAAACGTTCAGAACGAAGGTACTTACAGAATCTTCAACATCGCTGCTGATACAAAGATTAACATGCTGAAGAATACTTCTGTTTTTAACGGTGAGGTATACATTGCCCAAGGTTTCGGTCGCTTTAGCTACGACATGAAGGGAGAAGGTTCTACTATCGAGCCTACTAATATCTACATCTATGGCAAGGAATTCAATATTGATAATTCAAGAGCAGACATCAAGAAAGGTGGCATCACTGCCAATTGTAAAAACGAAGATAATGCAAAAAAATATGCTTCTACATGGTATTATAGCCAAGACGTAACTGGTGGTAAGAACTTAGGTACAAAGGTAGACGCAGCAACCTTTGCAAACGACTTTGTGGACAAAGCCAACAAATTAATCACTACCAAGAGCCTTGAAGAAGACAAGCTCAACTGGAGCTATACTTCTGGTACAGGCTTTAACTTCGGTTCAACAGAACTGACAGTGAAGCGTGACTATAATACTACCATCACAGCAGAAACTGTTAAAGGGAATGCAGCCAACGAGAAATATTTCTGGTATACATCTACAGACAAGAAGAATTGGACTCTACAGAACAAGAACAATCCATATAACAATTTCAGCATCTCGCTCGAAGACTTCGACCAGTATGTTTATGCAGAATTGGAAGATGGCAGTTCGCAATCGGGAGTGGCAAAGATTGAAGCAAGAAAAGTGGATGCTGTGATGAAGCACAAAGAGAATACAATCTACATTGACATAAATAATAATATTTGGGACAACAACGATAATCTTGATATCAAATATTCGTGGGTAAAGAATGATGATGTAGAAGTAAGCAGAGAGCCTACTTTCGACAAGTCATCTCTTGGCTCTACCGACAAGCTGAGCTGTCATGTGATAGTAACAACCAAAGACGGAGTTGAGCTATTAAACAAATGGTTGGTTTATACCAAGAGCGTGGTATATCTATGCCCTGCTGGTGCTACTGGAACAACAGCTGAAGGAAAGACTATATCATACAATGCCGGAAACGACAGTAATGACGGTCAATCTCCAGAGACTGCTGTAAGGACATGGAAGGGCGCATATTCCAAGTTGGAAAAGCAAGGATCATGGGATGATAACACCATCGTGCTGATGGGAATGAGTGACAAAGATGTTACCAACAACGGTAACGACGGCTTCACATCTGTAACATTCAATACAAGTTCTGAATGGGAGAATAAGAAGAGTACCTCTCCTTTCTTCAAGAATACGACCATAACGGGTAGTTGGGATGGCGTTAACTACAAGGGTATAATTGAGATGTATGGTGGTCATGATCGGAACCATAGTTTACCGATTTATGGAGATACCCGTTTCCAATATCTCACCTTCAATCGCAATAATAATAATGAAAATTACGATATTCTGTACTGCCAATTCTACAATCTGGAGATGGGCGAAGGCATACAGATGACAAACTATAAAAATATGTTCTCAGGTGATGGTACTATCAAGGGAGCATTCTCTACATCTTTCCAGATTTTTGGTGGTTTCATGGATGATAATCGCTTTTCACCATTATCAACAGAAGGCAACCTCAAGAAGATGGATGATGCTCTACCACATGGACGTGAAGGCTTCAAGATAAAGATCAAATCGGGACACTACTCTTCAATTTGTGTTGGTGGACGACAGACTGTGGAAAACAGAAATGGTGTGATGGGTAGCCCTAACATGCCTATTAAGTGTACTATTGATGTAGATATTGATCGTAAATTCAATAATAATCACAATGAAAACAATTCTACCCTTGACGTTGCCATAGTTCTTGCAGGCAACCATGAGGGAGCTATGGTTGGCGATGTAGACATCATCATCAAAAGTGGAAAGATAGGACGTGTGGTTAATGGTTCTTTGGGTGCAAGACGAGAAACAATAAATAACAATGTACATTACAATGCACCTTACAACACCTATATGGGACGCGCCAACATCTTGATAGACCCGGCACAATCAGAAAGTAACAATAAGAATACGGATGTCAATAGCCGTGTAGAGATTACAGAGATTTACGGTGGTAGTACAGGACGTGGTTTTCAGGATCGTGAATGGGTAGAGAATCCTTTCTATAGCTATAGCTCCATTACCATCAAGGGTGGTACCTTCCTGATTCCAACAAATTGTAAATCAGAAGAAATCTTCAGCGGTATCTATGGTGCAGGAGCAGGTGGTATGAATGGTATCGGAGATGATACAAATCACACAACGGATGACCGTATCCCTTACTGGACAAACAGCAGTACGAAATCGGTCATGGCTTTCGGCAACTATGATGCAGCAAAAGCTAATCTTTGCATGTATAATTGCTACAATGCTGACACACATACATATACCGAGGTAGACCCACGACTGACCCATAACAAAATAATCATAGAAGGAGGTATCTTCGGTTCTGAAACAAGAAAGATTGACGGAATCTATGCCGGAGGTAGCGGATATATGAGTTCTGACCTTTGGACTACAAATGGAAAACCAAGTAAGGATGGTGGAAACATATACGGAAAAGCAGGAGAAACCGTAGCATCACTTACCATCAATGGTGGAGAATTCTATTGCAAAAACGGCATCTTCGCTGGTGGACGTGGAACTGATTATTTCTATTCTTTAGACCAAAAGGGTGGTAATGCTGATGATTATACAGAACTCGGCAAAATATACGGCAACGTAGAACTGACCATCAATGGCGGTATCTTCCATTGCCCTGTATTCGGTGGTGGATATGGTGTGGCTGATGCCAAACGGCTCAACTCCTCAGACATCAACACCCTTAATAACATGGCACGCCTCTATGGCTCGTCTACAGTTAAGATTAATGGTGGTACCTTCTTTGAGAATATCTATGGCGGTGGTGACATGGCTGTAGTAGAGCAAGGAACTAACGTTATTATTAGCGACAGCGCTGACATTAGAGCCGACGTGTTTGCTGGTGGTAATGGTAGAATAAAGCGTGCAAATTCAGACTATAAAATTAAAGACAACACATGGAAACCAGAACTCGTAGGAAAGGTACTTGGTGGCACCAACCTCAACTTCAACGGCACCTCTGCACAGGCACCATCCATCTATGGCGACATCTATGGCGGTGGAAACAGAGCACAGGTAGAGGGAGATACACATATTAATATATATGCAGCCAACTTCGCAGGAGAAATCTATGGCGGATGAAAGGGCTTGATTACGGACAGCATCGGCAATCTGCTTGCCAAAGACCTCTATACCTATGCCGACGTAACAGGTAATACCTTTGTAAAACTGGCTCAAGACCAGGGCGCACAGACAGAAGGAGAAAACGGAAAGAAGCAGGACAGCTTCTCCATCAATGTGATATGGGACAAGAAATGGAACGGAACAAAGTGGATCTACTGGAATGACAATAAGAGCGAGTTCTTCAATAACGGTCAGTTCGTCTGCCCTCATAATATCTATGGTGGCGGTAACCAAGCCTGCAACGTAACAGGAAAGGCTACCCTTACCATCCTGAAAGGTATGACCCCATTCGGACTCCTGAAAACAGCAGAATGGAAGAAAGCATACGACGACAGCGACCATCCTCACTTCGCTGTATTCGGCGGTGGCTATGGTATCAATACAACCGTGGACAGCACCGACGTTACCGTGAACGTGAATGGCGACTACGGAATCTACAATACTGAGATAGAGGATATTTCTGTCTTCGACAACTCAAAGGGTATTCCTAACTTCACCATCCTGAGTGCTCTGGGCGGTGGATATGCTGGAAAAGTTAACAAGAGTACAAAGGTAACCATTGATGGCAAGACCTTCCTGCACCGTGTATATGGCGGTGGCTTCGGTGACCCATTCTCTACAGAGAATAACAAAACGGGTCAGATTGGCGGCAACACCGAGGTATATATCCAGGGAGCCAAAATCTACGGTGATGTATTTGGTGGCGGTGCCGGTGTAGCACCTAAGGATATCAACGGCACTTACACCTACTTTACCGATGTAGCAAAGGTATTAGGAACCACCAAGGTAGAAATATCGGGTGAAGCCAAAATATATGGAAATGTATATGGTGGCGGTGATATAGCCAATATCAAACCATACAGCCTCCTGACGGGAGCAGCCAAGGAAGCCTATTACAACACGAAGCCAAAGAGCGAATCAAAGCTCGACCAGACAACAGGCAAGTTCCTTAGCTATGAGGCAAAGGACTATACCACCTTCGTCAATATCACCGGTGGCGACATCTTCGGAGAAGTATTTGGCGGTGGAAAGGGTCTCAAGAAAGCTGATGCTCCTGATTATTATAAGGTGGGAAGAATCAACGGCAACACTCTGGTACACGTGGTGAACACGAATGCCACCTCCCTTGCCGACACCGACAGCCAGGGCAACATCGTGCCATTCATCTGGAGTAATATCTATGGCGGATGTGCCTTCGGTACCGTAGATGGAAGTACCCTGGTACATATCGAGGGCGGCAAACTGGGCCACAACATTTACGGCGGTGGATACGGAAATATCAAGATAGACCTCACCGGCAATGAAACCGAAGAGGAAGAGGAGGAAATTACCCGTAACACAGTACTGGGAAAAGTGGATAAAAACAAGGATGGAACCTACGCCAACATCCTGGGTAGCACCAAGGTACAGATAGACGGCGGAACCTGGATATGGAACCGCAAGGCAGACATCAACGGCAACATCACCACCTGGCTGGCAGTTCAAAATAACAAAAAGATCTGCGAGAACATTGATGAGTTCAAGGAGATAACCGCTGCCATCCTGAAAGCCAAGACTGCCAATGAGATTACCAACGAAAAGGCAAAGGCTGCCATCAAGCGCATCATCAGTGATGAGAATACCCAACAGTTCTATGCATTTACCAAGGGAACGATGAACTCCGGTTCCTTCAAGCGAGACCATAATATCTATGGCGGTGGAAACCGTGCCTGCTATGTGGGATTCGGACAGGACGGAAACTCTACCATTGGCAACGGTACTTCTGACAGCAACGGTCTGAGTGAGGTAATTATCAACCACTCTCCTCTTGCCGACGTCATCACCAAGGATGGCAACCAGATCAGCGTGTTCGATGAAACCTCGCTTGCCGGCTTATGCTGGTATATCAGCAGCAAGAACACAAACGACCCGGAATTCTCCATATTCGGAGCCGGCTTCGGTGCCAACACCAAGGTGGTAAAGACCGAAGTATGTGTGCAGCCTGGTAACAAGATGAATGACGATGGCGTCATCACCGTCAACGGCATCAAATACCGCTATCTCAACCAGAATGCAGACCTCAAGACATACGTTGACTTCGAGAAGCAGATATACAATGACTTCCTGAAAGTTTCAAAGGATGACAAGAAGCTCTATTTCGGTAGTGTGACGGGCAGCAATCCGGGTGATGCCGACTTCGACCCGATGACCTTCAAGCGCTATCATGCCAGCCGCTGGGCCTGGACCCTCGGTTTGCCAGGCTTCACCTTCCAGGCTATCCACGGCGGTGGCTTCTCAGGATATGTAACAGACAGTACCTACGTAGAAACCGACTGTCAGCCTTTCTGCGAGAACATCTTTGGTGCCGGTGTTGGTGCCATGCCTATCGGTAACATCACTGCAAACCCGGGAGAAAGCTATGACTTCGGAAAGGTAGGTACCCTGTCGAGAGTATTCATCAAATCAGGCTATGTAGCACAGAATGTATATGGCGGTGGTGCCGGTATCGAATCAATCTATGACAAGAACCAGAATACATGGATTGACTTCCCGAATATGGCACGCGTCCCTAAAACGGAAGTTTACGTCTATGGCAGAAACATCAAATATAGGTACAACCTCGGCTTGATAGCCCGTACCATGATATTGGGCAGCGTATATGGCGGTGGCGATGTTGCCAACGTGGGAAATACAGATGCAACGGAAGAACCGGATGTTTTTACCTTTGAACACCCCCAGGTACCAGCCAGATACACTTCGCTCGTCAACATCCGTGGCGGCGTCGTTTTCTCTCAGGTTTTTGCAGGAGGTAGAGGACGCCTAAAGTCTGAATGCAAGGACTATAAGAAGCTGGGTGGCATCTACGGCAATACCAGTCTGGTCATCGACCGTCCAAACATCACCTATCCATACTTCGACGAAGCAACGAAAGAGTATATCAAGCCATGGAGCGACAATGCCATGAAGCATCCAGACAATGACAAGAACAAGGATATCATGCCAGCATTCCTGGAGAGAATCTACGGCGGATGCGAAAACGGTACGGTATATGGCAATACCTTCATGAGCATCTCCGACGGACAGATAGGCCATGGTATCTATGGCGGCGGTTGGGGTAACTGCGACACCCTGACCGTGAACGGAACCGATTCCGTGAACGTGACTTCGGCAGACGTAACCGGCAATACCAATATCATGATCAATGGTGGACAGGCTCTGCTCTCCTCTTACTGGAATCCGGAAACCCGTTCATGGCGACCAGCCAGCATCATTGACGGTATCATCTACTCTCCACAGTACAACCACCAGGCATTGAAGTTCAAGATTAACCACAACATCTATGCCGGTGGCAACGAAGCCTGCGAAGTGGGCAACAATACCAACATCTTGATTGCCAAGGGTCTCCTGAATGACAACACCGAGGTGAAGCCGGGACAGGACAAGAAAAAAATGAAATTCTACCAGACAAACGAATGGAAAGAGATATATAATAAGGTGGGATCTCCTCACTTCAGTATCTTCGGTGGCGGCTTTGGTGAAAAGACCTATGTCAAGGGCAATACCAACATCACCATCGACATGCAGGGCAGAGATGCCAACAACCACCAGGACATTGAGCTGAAACCAGGCAAGGAACATGAACACTTCTACAGCGAATTCTCGTACATGGACATCGTGGGCGGTGGCTATTCGGGTACCGTAGAAGGCAGTACCAATATATCGGGAGCCGGTGGCGTATTCTGCCGCCGTGTGTTTGGTGGCGGTTTCTACAGTTCTGTCAAGGAAACAAATGTCACCATCAAGGCTATCGACTGCCGTGACATCTTCGGTGGCGGTTTCATGGGAGACGTAAAGGAAGCTACCCATGTCATCATCGGATCAGACAACAGTACAACGGGCAGTACAACGGGTGGTCCATCAGGCACCTCCAAATTCAACAATTCCGACATCCATATCCATGGCAATGTTTATGGCGGCAACGACGTTTCGGGCTATGTGAACATAACTGCAGAGGAAAACGGATTCAGAGACAATGGCGGTGAAGGAAGCAACATCAAGATTCTGGGTGGACACATCTATCAGAATGTATATGGAGCCGGAAACGGTAACTACCTGTATGCACTCGACAAGAACCAAAACCAGAAGGTGACGGTGAACGAGTATTACCCTATGAACCCGGAGGATCCAAACTCAGAGACCGTTCCTCTGGTATATACCGTACCGATGAGAAAATTCATACCTTCCTACAAGGAGGCAAGCGATGCGGCTAAGATTGTGAACATCAATTCATGGCGACCACTCACCAACAAGGTGAACATCGAAATCAAGGGTAACTCTACATCTGAAAAGGTGAATATCGCCGGTGACGTTTATGGAGGAGGAAACTCTGCCACCGTACTGAAGGTGAAGAGCAAGGATAGCAAGGCTGTAGAAAAGGTGGGAAACATCCAGATCAACATTGGAAGTCATGTGAACATCGGACGTGTCTTCATGGGTTGCAACGGAGATGAACTCTTCGCAAAATCAGAGGACAATGACTTCATGAACAAGTTCCAGAAACTCAATGGAAACGTGGAGGACTATACACAGGAACTGAACCTTGCCGATACCATCGACTGGTTCAATCCTTCGAACAAGAATATCGGTACCCTCTATCTCCCTACCAAGCTGGAAGACCGACCAACCGTATATCCTCACCTCATCGACCTGTATTTCCAGCCAGTGGAAACAGATATCCAGGGTGAACTGCGATGGAACGGAACCCAGACGGGTGAAGGACTGGAAGACTGTACCATCAAGACTTTCTGCTGCGGAGGAAACCGTGGCAACATGAACATCTATCCAAATGCAAGGGGCAATGTAATTAATTATATCTTCCCGGAGGAACTCACCATCACCGACAAGATTGTGGGTGGCTGCAACAATGCCAACTACAACTATAAAGGACTGGTGAACCATGAGGGTGGCTATCTACTGGGACGTGCCTACTCTACCGATCCTTTCATCCAACTCACCATCAAGAACAAGTTCCAGCCAGAGGAGAAGAACGATGCCTATGTGGGAGGAAACGTATTCGGCGGCTGCTACAAGACGGGAACCGTGAGAGGCGACGTTACCATCGATCTCCGGAGCGACATGCTTGCCGGTAAGGATAAGAAGAAACTGGAAAATTCGAACGATTCTCTGGCTACCAAACCGGAATACTCCAGCCTCAACATCTATGGTGCCGGATATGGTATGGAGAGTTATGTTTACGGCAATACCCACATCATCATGGGTAAGGATATGAAATGTTCTGAACCTAAGACAGAAGGTGGTAAGTTCCTTCCTTGCGGTGTAAACGGAGCTACAGGTGTATCAGCCAACTTCATCTATGGTGGCGGTCAGCAGGGTAATGTCATCGGACTTACCGATGTGGATATCCTCAATGGTCACGTCTTCCGTTCGGTAACAGGCGGTTCCTATTCTGGCTATGTATATGGTTCTACCCAGGTAAAGGTGGGCTACCCTACCTACTATCAGGTAAATGACGGGCATTCCGGCATCTATCTGCTGGACCGTACCGACAAGAACAACCTGTATATTGACCATGAGAATAAGAAAAAGGACGGAAAGATACGGCAAGACCTTGCCTCAGAAACCATCAAGCAGAGCATCAGACTCATCAGTGGTGACAAGGTTTCGCAGGCTGTTTATGCTTCCATCATCGGCAAGCAGGGAGTTACGGACTTCGTGAAGGAGAAAGACTTCACCACTATCATTACAGCCCCGGCTTCACCACTTATTACATGGAACGACATCAATATCAAGATTGGAGAAGCTATCTATGGTGGCGGTTACTCCGTGGCACAGGGTACTTCTGTCATGGCAAACGACTCTACCGTTCTGAAATTTACTCGTCAATACAATATAGACAAGGTTTTCACGGAAAGACAGGAAAAACTGTCTGATCTGCCTAATGGTACCACAACAGGATTCGGCGGTAACACCACCATCCTGGTTGCCGACAATTCTGCAACCGACTCTGACCGTGACCATATCATCATCTCCCATCAGAAAATGAAGTCGGTCGTATTACCAGCAGGTACCGACCTCTTCGGCTACTATTACATGGACAAAGACGGCAACTACCGTTACATCTCTCTCCAGGACAACTATTTCTATGGAGCCGGATATAAGAAGCCGGAACATCAGTCGGAGACCGACACGAATATATATGCCTACGACAGTGAAGGTGGCATCTTCGGAGACGGACACCAGTCGTATGCAGCCGGCTTCCGCAGTGCCGACCTGACGGGTTACGGCTTTGCAGGAACCAATATCAACAATCCGAAGATCATCAATACCTTCCAGCGTATGGACATCCTGCGACTGGAGGATAACTGCTTCAACGTACTTGGAGCACGCGACTATGCCACCAACCAAACCACCAAGACTCCTTATTCGATAGCACGAGTGGGTGAAATCCAGATGTTTGCCAAGAATATAGCCTTGAGCGACAACAAGTTGCAGGACAAATCCACAAAGCGTGCACGCAACTATATGGGTCTTGCCAACAACATCCACTACGTGGGAGCCGTAACTTCGAATGTTCCTTTCAACGATGCCACCACCGAACCATGGCGCAACAATACCGGTATGGTACCTGCTGATGGCGACTTCAAAGGCAAGTCATATATGGCTGTAAAACAGGATTACATCGACAAACACGACCAGAACTTCCAGAAGCGCAATGACGGTACGGCAAAGAACATGATAGGTATCGCCTCAGGCTATGCCCTCAAGATTCAGAACGTACAGGAGTTATACGATGACAGCAAGAAGAATGTCATCGACAGTATTTTCTACGGTCCTATCTACGGCGTAGTGGAGATGAACCTCATCGACGTTCGTGAAGACGAAGGTGGCGGCTATGTATATGCCGACAATGTGCATAAACGGGCAGAGGGAGAAAGCGGACACAAGGTAGACTTCCTGGAAACCACCGGAAACTTCGTCTTCCCATACGATGCCAAGCAGAACCGCTTCGTTGTTGACGACTGCTTTCCTACCGGATTCTATGGTATGGATGATGAAGGAAAAGCAAATCCGGATGACAGTATTGATGTTCACTATTGGTATGTAACAGGTTTCAACTACTATTACAATGCCCACATCACTGGCTATACCTACAAGGACAAGATGACCTTCTTCAGTGACAACAAGGACGGTCTCACCGTGCTCTCAGGACTGAAGCCAAACCAGCCTGTAACCATTCAGAGCTGGAAGATGCGCAGCGAACATCCTGAAGATAAGACTAAATACAGCTGCGACCTGGAAGAGCGCAACTATCTGCCAGCCAGAACAGAAGGCAATGTGGATATGGACAACCAGGACGTATCCGGCAAATACAAGCTCTGCATCGGTGCCTCTTCTTCAGAGGAATATGATGGCAAGGGATTCGCTGCCGTATTGCCAATGAATGGAAAATTCAATAAAGAGAACTATGTGACCCAAAAGCTCCCTTCCAAACTGACAGATGGCGATGCCAAGATTTCATTCCAGCTGACAGACAGTGTCAACAATACGACAACCGACTATTTCAAGAAGCATCTCTCTGAAAAATGTCTTGCCACCGTTGTACTGAAGGGACGTGCATACGAAGAATATACAGATTCGACCCACAACAAGCCTATCATCAGTAAGGTGGCCTCATCCGACTTCTTCATCCAAGAAGGCAATGATTACAAACAGGTAGCAACAGGAACCAAGCTATCTGCCGGCACTGATTATTATATCAAGAACGGCATTGCTGGAGAATACACCAAGATAGACCCTGAGAGAATCTATATAAAGGATGCCAACAACAAAGATGGCTATGCTCCTGTCAGCATCACAGACGTAGTAGCAGGATCATCCAACTACTACTGTGAGGTAGAACGAATCTACACTTACACCATCTATCTCACCATAGAATATGTGCAGGGGCCTAACATCAACGGTAAGATAACTGTTGACAACTGCGCCTTGCCGGGAGAGATGGTCAGACTCAGGAAAAACCAGATTTCCATTGAGGCAGACGAATCGTTCTCTGCCAACGGATACTACTGGCGCATAGGAAAGCGCAAGCAAAACGAAAAGGGAAACTGGGTATTTGAAGACGCTACCGAATGGGACATCACCCAAAAGGCTACAGGCTACGACACCTACAAGCAGGGAAGCAGCGAAGCACAAGGACTCTTCAAGGACTGCGTATATGACAAGACCAACGACTATCTGGATATTCCAGCCTACTACTTCATGAACGGATATGGCGTACAGCTGGGTATCACCATGAATGGTCTGAAAAAGATCTTTACGGTGGATATGGCAGACGACAGCCAGTTTACCGTACACAACTACCACCGCATGAATCCTCATCAGAAGGGTGTGAACCTGCATCTTTCAGAGGCTATCCAGCGTACCAAGGAAGACAAGACGTTTGCCGAACCTCGCATCTATATCTCTGATGCCAGCGACCTGAAGGCATTCATCAACTTCGTGGATACCATCGGAGCCGGTACGGGAAGCAAGGCGGAACAATATGGCAAGAATGCCCAATTCATCCTGCAGAACGACATCACCGTGACCAGCGACTTTGATGGAAGCAATGCTATATTTGCCGGTACTCTTCATGGCAACGGACATGTCATCAAGGGTCTGGCTCAAGGCAAATCATTCCTCAAAGAGAACCAGGGCAACATCTATAACCTCGGAATGGAAAGCGGTAAGATCGCTACCAGCAACAAGGGTGTTTACCACTGCTGCTTCGAATATAACAAGGGCATACAGCCTATCGTCTATCACATGGACGGCAAGGCTGATACCCATTATACGGCAGACGACTTCAGATACGGCAAGGTTGGCTACGACCTCAACGAATACTATCTGCGTGCCCGCTACAACAACATGAAGAATGCCCAAGACAAGGAGGCATTGAAGTACGTCTACGATTACTACGCCAACGGCGACTACCAGTATGCCCACCGTACCGATGCCATCACCGGCAACAACACGGGTATCACCTATCTGAGAAAAGGTTCAGACAGTGACCAGCCTAACTACGGCAGCAACGAAACCCGCCACGACCAGAGTCACGCTATCGATGCGGCTCGAAAGGCATCGCAGGGTACAGCATCCGCAGTCAGCTACGTTCCACTGTTCGACGGAAACCAGGCAGACGGAACTCAGCCGATGAACGACTTCATCTTCTGGGGACAGTCATTGCAGAAGCTTCCAGACCTCTATCCTTCCCAGATAGCTTCCCATCAGAACAGCTATATGAGAAACCGCATATATCGTACTGCCGGCTACTATGGCGACACGAAGCTCGATGCATTCCACTATAATGCCAGCAACAATGCCAACAGCCTCATGAGTACCTACGTACACCAGACGACAACAACGGCTATCGACTTCACCTGCCTGAACGACAAGGGGGCAGCCATGGGATTCAAACAGGCGGCAGACATCAACCAGAACGGCATCTTCTACCCACCGGTAGATGACAATGCCAAGATATTCAGCGACCTAAGCATCCAGCAGGGAGTAAGCCAGAACCTCCTGGTATATACTGCTGCCAATGGCAACGACATCGACAACAATACAGAGGCTTACGACATCGCAGACAATGCACTCGGCTACAAGGAGAACACGAGTGAGACTACCATCTACGGACATCATATTTTCAAGAATAATGCCGGTAATGGCTATACCACCTCTCTCCTCCACCTCGTAGAACGCACCCCTGAGGGTAAGAACAGCGAGGGAGACAAGTGTGAGAACAACGACTTCTGTGCCCCTATCCGATTCTCGGTAACTAACCATGCCTGGTATGTTCGCAAGCCGATGTACTATGCTGAGGATGCTACCGGAGCCTGGGAAGGTATCTGTCTGCCATTCACCGCACAAAAGGTAATGGCATCGCTCAATGGTGAAATCACCCATTTCTATGGTGATAAATACCTGCATCATGAATACTGGCTGCGCGGTTTGACAGAGGTGAACACGACAAACAATACAGCCACCTTCCAGCGTCCGGGTACAACAGCAGGACTCTTCCAGGCTGAGGGAGCAGAAAGTAAGGATTACACCTTTAATAATAACTTCTTTGTAACAACCTACGGAGAACATTTCTATAACAAGGATGCTAATCCATACTACAGCAACCAGCAGGAGTATAAGAACTATCAGTTGCTGACCAAGGGAATCCCATATCTGGTCCGTTTCCCTGGTTACCATTATTACGAGTTCGACCTTTCAAGTAAGTTCTATAACAACATCTTGAATACAAACGAGTCTTCGCAAACCGTTACCTTCCATGCCTTCGGTAATGAGAACGAAACCGAGCCGGCAGATAAGGCGATTGAGATTCCTATCACCCAGGCTATGACAACCCAGCACAACGATTATTATCATGTAGGTAGCTTTGCTGCCACCAGGGTAGCCAACGGAACCATCTATGGTATGAACGCCGTGGGTACTGCATTTGATGATGCGTCTACCCTCCAAACCGTAATGCCATTCCGCACCTATATGACAACATTGATGACAAATGCCAGAACCCGTTCTACTGATGCTCCATCCGTGATTCGCATTGCAGAAACCACGGGTATCGAGAAGATAGAATCTGACGTGAATGGTAACGATGATACACCAGCCGGCGGATCCCTCTTCATTCGCCCTATCGGCGCTCACCGTGTCCGCATAGAGAGCACCTACTCCACCCAGTTGCAGGTATTCTCAACCACCGGTCAGCTTTATCGCATTTTGGATGTCCGTCCAGGCACCGCCACCTACAGTGGTTTCCCTGACGGCATCTACATCTTCGGAAACAGAAAAATCATGGTAAAATAACAGAAAGATATGAATAGAAAGAATAAGATATCAACCGGCAAATGGCTCCGTTCCCTCATCCTCCTCATGATGATGGGATGGATGGGGAGTGCGTGGGCACAGGATGCCGCTACCAACATTGCTACAGGAAACAAGGGAAGTGTATACTTTGATTATAACGGCATCCGGGTAAACGGAGAACCGGAAAAGGATAAAACCTACCACATTACTTACAATGCAGGTGAGCATGCATCAGGAACATCACCGGAAGCTACGTGGGTAGAAGAAGGCGACCTGTTTAAAATTCCAAGAAACACTACCCTTTATTACGAGGGAAATACCCTGGCTTTATGGAAGGACAGCAAGGGAGGCGAATACGAAATCGGGAAACGTTATAAAGCCCAGGCTATCAACCTGAGAATGTTACCTGTATTCGAGCCGAACCTGCTGAACCTTTTCCAACTCAACAAGGAAGCTACGGCTACCTGGAATTTCACCAAAGACGATGATGCCCCAACCATCAACTATCAGAAAACGGCAGGTATTCTCGTTACGCAGCTTGAGATAAAAGCTGACGAAACGGAAGAAACTTATCGAATGGATGTGAAAATTGACCTGGATGCAACAGCAACCAAGAGTAAATTCGACAACTAATCCGAAGTATGAAGCGATTCCTGTTGAGAACAACAAGGGTTACGTTTTGTCATACAAAAGTACCTGGGGTATCGGTTTCTACAAGTATACCGGTTCTACGCTGGCAGCTAACAGAGCCTGGTTGCCTAAAGAGATGGTAAGCCAGAATAATCAGGATAATTTGGCATTGGGCAAGCAAAACATCCGCTTCGCCATTGTTTCCGGCACAACTTTCATCGCCTCTCCTACCCTTCATAAAAAGGATGAG
>ERZ1031897.196-NODE-196-length-22063-cov-9.911078_pt1 | contig 22063 bp, 16 predicted proteins | sample MGYA00517881_ERZ1031897 | MGnify/ENA primary metagenome ERZ1031897 (study PRJEB33719, sample SAMN04261280) | wastewater metagenome | biome: rural village; feature: human; material: feces | host: Homo sapiens | place: El Salvador | collected 2013-01-07 ... | reverse complement strand
GTGCTCGATGAGAAGCTCGGCTACACAGGCGAGAACGTTTACAAGCAGGTAAAGGATTTCTTGGCTGAGGCATAAAGTTAAGTGAAGAGTGAAGAACGAAGAGTGAAGAATTCAATGGTTTTATTTTCGGATAGTCTTTTGAATCATCTTCTGCTTTTCGCTCTTCACTCTCCTTTTCATATTCATCAAGAGGGTCGTGTTTCGTGTTTCATATAAGATGATTTTCGAATCTTATCCCTCTATATATTTTATTAACCTGGTGAAGCAATGAAGCTGGTATGCGAGAGAAAAGGGATTTGAATTCTTCACTCTCCACTCTTTGTTCTTCACTCTAAAAAACTTAAGTATTATGGAAGTAAAGACAGTTGGTATTGCATGTGACCATGCAGGTTTTCCATTGAAGCAGTTCGTATTGGAATATTTGGAGAAGAAGGGTTATCCTGTAAAGGATTACGGTACATACAGCGATGCAAGTGTTGACTATCCTGACTTCGGCCATGCGCTCGGCGAAGGCATTGAGAGCGGCGAGGTTTATCCAGGTATCGGCATTTGCGGCAGTGGCGAGGGAATCGCCATGACTTTGAACAAGCATCAGGGTGTACGTGCCGGTTTGGCATGGTGCAAGGAGATTGCTCATCTCGTTCGTCAGCACAACGATGCCAACGTATTGGTACTTCCTGGCCGTTTCATTGACAATAAGACTGCCGAGGCTATCCTCGACGAGTTCTTTACCACTACTTTCGAGGGTGGTCGTCATGAACGTCGCGTTAAGAAGATTCCTGTTCAGCAGTAATTGTGTTGAACTGAATATAGCCAAAGCCCCCATCCCGCTTGAAAAAGCAGGCTGGGGGCTTTTTTTATTTAGTCTTAAGGCAAAAAATATTTTCCCTTAAGGCTAAATATTTTTTGCCTTAAGGGAAATCTTTTTCTTCAAAATCAACTTCTTTATTTTGTTTTACTTGACTTCTTTTTCAATTCCAATTTCGGAATCTTTACTTTCTGACCAGCTTTCAACTTGCCGGAACCATTGAGAGCCTCAACATAACACTCCATGCCCGGACCGAAATAACGCTTGCTGATAGCTTCTATGGTCTGACCCTCTCGGGCTGTAACCACCTCGGCTACACCCACGATGCGATAAGCACCTGTGCGGATACGGACATCCTGGTCATACTTGGCAGATGCGTGAGCAGTAGCATTTTCGGTTTGATGCTTCTTTGCCTCTGCTAACTTCTTGGCTTCAGTCTGCTTATTTAGTTCTGCCTGTTTTTTAGCCTCAGCATCTTTCTGCTGTTTAGCAGCAAGAAGAGAGTCCTTCTTATCTACCTGCTTTCCATCAGCCTCAGCCATTTTCACAGCTTCGTTTGCCTGCGCCATTCGGATGCTGTCTTCTATCGCCTTCTTTCGCAAGATTTCTTCCTGCGAAAGAGAAGCCGGAGTTGGTTTAGCAGCCTTGTTGTCCTGATGGAAGTTATCCAGTTGAAGGGCTAGATGGTCGCGTTGCGCTGCCATCTTACCATAATTAAAGGCAAACCAACCGATGCCGCCAATCAAAGCTATGATGATAAAACAAGCAACTACTACCAGATAACGAGGAATCACTACACCCTTTTTGGTGGATTCAAAAGTATCGTAAGACTCTGAGTCTTCTGATGTTTCTGAATCTGAAGCAGCTTCAACTAAAGGTTCAGAATCAGATGCTGATTTTAGCTTTGACTCAGGTTCAAGTTCAGGTGTAGGCTCAGGTTCAAGCTCAGACTCTGGATCTGGTTCAAACTCAGATTCAGATAAAGAATCAGATACAGGCTCTGGTTCAGGTTCTGATTCTCTCAAATCTGCCAGTTCTTCCTGATTTTCCGATTCATTCTGAACTTCTTCCTGCTCACCAGCCTCATCCTTCATTTCCTTAACCGACTTTTCTACAATGGTTTCTGTTATGATTTCAGGAGAAGTATCATAGTGAGATTCAGATTCGCCTATTACAACTACTTCATCGCTTACGGATGGAGTGTCTGTTTCCTCCAGGAAATCAATCACATCTGAAGTTTCTGAAGTATCAGATATTTCAGAAATATCAGTTGCTTCAGAAGTTTCCTCTGATGTTTCAGAACCATCCAATGGTTCTGGAATCTCCTCAGCCTCATCCATCTGCTGATTCTCAGCCAGCAGTTCTTCTGCTTCAAACTTCCTGTCGATTTCATCAAACTCTACCCCGTCGTTCACCACCACCGTCTCAAACTGGGCAAACGGCTTGTTGATGATTTCCTTGAGAATCGTATCCGGGGTAAAGGAGATTTTATCTCTTCCCTCGATGACGATGCGTTCGCCAGTGTTGACATCCACGCTCTCCCGATCCTTCACCGAAGTAACCTTGAAGGTTCCAAGCCATTTCATCTTTACCTGCTTGTCAGCCTGGAGCCCTTCATTAGCTACATCAAACATCTTTCTGATGAACAACTCGGCATCCTGCTGACTGATACCTGTTTTTTCAGCCAGCTTCTGTGCCAATACAGTCAAACTGTTCTTACTCATAAGCTTCTCCTCCATTCTTTAGCTTTTCCTTGACGGCAGCAACAGGACGAAAGCCGAGCACCAGTTTAGGCGGAACCAGCTGTCGCTTTCTGGTGGTAGGATTCACCACCACGCGCTCTAGGCGCTTCTTCACCTCGAACGTACCAAAGTTGGGGATGGAGACCATTTCCCCTTCCTCAAATTCAGCAATCATGGCGTCTATCACCTTGCGCACCATCTTCTGGGTGTCGTCTTGCGAATACCCCGTCTGCTGAGCCAGTTCTGCTATATAGTCCTTATTGTTCATCTTCTGTTTCTTTAAATATAATTCTATCTCACTACTTCGCCATACAGGTCGAACTCCTCGCTGCTGGTCATCTTTACCTTATAGAAACTGCCCACACGCAAGCGCTGGTCTGCCTTGATAAGCACCTCTGGGTCAACCTCTGGCGAACAGAACTCAGTTCTGCCGATATAGTAATCTCCTTCCTTGCGGTCGATAACCACCGGCATCGTGAGACCCACCTTGCCGGCCTCAACCTCTGCACTGATGTCCTGCTGCAGAATCATCAGTTCGTCAAGACGGCGCTGCTTCACATCGGCAGGAACATCATCCTCATAGTTCTTGGCACTGTAGGTTCCCTCCTCTTCAGAATAGGCAAAGGCACCCATGCGCTCGAAACGCTGTTCACGCACAAAGTCGAGCAGCTCGTGGAAATCCTCCTCGGTCTCGCCAGGGAAACCTACCATCAGCGTGGTGCGGATATGGATGCCCGGCACGCGGTTGCGGATGACGGTGAGGAGGTCGAGTGTCTCCTGCTTGGTTACGTGGCGATGCATGCGAGTGAGCATGTGGTCGCTGATGTGCTGCAGGGCAATATCGAGATACTTGCATACGTTTGGTTTCTCGCGCATCACATCGAGCAGATCGAGCGGGAACTGGTTTGGATAGGCGTAATGCAGACGAATCCACTTAACGCCAGGGATATCGGCCATCTCGCTGATGAGTTCGGTGATATGATGCTTGCCATCGATATCCATGCCGTAGTAGGTAAGTTCCTGAGCGATGATCTGGAATTCCTTCACGCCATCGGCTACCAGTTCGCGCACCTCGTTGAGGATATCTTCCTTAGGACGGGAAACGTGCTTGCCCGTGATGAGCGGAATGGCACAATAGGCGCAGCGGCGGTCGCATCCCTCAGAAATCTTGATGTATGCATAGTGGTGAGGAGTGGTAAGATGGCGGCGCTCGTTGCAGGCAGGCACTTCAGCCTTACCCAGCTCCTTGAGCAGTTCCTTGTAGTTGAACTTGCCGTAGAACTTATCCACCTCAGGCATCTCAGCCTCCAATTCCTTCTGATAACGCTGCGAGAGGCAGCCCATCACATAGAGTTTGTTCAGGCGCCCCTCTTCCTTAGCCTGGATAAATTCGAGGATGGTGTCGATGCTTTCCTGCTTGGCATCCTCGATGAAGCCGCATGTGTTGATGACGGCTATCTCGCCCTGAGGGCGCTTTGAATCGTGTACACAATGGTAGCCGTTCGCCTCAAACTGCTTCATCAACAGCTCGCTGTCGACCAGGTTTTTGGAACAGCCCAAAGTTATGATATCTATCTGGTTCTTTTTCATTCACCTATACCTTATTATATATACTAATCTGATTCCCGTTTCTTTTCACATAAATTGCATCCGAAATCTACTTTGATTTCTTGAACAGGGAATCCACGAATTCCTTCTTGTTGAAGAGCTGCATGTCTTCCATGCCCTCACCCAATCCGATGTACTTCACAGGTACCTTGAGCTGGTCGGAGATTCCGATAACCACGCCGCCCTTGGCTGTGCCGTCGAGCTTGGTGATGGCAAGAGAAGTGATATTGGTTACTGCGGCAAACTGCTTAGCCTGCTCGAAGGCGTTCTGACCGGTACTGCCATCTAATACGAGCATTACCTCGTCTGGTGCCTCAGGCATCACCTTCTTCATCACCTCCTTAATCTTCTTCAGCTCGTTCATCAGGTTCACCTTGTTATGCAATCTTCCTGCAGTATCGATGAGCACCACGTCGGCACCATTTGCCTTGGCACTCTGCAGGGTGTCGAAAGCCACGCTTGCAGGGTCGGAACCCATCTGCTGCTTCACCACCGGTACACCCACACGGTCGCCCCAGATGGAAATCTGCTCCACCGCTGCGGCACGGAAGGTATCGGCAGCACCCAGATAAACCTTCTTGCCAGCCTTCTTAAACTGGTAGGCAAGCTTACCGATGGTAGTAGTCTTGCCTACTCCATTAACACCCACCACCAGGATAACGTATGGCTTGTGGTCGGAAGGCAAGTCCCAATTCTCATTGTCATCGCTATGGTTCTCTTCCAGGAGACTGGCGATTTCCTCTCTTAAGATTCTGTCGAGCTCTGAGGTAGAAACATACTTGTCGCGAGCCACGCGCTCCTCGATGCGATGAATAATCTTCACCGTAGTCTCTACGCCCACATCCGATGTGATGAGCACCTCTTCGAGGTCGTCGAGCACATCGTCATCTACGGTAGACTTACCAGCCACCGCACGAGCTAATTTGCTAAACACACTCTCTTTGGTTTTTTCAAGTCCTTTATCGAGAGTTTCTTTCTTTTTGTTGCTGAATAATCCGAATAATCCCATAATTATAGCTATATTTTTTGCAAAGATACAAAAAAAAACGAAAGCATCGGTACATTTTTTGGAAAAAACACCAAAAAAAGTACCGATGCATGCTATTTATTCCTTTATTGACTATTTTTACAGGCTATTATTGAGTGCCATTAAGGCAAGAACTGCCTCATTATATTCGTTGATGACCTCAGCCTGCTTCAACCGCATATCTATCGCCTCCTGCAAGGCACTGGCGTATTCCACATAACTGATTTCACCATTCTCATACTCCAGCGTGCTGAGCCGTTCGATGTCTTTTGCCTTCACCAGATTCTCGCCGCTGTAATACTCCATGCGCTGGCTGGCATTCTGCAGTCGGCGATATCCCTGCTGGTAGTCGCGCTCCTTCTCACGCTGCTCCTGCTGCATCGCCATCTGCGCCATCTCGCGGTCTTTCTGTGCGGCCTTCACCTTCGCCTTGGTGGCTCCGAAGAAGATAGGAACGCCCACGGTTACCTCGAAACCGAAGAAATTGCCCTCGGTGAAGCGTTGGCGGTTGATGTGATAAGGGTCCCAGCTATCGATGAGGAGCTGCGAACGCAGGGCGAGCGAGAGCGATGGCGCATAGCCCGTCTTGGCACACTTCACTTCTTTGTCGAGTGCTGTGATGAGATCTTTCTGATATTGCGCATCGGCAGTCTGCTGATAGTTGAAGGCTGCATTCACTGGCGAACGCTGCGAGATGAGAAGATTCCCATCAGGCACCACAGGCGTAGTGGTGTTGAGCAGAGCCATCAGGGCAGTCTGCAGATTCTCTGCCTCATTCTTCATCTTCGTCATCTCCAGGCGGTTGTCGTTCCTCATGCGGTCGGCAGAGAGGAACTCCAGCTGTCTCGCCTCGCCTGCCTTATATCTCTTTTCGGCAACATCACAATAGTGCTGGATGATGGAATCCTGCTGCTGCAGAATCTGAAGGCGATGGGTCTGATAGAGCATCGCATAGTAGGCACTGGCGATTTCGAGTCTGAGCTGCTGGGAGGTGACGTTCAACCGGCTTTTCTCTGCCTGGGTCTCTGCCTTCAACTGATTGCGACGGGCTGTATAGACCGTAGGAAACTCGATGCTCTGCGAGAAGGTGAGTCCGTTGTCAGTATCGCCGCTGGATGCCGGGTTCTGCGAAAAGGCGATTTCCGTCTTGTCCAGATTCCATGCCGTTGCCTGCATCACCTGAGCCTTTTCTATGGCTTTTCTGCCGGTCTGCAAGGCGATGTTCTGCTTATCAGCCAGTTCGAAACACTGCTGCAAGGTCATCTTCTGACCCAGAATACTTGCATCAAAGCGTGATGCATCCGAGGCAGAAAGATGTGCTTCTTCCATCTTTACAGAAAGATGTGCATCCGCCGCCAAAGGCATCAGCAGCATCCAGGATGCAAAACATATATGATTCTTCTTTAAAAACTTCTTCATATTATTCAATTCTAATGCTTGATATTCAAACAAGTTCAGTATCAGAAAATTCTAACGCTTGGTAAATGTCTTGTAGATGGCAGGGAGCACCAGCAGGGTGAGCAGGGTACTCGTGATGAGTCCGCCAATCACCACTGTGGCAAGTGGTCGCTGCACCTCGGCACCATCGCCCTGCGAGAGTGCCATCGGGAGGAATCCCATGGAAGCTACCAAAGCCGTCATCAGGACAGGACGCAGACGGAGCATGCAGCTATCGATGATGCGACGATGAATCATCTCACCCGCACTGGTTCCCGCTGTCGGTGGCAACCGGAGCTGTTCCTTCTGCATCTGGTTCATCTGACCGATGAGCACGATTCCGTTGAGCACCGCCACACCGAAGAGGGCGATGAAGCCCACACCTGCCGAAATACTGAAAGGCATTCCGCGGAGCCAAAGTGCCCACACACCGCCGATGGCAGCCAGAGGAATCGCCGAGAAGACGAAAAGCGACTCACGTACATTCTTCACAGTGGCATAGAGCAGCAGCAGGATGATGACCAGCGCTATCGGAATCACCACCATCAGTCGGCGGCTGGCACTCTGCAGATTCTCAAACTCACCACCATAATTATAATAGTAGCCTTCTGGGAGTTTCAGCTTTTCGTCGAGAATCTCCTGGATATCTTCCACCGTGCTTTGCACATCGCGTCCCTTCACATTGAAGCCCACGTAGATGCGTCGGGCACCATTCTCATGCGACACCTGTGCCGGAGCAGGAGAATAATCGATATCCGCTACTTGCGAAAGCGGAATATTCGTGCCATCCTTCAGCGGAATACTCAACTGTTCAAGCTGCTCTACATTGCGCTGCGATGGATCCATGCGGAGCACGATGTCAAATTTCCTGTCGCCCTCGTAGACGGAACCAGCCACAGCACCGGCAAAGGTAGTTTCCAAAATACTGCTGATATCATCCACGCTGATGCCGTAAGCCGCCATCTTCTCGTGGTTGTATCTTACCTGGATTTGAGGCAAGCCGGCAACTTCTTCTACAAAGATGCCACTCACGCCCGGCACACCTTCTATCATCTTCTTCACCTTTCCTGCCTGCTGGGTAAGCACATCGAGATCGTCACCGAAAATCTTGATAGCCACATCCTGCTTGATACCCGTAAGCAACTCGTTGTTGCGCATCTGGATAGGCTGGGAAATCTCTGCCTCCAGACCAGGGATGGCGCTGAGGGTTTCCTCCATCTTCTCCATCAGTTCGGGAGTCGTCTTGGCAGAGGTCCATTCTGCCTTCGGCTTCAGGGCTATCATGATGTCGGCACGTTCCACAGGCATCGGGTCGGTAGGAATTTCAGCGCTTCCGATGCGGCTCACCACCTGCTTGATTTCCGGATATTCCTTCTTGAGCAGTTTTTCCGCCTTGCTACAGCTCTCCACCATCTGCGAGAGCGACGTTCCCTGCGACATACTCATTTCCACAGCGAAATCGCCTTCTTCCAGACTCGGGATAAACTCGCCTCCGAGATACTTGAAACCCACCACGCTGACGCAGAACAGAGCTACGGCACCCGTGATGACATCCCTGTTGCGGGCAAGCACCCAATCGAGAATAGGTCGATACCAGCCCTGCAACTTCTCTATCATCTTATCAGAGAAAGTCTTCCTGCTGTGAACCTTGCGGCTCAACAGGAGCGAACTTGCCATCGGCACATAGGTGAGCGACAGGATAAAGGCACCGAGGATGGCGAAGAACACGGTGAGTGCCATCGGACGGAACATCTTGCCTTCGATGCCCACCAGCGTCATCAACGGAATGTATACAATCATGATGATAATTTCGCCGAAGGCTGCGCTCTGGCGGATGCGGGATGCCGAGAAGTGAACCTCCTCGTCCATCTGCTTCTGGGTCAGGGCGAAAGGAACCGCATTTCCTTCCTTCTGGCATTGGGCAAGATAGGCCGCACGCACCTCGGGCTGCGAGAAATGACCTGTATTAATATGTGTAACCACTGCCTCGACGATGATGACGGCGGAATCGACAATCATACCAAAGTCGATGGCACCCAATGACATCAGGTTGCCGTCGATGCCGAAGGTCTTCATCATGCCGAAGGCAAAGAGCATACTGAGCGGGATGACACTCGCCACCACCAGTCCTGCACGCCAGTTGCCCAGAAAGATGACAAGCACGAAGATAACGATAAGTCCACCTTCGATGAGGTTACGGGCGATGGTGCCCTCTACTCTATCCACCAGGTTGGTACGGTCGATAAACGGTTCGATGACCACGCCTTCGGGCAATGATTTCTGAATCTGGCTGATTCGCTCCTTCACGTTTTTGATTACATCCTGGAAGTTCTCGCCCTTGAGCATGATGGCGATACCTGCCACCACCTCGCCTTCGCCATTGCGGGTAACGGCACCGAAACGGGTGGCATGGCCCAACTGAACCTTTGCCACGTCGCCCACCTGAACAGGTGTTCCATCCACCGTCTTCACCGTGATGTTGGCAACATCCTCCAGATTCTTCACCACACCGATGCCTCGAATATAATACTGGTTGGAATTCTGCTCGATGTAGCTGCCGCCCGTATTGGCATTGTTGCGCTGCAAGGCATCAAACACCTCGCTTACGGAAACCCCGCTGGCGTTCAGCTGGTCGGTATTGATAGCCACCTCATACTGCTTGACATAACCGCCCCAACCGCTTACCTCGGCAACACCCGGGGTTCCGGAAAGCTGTTTGCGCACAATCCAGTCCTGCATGGTTCTGAGCTGGGTGAGTGAGTATTTATGCTCGTATCCCTCCTTGGCACGAATGGTATAGTGGTAGATTTCGCCCAATCCGGTGGCGATAGGTCCCATCTCGGTTTCTGTATTCTTAGGCAGTTCCTTCTCCAACTGTTCCACCACCTGACTCACCTGCGAACGTGCCCAATAGATATCTGCGGCATCGTCGAAGACAAGCGTAATAACCGAGAGTCCGCTTCTTGAAATGCTTCGGCGTTCCTGAATGCGGGGGATATTGGCAAGCGCCATCTCTACAGGAGTGGTTACGTATTGCTCTACCTCCTGAGCTCCCAGCGAAGGAGCCTGCGTGATGACCTGCACCTGATTATCAGTAATATCCGGGGTGGAATCGAAAGGAAGATGCACCAGCGACCATACACCCCATATTGCCAGGGCTATAGAGAGTACTCCAATCACCAGTTTGTGGCGAATGGAATAAGTAATAAGTTTCTGAAACATAAGCTACCCTTTCTTAATGCGCATGCTCACCATGTTCGCCTGTAAGCGAAGCCAGATAATAAGCATTCTCGGTTACAATCTTCTTACCGGCAGCTCCATCCTTGCCTTTGAGAAGATGGTCGCACAGCTTCACCTCAGTATATTTACCATCCGAAGCACCTGTGGTTACCTCATGGCGGGAGAAGCTGTAGTTACCCTTGCTAGGAGCTCCATTGAGAGCGAAGACATACTGCTTTCCATCGCTGCTCACGATAGCCTGGGATGGCAAAGCGAGGCACTGCTGGCTGCCTGTAGCTATCTTTCCGCTTACATACATACCTGCGAAAAGCTTTCCGCCATGGGTGTTGCCAGATGAAGAATGCAGATAACTCTTCACACTTGCAGCATCCAATTTTACATGAACAGCAACGGCTTTCGTGTTATCGTTGAAGTATTGGTTCATGCCATAAACGGTTCCTGAAAGTTTTACGCCAGGCTGATTGGTCAGGTTCAGGGTCACACGATTGCCCACCTTGATCTTCGCCAAATCCTTCTCGAAGACATTGAGGTCGCATTCCACCGCCTGGGTGTTTCTAATCTTCATCAGAGGAGTCTGCATATCAGCATAACTGCCCAGACTGGCAGTCATCTCGCTCACGATGCCGGAGATAGGTGCACGCAGCGGGAATGCTGTGGTAAACTTGCCTTTGGCTACAGCGGCAGTAGAAATGCCCATCTGTGCCAACTGGCGACCGATGCCCAACATGTTGGCATGAGCCACATGATAATCCTTCTGGGCCTGCTGCAGGCTGCGCTTGATGCCGGCGCCATTATGAGCAAGCAGCTTCTGGCGCTCCATATCAATTCGGGCAAGTTCACACTCCTTGGCAGCCGAATAGTACTCACGCTGCAGACTCACCACATCGGTATTCTCAACAGTGGCAACCACCTGACCCTTGTGTACAAACTGTCCTTCCTTAACTGAAATGCTTTTCACGATACCTCCCATCAGCGAAGCCACATCGCCCATTGCCTGTGCACGCAGCACGAGCGAACCCTTCGCATCAATGGTAGCATCCATCTCGCGCTCCACAGCCTCGCCCATCTTCAAATCCACGGTGCTGACCTGCTTGGCTGTCAACGGAATATGATCAAAATCTACTTCTTCGTGCTCATGTTCCTCGTGTGCATGAGCCTCTGAACCGGTCTGTTTCGCAAAGAAAGCGAAGCCAGCCCAGGCAATCGCCGTAACGGCGACTATTAAAATAATTCTTTTCATGTTTGTTTTTTTCTTCAATTTTATAATTCTACACTACAATTTCACACAACGGATCTTATCAAAAATCCGCTGGCAAAAGTACACAAAAATCCTTGCAACTCAGTTGCATTCGAATCTTCAAACCGATTTTTGCAACCAAGTGGCAAACTTGAATAAAATCATAAAATAGAAGGAGGTCCCCGCCTGCTATAGCCAGCCGCCAGTTCCTCTGCAAGAGGAGAAGCAGCCACATGCTGCCATCTCACAGAAATGAGTGAGAGACGAGGGAGGATTAAAAGAGAAGAACAAGACAGGACTACAAACTGATGGCTCTCATCTACCAGCAACTTGCGGATGCCCTTCACCACCTTGGCATTGGTGACAAAATGGTGCATCTGATGCACACGGCAGTTGCCACGGTCGGTATTCGAATCCTGGTCATGATGCCCAGTATGCTCATCGTTGATGTTGCCATCTTCCTGGCATTCTTCCTGAACCATACAGATACGGTCCATGTGGTGATGATGGCTCACCACCGTGGATAACAACACCGTGATGGTGGCAATCCAAAGACTGAATATGTATAAGGTTCTCTTGTTCATTCCGCCTGCAAAGTTACGAGTTTTACGGAGAAAATCCAAAGAAATCATCAAAAAACGCGATATAATTTCTTAAAAAAAATAAAAGGTAGTACCCAAAAGCACGAAGACGAACGTTATTACTTTAAATTTTCGTAACTTTGCATCAAAATTACATTATGATAACATGAAAAAAGTATTATTAATTTTCCAACTACTCCTGGCAGTAGTATTGGCCAACGCTCAAATGCTGAACCCCGTGAAGGTGACCAGCACTTTGAAGACCAACGGGTCAGCGGAGGCAGAAATCGTATTTAGTTGTAAGATTCATCCAGGATGGCATGTCTATTCTACTGGCCTTGGTGCAGATGGTCCTATCTCCGCTAGTTTCAACGTCAACAAGATGGAAGGTGCTGAACCGGTTGGCAAGTTAAAGGCAAAGGGAAAAGAGATTTCCACCTTCGACCCGCTCTTCGAGATGAAGTTGCGCTACTTCGAAGGAAGTGCTACCTTTGTTCAGAAAATCAAGTTCACCAAGCCAACGTATGTCATTGATGCATACTTGGAATATGGTGCCTGCAGCGAGCAGAACTGTCTGCCACCAAGCGAGGCTAGCATCAAGAAGAGCGGCACTTCTCCTGCCGTAGATGGCAAGGAGGCTGCAAAAGAAAATGCTGCAGACGGCAACAAGGTTGACGCAGCAGCACTGGCTAAGGCACAGGCCGACTCCCTGGCAAATCTTGCCAATGCAGAGAAAGTGGACAGTACAGCCACTATCGACCCTGCCTTTTCTGTAGCCGTAGATAGCGATGATGCAAAGGCATGGTGGAAACCTGTGGTGAAGGAGTTGCAGGCATTCGGCGGCAACAACGATATTGCAAGCCACGGCATCCTATATATCTTCATCATCGGATTCGTAGGCGGTTTGCTCGCCCTCGTGATGCCTTGCATCTGGCCTATCATCCCAATGACTGTAAGCTTCTTCCTGAAACGTGCCAAGAACGACAAGAAGAAGGGTATCCGTGATGCTATTACCTACGGATTGAGCATCGTGATCATCTATCTGGTTCTCGGTCTTGCGGTAACAGCCATTGCCGGTCCTAGCACCCTGAATGCCTTGAGTACAAGTGCTGTTTTCAACATCATTCTCTTCCTGCTCCTGGCTATATTTGCATTCTCCTTCTTCGGATGGTTCGAAATCAAGTTGCCAGACAGTTGGGGAAATGCCGTAGACAGCAAGGCTTCCAGCACCACAGGTCTGATTTCCATCTTCCTGATGGCATTCACCCTCGTACTGGTCAGCTTCTCCTGCACCGCTCCTATCATCGGATTGCTGCTGGTTCAGACGGTAACATCCGGCGACTGGCTCGCTCCTACCGTGGGTATGTTTGGTTTCGCCCTGGCTCTCGCCCTTCCATTTACCCTCTTCGCCCTCTTCCCATCCTGGTTGAAGTCGGCTCCAAAGTCAGGTTCATGGATGGAGACCATCAAGATTGTGCTTGGTTTCATTGAGCTCGCCTTCTCTTTGAAGTTCCTGAGCGTTGCCGACCTGGCTTACGGCTGGCACATTATGGACCGCGAGGTGTTCCTCTCACTCTGGATTGTCATCTTCGGTCTGTTGGGTCTCTATCTCATCGGTAAGCTCAAGTTCCAGGTAGACGCCATCGGTGGTGACATCAACAAGCCAATGCCAGTGGCTTGCATCATGCTGGGTCTCTGCTCTCTGGCATTCTCAGTATATATGATTCCAGGTCTCTGGGGTGCACCATGCAAGGCTGTCAGCGCTTTCGCTCCACCAATCAACACCCAGGATTTCAACCTCAACAACAAGACCGTGGAATCTGAGTACAAGGACTACGAGACGGGTATGGCCGCAGCCAAAGCAGCAGGCAAGCCTGTGCTCATCGACTTCACCGGTTTCGGTTGCGTGAACTGCCGCAAGATGGAGGCTTCCGTATGGACAGACCCATCTGTGGCTGACAAACTGACAAAAGACTACGTGCTCATTTCACTCTATGTAGACGATAAGACTCCATTGCCACAGCCAATGGAAGTAGAGTTTAACGGCGAGAAGCGCACCCTTCGCACCATCGGTGACAAGTGGAGCTACTTGCAGGCAAGCAAGTTTGGCGCCAATGCCCAGCCTTTCTACGTAGCAGTAGACAACGAAGGTAACCCTCTTACCGGTTCGTTCGGCTTCAAGGAAGACGTAAGTGCTTATCTCGATTTCCTGAACAAGGGTTTGGAACAGTATCGTAAATAATATTAAAACAAGCATATCGGAAGCGAGGATGGCATATTATTTGCTACCTCGCTTTCGTCATTTTTATCAGAAATTGACATGCATTGAAAATATCAACTGCAGTGAAAATATCAACAAATAATATAAGTATGAACACAAAAGAAGTTCCAGTCCTGCTTTTGACAGGCTATCTGGGCAGCGGCAAGACAACCCTGCTCAACAAGATTTTGGCAAATAAGAAAGGTATCAAGTTCGCTGTCATCGTAAATGATATCGGCGAGGTAAACATTGATGCTGCACTGATAGAGAAAGGTGGCGTGGTAGGTCAGAAAGACGATTCGCTCGTTTCCCTGCAGAACGGTTGCATCTGCTGCACCCTGAAGATGGACCTCGTGGAGCAGTTGAAGGAAATCGTAGACATGAAGCGCTTCGACTATATCGTGATTGAGGCAAGCGGTATCTGCGAACCAGCTCCAATCGCGCAGACCATCTGCTCCATCCCATCTCTCGGTCCTCAATACATCAAGAACGGGATCCTGCGCCTCGACAGCATCGTTACCGTGGTAGATGCCCTCCGCATGAAGGATGAATTTGCCAATGGTTCCGACCTGATGAAGCAGGATATCGACGAGGAAGATCTGGCGTCACTCGTTATCCAGCAGATGGAGTTCTGCAACATCATCCTGCTGAACAAGGCGGCAGAAGTAGAGCCTAAGGAGTTGGAGCATCTGAAGCAGATTATCCGCGCCATCCAGCCTAAGGCAGAAATCTTTGAGTGCAACTACGGAGTTGTAGATCTCGACCTCATCGTCAATACCCATAAGTTTGATTGGCAGACCGTAGCTACCTCTGCCGGCTGGATTCAGGAGATTGAGGCCGAAAGAAACGGCGAAAAGGAGGAAGAAGAGGATGAGCATCATCATCACGAAGAGGAGGAGCACGAGCACCATCATCACGATGAAGACGAGCACGAGCATCATCACGACCATGAGCATGAGGATCACGAGCATCATCATGACCATGACCATCATGATGAGCATGGACATCATCACCACCACCATCACGACCACGAAGGCGGCGAGGTGGAGGAATACGGCATCGGAACATTCGTTTATTATCGCCGCAAGCCATTCGACCTGTCACTCTTCGATGAGTTCGTAGCAAGAAAGTGGCCTCGCGACGTGGTTCGCGCCAAGGGTATCTGCTATTTCGCAGACGAACGCGACATGTGCTACGTATTTGAGCAGGCAGGACAGCAGAAGACCGTGAAGCAAGCAGGACAGTGGCTTGCCACCATGCCAGCCGACCAGCTTGCAGAACTCCGCAAGAACAATCCTCAGCTTGAAAAGGAATGGGATGAGGAGTATGGCGACCGCATGATCAAACTCGTCTTCATCGGTCAGCACATCAAGGAACAGAAGGATGCCATCATTGCAGAACTCGACAAATGTCTGGCACTCTAATGTACTTGAAGGGAAGATATGACCTTGAAGAAAGATGAATGAAAATGCAGAAAAAAGTCTATAAAACGAGACTTTTTCTTGACTTAAGATAGAAAACGGAGGAAAAATTGCAGTATTTTTGCAGTTTTTTCTCCGTTTATACTTTTAATTCGTTTTTTTTTGTTAAATTTGCACCCGATTAATAATAATTAGCGAATGTATAAAGAAATGAAGACCGATTTTCGACCTGCATATATCAAGGACTTTGAGGCTTGCTGGAATATCATCGACCAAGCTCGTCGCTCCATGATTGCCTCTGGCCGCCACCAATGGACCAGCGACTATCCTGCCGAACACGACATAAAAGAAGATATCAACAATGGCAATGCCTACGTACTCACTGTAGATGGCGAAATAGCTGTCTATGGAGCAGTCATTCTCAATGGAGAACCTCAGTACGATTTCATCGACGGCAAATGGCTTACCACTGGCGACTACTATGTAATTCATCGCTTCGCCACTCTCCCTAAATACCAACGAGAAGGATTCGCACGTATATTTATTAATAAGGTGAACAGTCTCTGCGAAGTAGAAAAGGTGCCAAGCATCAAGGTGGATACCAATTTCGACAACCTGCCGATGATTGGCCTGCTTTCAAGCATGGGATTCAGCATCTGCGGCAGAATCAACTATGGCAACCGCGGCATGCGCTTCGCTTTTGAGAAGCTTACCATACAACCGCAAATTTATTAAGACTCAATGGAAGATAAAATGATATTGATGAGAAGCTTGGTTGAACAACTCAACCAGGCTTCTGACGTTTATTATAACGGCAAAGGGGAACTGATGACCGACTATGAGTGGGACGCCAAGTTCGACCAACTCAAGAAACTGGAAGAGGAAACCGGCGAAGTGCTGTCCGACTCTCCTACCAACAAGGTTTCAGAAGACACCATCGTGGGCAAGAAGGAAGAACACGAATTTGCCGCCCTATCACTTGCCAAGACCAAACTGGTGAGCGACCTGGTGAAATGGGCTGAAGACCGCCCTATCTGGATTTCCTGGAAACTGGATGGTCTTACCCTTGTAGTAACCTACGACAACGGAAAGCTTTCGAAGATAGTAACCCGTGGCAACGGACATATCGGAACCAACATCACTCATCTGGCATCTGCCATCAGCGGTATTCCTAAAACCATCAAGGAGAAAGGCCATCTCGTGATTCGTGGCGAAGCCGTTATCTCGTATACCGACTTCGAACAGTTTATCATCGAGAGCGAAGGCGATTATGCCAACCCGAGAAATCTTGCTTCCGGTTCGCTGTCACTGAAGGACGCCGAGGAAGTAAAGCAGCGCCATATCCAATGGATTCCCTTCACCCTGGTTTACACCGAGCAGGAAATCAATTCGTGGGGAGAACGCATGCAGATGCTGCAGGATTTAGGCTTCAAACCGGTGGAAAGAACCCGAATCGAACATCCTGATGAAGCAAGCATCCAGGCAGAAATCGACCGCTTCACCCAAAAGGTGACCGATAAGACCAACCCTTATCCTGTGGATGGACTCGTTATCTGCTACGATGATACAGCTTACGCAGCTACCGGTTCCGTAACCGGGCACCATGCCACAAGAGCTGGATACGCCTTCAAATGGCGGGATGAGCATGCAGATACAGAACTGGACCACATAGAATGGTCGTGCGCAGCCAACACCATCACTCCGGTGGCAGTATTCAAACCGGTAGAACTGGAAGGAACCACCGTTAAGCGTGCCTCACTCTGCAACGTAAGCGAATGCGAACGACTGGGCGTCGGCGGCAAGGGAAGCAAACTGCAGGTTATCAAGGCAAACAAGATTATCCCGAAGGTTATCAATGTAACGGAACAGATGGGCATCTTCGAGATTCCAACCGAATGCCCTGTCTGCCATGCCGAGGCTACCGTCAAGGAAAGCGAGAGCGGAACAAAGACCCTGCATTGCAGCAATCCTCACTGTGCAGCCAAGCAAATTAAGAAGTTTGCCAGATTCGTGAGCAAGGAAGGTCTCAATATAGAAGGAATCTCAGAACAGACCATTTGGAAGCTGGTAAATGAAGGACTGATCAGCGAATACGCTGACTTCTATCACCTCAACGACTATGCCTACGAGATAGCAGCCTGGGATGGTTTTGGAAAGAAGAGCGTTACCAACATGCTGGAAAGCGTAAGAAAGAGTCGCCAGACAGATGGCCGCCATCTGCTCTATGCCCTCAACATTCCTCTCTGCGGAGGCGATGTGGCAAAAAAGCTCATCGAGCGTTATCCGGTAAAAGAACTGATAGAGACCGCCCGCCTCTGCATGTTTGACGATGAGTTTGCCAGCATCGACGGCATCGGACCGGAAAAGAGCGCCAAGTTCATTGGCTGGTTCAAGGACGATACCAACTTCGCCCATGTACAGAATTTGATGAAAGAGCTGGAAATCGTAGAACAGGAACCGGTAGAGAAAGGAAGCGCCTGCGTCGGCTTGACCTTCGTAGTAACCGGCGATGTACATCATTATAAGAACCGCAACGAACTGAAGGCTTACATAGAGAGCCAAGGCGGCAAGGTGACGGGAAGCGTGAGCAAGAGCACCAACTTTCTGATCAACAACGATGCAGCCTCTCAAAGTTCCAAGAACAAGAAAGCGCATGAGCTCAACATCCCTATCATTACAGAAGATGAGTTCGTCGAGAAATTCGGATAAAATAATCGAGAGATTCGGATAAAAACAAGAAATCCCTTAGGCTTTATATCAAGTCTAAGGGATTTCTTTTTATATAGTTAATCCAGAGAATTAGTGTGTTCCGCAATATTGTCCCACAAAGAGGATACCACCACTCTGTGTGTCCTGAATCATATAGACGAACGGATGGTCGGCATGAAACTCTACATTGCGTATCTCCATAGGAGCCATCGATGTGAGCATAATGGCAGCAGTTACGGCAGCCGCCTTGGTTCCACGCTCGCTTACTTCAATCTTAGCTTTCTGCAGCATCTTGCTTACAAAGAAAGGACCATTGGCAAAATGGGTGAAGTTTGCCTCGTTGGGATTGAACATGGAAGGCGCTCCCAAGCCGCTGATGATATCATTGAGCTGCAATTCCTGCTCGATGGTGAACTTAGGCAGCTTCAGGTCCACCATGCATTCCTCCATGTTGTTTCCCAGATTCGTAATCTTCTCGGCATCCAATCCCTTCATCATGTCCTGGATGCTCTTGCCCTCGTTAGGAAGAAGCACCATCATGCGATAGGTACCGTTGCCGTAAGGAAGGTCGATAGCCTTGAAGGTATCATTCTCTGAATAGAAGAACTTCTTGACCTGATGCATCATCTGCACTTTCAGAATATCACGGGTGTAACCACGGAAGTTAACCTCCTTTGTATTGCGTGCATCAAACTTCGACTGCCATGTTCCGTTGAAGAAGATGGCATTCATCAAATAAGAAACAGCCTGAGGATCCACCTGGCTGATAAGCTGCGGAATCATGCCATGGGTCTTCTCCTTGCACCAGCCATTGATACGATTGGTGGTTTTACCCGATGTGAAGTCAAGGCTCTCGATGGCAGCCTGATAATTGTCGCCTACCTTCTTGCTGAATGCACTGTTCACAGAGAAGCTTTTGTTGACAGCGATGAAATTGGCAATCTCCACCTTGGTCTGCTTATCAAGACTACCTGCCGTTTGAAGAATAGCCTTATAGGTTTCATTTAACTCATCCACGCCAACACCTTCGCACCCAATGGCTTTCAATATCTCCTGTTGAGTATTTCCGTCAGCACCGTTCGCCAACATACCCATCAGATAAGCCACACTCATAGGAGAAACCACCTGTGAAGAATGGCCAGAGATTTTATCGAAAAGACGAAGGGCGAAAGCATTGTTCTTATGGATAATCTCTCGCTGGGAATCAGAAAGAACCAGATAACCATTGTCCAAGTCCTCTTCATTCTTTCCCATATCGTTACTCTTGATTGCATTAGAATCGTCGTTTATCTTCTTGCTGCTGGCGCAGGAAGTCATTGCCATAGCTGCCGTCATCATGAGGGCAGCAGAAGCCATTTTGCTAAAATTACTCTTCTTCATAATCATTTATATTTGTTGATAATCTGTCTATGAAATGCAAGTTTCAACGATTCCTTGCATCAGGTAGCTCAAAATTAAGACTCATTAACTGCCTGCTTGCCTGGCATCACACGCAGATGGTATCTGTTGCCGTCAAACTCCACGCGCATCAGACTCTGCGAATTGGCTATCTTTGCCAGCTCAAGAGCCACATGGCCCATCGTCCTGCGAAGATTCAGTTCTATGCATGAAACCAGTTCCAGCTGACCATCCTTGGAAGCGATCATCATATCCACGCCAAAAGGTCCGCTATAGACATCCTTCAGCGCAGGCTCCATCATATTCATAATTCGCTGACGTGCAGCAGAAAGAGTTTCCTCACTCACGTATTGCTTCAAGATATCCAGCTTTTCCTCTTCAGAGCAGAGCAGATTGCCGGAATAAGCATTCTTGATGGTATCAAACAACGAGAGTCCCAGATAGTTCACCTTGCCATCACGCATTTCGAACTCCATACCGAAGTCTTTCACCTTATTATAATAAGACTCCACGGTAACGCCACCCTGGTGCGCAATGATATTGCGGGTCCAGCGTTCAAAGGCAGGATATTCGCCAGCCGTTCTGAACTCATCGGCAGCCACATACTTCACTCCCCTGCCGCTGCTGCTCCAGGGAGCCTTGACCACAGCCTTGCCCTGCTGCAGCACCAACGCCTTCACCTTCTCATAGGATTCAGCATACACCACGCCCTGCTGCAGATGCTGGGCAGCCCACTGCCTGCTGCTTATCATGCGTACCTTATTTAATGTATTGTCGGTAGGCAACATGATGTCGGGCACGCCCATTCGCACCAGCTCATGTTTCAGACTCAAGTTCCATCCCCAGGGATGAATGCTGTCAAGAAACTCCGTCTTAAGCGCATGTTCCAACTGAACTTTGGTTATAAACTCAACTTTTTCTGCAAGATGCTCCCCCAAATGACGCACCTTGTCGAGTGCATTGTCGATGTCATCAACAAGCACCCAATCACCCTGATCTGCCCACAAGGCAGGAATAAACGCCAGGTCGCTTCGCAACTGTCTTCCTGCATGAGGTGCGGTGAACTGCTGCAAATTTGCGGCCAAGGCCAAATCGTGTTCCGGATTGAAGATATGTAGTTTCATGCTGCAAAGTTACAAAATAAAGAGGGAAAAATGGCAAAATAAGGGCGGTTTTACGTAGAAAAGTGCTAAATAATGAAAAAAAAGTTAGTTTTTGCTATCTAGAGTTTGCAAATTTAAAATATATTATTACCTTTGCATCGTAAAAATAAAATTGAATCAATATTAAACGCATGGAAGAAGCATTCTTCAGAACACATACATATCTCGTAGAGCATACAGATGCCCCCGTGAGACGAACCTTGATGGATGAAATCGATTGGAATGACCGATTGATTGGAATCAAGGGCACACGAGGTGTCGGCAAGTCGACATTCCTATTGCAGTATGCCAAGGAGCACTTTGGACCTCACGATCGAAAGTGCCTGTTTGTGAATATGAACAACTTCTATTTCCAGAGTAGAGGAATCGCTGACTTTGCCGGCGACTTCGTGAAACAAGGTGGCAGAACATTGCTCATCGACCAGGTGTTCAAGCAGCAGGACTGGAGCAAGGAGCTCCGCAAGTGCTACGACCTGTATCCGGAACTGAAAATCGTATTCACCGGTTCAAGCGTGATGCGACTGAAGGAAGAGAACCCTGAGCTGAACGGCATCGTGAAAAGCTACAACCTGCGCGGCTTCTCGTTCCGCGAGTTCATCAACTTGCAGACGGGCAACAACTTCAAGGCATACGAACTTGACGACATCCTGCGCAATCATGAGCACATCATCAAGCAGATTCTGCCAAAGGTAAGTCCGATGAAATATTTCCAGGACTATCTGCACCATGGCTTCTATCCATTCTTCCTGGAACAGCGTAACTTTACAGAGAATCTACTAAAGACGATGAATATGATGACCGAGGTTGATATCCTCCTCATCAAGCAGATTGAACTGAAGTACCTGCCGAAGATCAAGTCACTCTTCTATCAGCTGGCAGTGGAAGGAGCCAAGGCGCCAAACGTGAGCCAGCTTGCAGACAGTATCAATACCAGTCGTGCCACGGTGATGAACTACATCAAGTATCTGGCAGATGCCCGACTCATCAACATGATTTATCCAGACGGACAGGATTTTCCAAAGAAGCCATCCAAGGTGATGATGCACAACCCGAACCTCATGTACGCCATCTATCCTATCCAGATAGATACACAGGAGGTGATGGAAACGTTCTTCGTCAACTCGCTCTGGAAAGACCACAAGGTGCACCAGGGAGGTAAGGATCACTTCTACACGGTAGACGGCAACAGGAAGTTCAGAATCTGCGACGCCCAAGCCACCAACAAGATTCGAAGCAATCCGGACACCATCTATGCACGCTATAATACGGAGGTGGGAAAGGACAACAAGATTCCATTGTGGCTGTTGGGATTCCTGTACTAAAGAGTAGGATTCCTGTATTAATGAAACAAAGAAACGAGAATTTATACAAAACATATTTAATATTTTATCTAAAAGTAAAATGGCTAAAGAGAAAAAATTTATCACTTGTG
>ERZ1031897.192-NODE-192-length-22341-cov-6.009378_pt1 | contig 22341 bp, 16 predicted proteins | sample MGYA00517881_ERZ1031897 | MGnify/ENA primary metagenome ERZ1031897 (study PRJEB33719, sample SAMN04261280) | wastewater metagenome | biome: rural village; feature: human; material: feces | host: Homo sapiens | place: El Salvador | collected 2013-01-07 ... | reverse complement strand
CACTCAGATAGTGCCTTTCGGGTCACATCTGTTAGCAACTCCAACTGATTTTCAGTCAGAACCGCTCGCATACCGTCTAAAACGGTTTGTATAATTGTTTCTTTCATAGGACAAAACTTGTATTGGTCTCTATATAATATAAGGGAAAAAAGAAACAATGCCGTTAAATGATAATTTACCGATGCTTGGCCGTTCATTAAAAGGGGCAGAAGCTCGTCTCGTTGCTTAGTCAAAGCCATAATCTCTTGGTTGTTTTTGACTATTGCGTCAAAAATTGGGCAGAGCTTTTCTTCTAATTTGTTAGCAACATCTATATTTGGTGGAAGGGCGATAGTGCTTTGCCTTAAATGGTCTTGCGTTATATGTCCCATTGTTGTCTTTCTTGCCTCTGCTATTTGCTTGAATACACCAACATAATGTATTAGTTGGTAGAAATAGAAAGAACGTGGATAACCATTCTTTGATGTAACCTTGAATATATGTTGGTTCAATCCGCCATTGCCATAAGCCCACAGCATTACTTCTAAAGAAGCAGACCATGAGAATAAAACATCACCATCAAATACCTTTACATCATCGGGAATATCAGCCTTTACCCATTCCGTATCAGCAGATAAACCATCGTGCATTTCTTTAATTTTAATAACAGGCAATTTGTTATTATCTGTTGGGCGGTATTTCTGACACGCCAAGCCGTTTGTGTATTCAGCTATATCCAACAACGTACCGCAATGCCACCCCTGCGGTATCTCACGCTTCAATTTCTCATTCCACACCATAGCCCCGCCACTCGATTTATACGGCTTGCCCTCCTCGTTAGGGAAGTCAAACTGTACGAACCAATAGTCGTAGAGCTGCTTTGCCATCGCCTCTAAATTATCATTTATCTGCTTGTTGAGTTCTATCTTGCGGTCAAGTGCATATAATATTGAGACAACATCTTTCTGCTTTTTCATGTCAGGAAGATGTATCTCTATTTCTTCAAATATAGATTTTGGAAGTATTGGAGTTGTTGTTGAACCTGCGATTTTCTGAAAGTAAGACTTCATTGTGGACAGCAAATAATACACATACAACGGATCAATCCCATTTTTGAACTGTGTTATTGCATTTATTTGTTGATTCGTTGCACAAGTGATATTTGAATATGCAACATTTCCCATATCAGAGCCAATACACCCCACTAATACACTTTCGCCTGAGATTGTATTACTTGCAATTTCTTCAAATCCAGTTTTAGAAATGAAACGGCTATTCCTTCCCATCATACCTAATCCTTTCGCAACATCTTCAGGAGTGTAAAATGGGATAGTTCCCCAAGCGTAGTTTTCGGCTATGCTTGTAGATGGAGTTTTACCTGTAATCACCTTGCCTATATCTGCAAGTTTATATTTTTTTAGTTCCATTTTGTTTACTCTTTATCCAGTAATCCTCTTACCTCCTTATCGAAGTCAGAGTCAATGCGTTGCGTCTTATTGAAAATATCGTATTCATCTTCCGCTTTCTTCTTAGCCTGTGCAGCAGAAATTTTGCCTTTGTCGGGCAGAATTTGGTAGTCGTTGAACGTTAGGAACTTGTTGACACTGGCTGCGAACTGTTTCATGTTAAAAGCATTATGCCTTTCTATCTGGTTTTCGATATAGTCGAAATAAGAAGATACGGCACGCTCCAATTGTCGGATCTCCTTTTCTTGCAGATAGTTCTTGGCTATGCTGACATCTGATTTCAGAACACGCCCATCTGATGCATTCTTCCATGTAGTCAATCCCATGTGATCTTTCGTATGGTCTGCCTTTGAATAGATAATCTCCGCAGCAGTCTGCCCAGTGATGGCATAGTGAAAGCGGTTTTGTATCATCGCATAGAAATCATGTGTAGTCGGTGAGTTCTTGTCATAGTCGGTGCTACATTCAGCGTAGATGTCTGTTATTTGTTGCCAGATACGACGTTCACTCGCACGGATAGAACGCACACGCTCAAGCAATTCGCGGAAGTAGTCCTTACCAAACACAGCTGTTCCCTGCTTCAAACGTTCGTCGTCCATGGCAAAGCCTTTCTTGATGTACTCACTTAAAATTTTAGTGGCCCATTGACGAAATTTAGTGGCTTTGAGAGAATTAACGCGATAACCCACTGCAATAATCATGTCAAGATGATAGAAGTCAACCAACTCCTCAACTTCACCACGAATTCCTCTATTTACGACAGTTGCAATTTTTGCAACTGTCGTATCTTGTTGGAGTTCCCCCGTTTTGTAAATGTTTGATATATGTCGGCTTATGCCAGATTTGTCAACCCCAAAAAGTTGAGCCATAGCCTTTTGTGTGCACCAAAGCGTTTCGTCCCTAATGACCACTTGTACCTTGCCATCAGCTTCGGGCATGGTGTATAATAGGAACTGAATTTCGTTACTCATTGTCTTTCCCCACGTTTTCATTAAACTTCAAGCTTTGCAGTTGCGCCAATATCTCCTTTTCCAACCGATGACTCTCTTCAAACTGTTCGGTAAGCGTCTGTTGGAAGTTTGCCATGCGACGGTTAAACTCTTCCTCTGTGATGTCCACATAGTCAATCTTGATGTCGAAGTACGGACCTGCAGACAATCCATAGCCTTTTTCTTTGATTTCGTCATATGTAACTGCCACTGAAAAATCGTCCACCGCTTCGCAGTTGCGGAAAGTACTAACAATCTTTTCAACTTCAAAGTTTCGCAAACGTGTTTTTTGATTAGTACCTTCTTTGTATTTTTCGCCCAACTTACTGGCATCAATCAAAATCACCTTGTCGGTCTTGGCAGACTTATCGAAGAATAGCACCGAAACATTCGTACCCGTGGTAGCAAACACGTTGCTCGGCATCGACACTACACCATACACCCAATGCTCATCAACAATGCGTTGCAAAATACGTTTCTCTACACCACTTTTGGCCGTAATGAAACCTGTCGGGATGACAATTGCACCTTTCCCATTCGGCTTCAACGAATTAAGTACATGCTGAATAAAGCAAGTGTAAATAGCCATTTTGGGCTTGTTCGGGTCTACCTTCTTCACCGCGTTGGGTACACCTGCCCAAAAGCGAATAGAATCATTGGCAAGCGTATCACGATATTCAGGAAAATCAAGTTTGAAAGGCGGATTGCTTACTACAAAGTCAAACTTCTTCAGTGTACCGTTGCTCTCCTTGTGCGAAGGCTCGGTGAGCGTGTTGCCTTGCACCACATTCCGCAATGAAGAAGCAAAGTTGTTCAAAATCAGATTGAGGCGAAGCATTTCGCTCGATTTTTCAGAAATATCCTGGCTATAGATGCTGCAACGCTCCTCGCCAATCTGGTGGGCCAATGCCATGAGCAAAGTACCTGTACCAGCCGATGGGTCGTAGCAAGTAACACCGCGAAGGTCGGTACCGTCGCCCACCAACAAGCGTGCCATTACTTGAGCAATAGCACGCGGTGTGTAGTATTCTGCATACTTGCCACCACCAGCGTTGTTGAAACCTTTGAGCAAGTGCTCGAAGATACGTGAGAAGAAGTCGTACTTTTCGTCGAACACCCCCTCAAAGTTGAACGAGGCCACGTTGCTCATGAGCGAACGTGCGAACTCGTCACGCTTCTGCGTGTCGGTCACATAATTCGTTATAGTGTTGAATATGCTCACCTTGCTCTTACCCGAAGTCACGACAGAGAAGTTCTGTGCGTTGAGGTTGGCAATGTCCACCAAAGTTTGGTCGAGCAAGGTAGAGAAATCACCTTGTGAAGACGCATTGTAAAGGTGCGACAACGTGTGTTCAGGTCGCATCTTAGGCACAGAAGCAGGCAGATAGCTGAAAAGGTCTTCCACCTCCTCATCGGTAAACTTGTCATACTCCTCGTCCCATTTCTCAGCATTACGCAAACGTTCACCATATTCCTCATCGCGTTTGGCTTCATAGCCAAACTTGTCGTTGAAGAACTTGTAAAGAAACATTTCGGTCACGATGCGGTATTCGCTGCCAGTGCCAGCCAAGCCAAAGGCATTGGTGGTGCCCTTCAGTGAATCGATGAGGGCAATGGTAGCCTCAGATATGTTGATGCTTTCGCTCATTTCAAATTAGGGGTTGTTGTATTGTTGTAAGTATTCAGCGGTGATGAGATTGTTAATGTACTTGCGATCCTTCAAGTCGGCACGAATCTTCATGTTGCGCAACTCTTGACCGATGATAGCCAACACATCTTGTTTGAAACTATCCTCATTGTCGAGCATGTGAATGTTGAGGAACAAGCGGTGGTCAATGTCCTGCTTCATCTTGCTCAGGTTTTCGGCTATCTCATATTCCTCAGCCGAGATGATAGGGCGGTCGGGACGTGTAGTATTCGCTTCACGAATGCGCTTGTGAATGCGCACGAAACGCTCGTCCTTTTGGTACTTCTTCTTCAAGATCTCGTTACGCTGGTTGATTTCGCGAATTTTCTTCATCACCTCTTCCATATAGTCAATGCTCTCTTTAGCATCTTGCGTGTCCTTGGGAATGAAGCCCTTTTTGCGGAAGTATTCGCGGAATTCGTCAGAAAGCAGCACGTATATCTCTTCCTTCTGGTCGAAGTTGCGTTCAAACTCGCGCTGCACACGTTCGCAGCGGTCGCGAATGTCGTTGACCAAAATGCGCAACTCTTCAGGCACACCACGTTTGAACTCAAACTCCATTTCAGACAGCGCCACATTGATGATGCCCGAAACGTCCGCCTTATGCTCCGTGTTGCTGAGCAAGTTGATACGCTCAATGCGGTGCGTTACCTCCGTCATCATGGTGGAGAAAGCCATCGTTGGCAGTGAAGCCAATTTTTCTTTTGTCTCCTCGTCACCCAAAGCACGTGCTTGATTGATAACCGCTTTGGCATCAGCCAAAGAGTTACGCAATTCATAGAGCGTTTCCTTTGAATCAATATAGTCCAACTGCTTGCGGAACTCCTCCATGTTGTCGGTAGAGAAGTTGAAGAGCAAACTCTTTACCTGTTTTACCTTCTCAGCCACCTCTTCAGGCGTAACCAAAATGTCCTCGGCAATGTGCTGACCCTCCAAAGGTATGCCGTCGCTGTCAGTCGTACGGCTCAGCTCGTGCAAGTAGCGATTGTTGGTCTGGTCAAAGTTCTCTTTGATGTTGACAAAGTCAACCACGTAGCCATATTGGAAGTCCTTGTAAGGACGGTTGACACGTGTTAAGGCTTGCAAAAGGTCATGCCCGTCGAGCGAACGACCAAGGTATAGTTTTTTCAAACGTGGAGCGTCAAAGCCAGTAAGGAGCATTTTGTTGACAATGAGCACATCCACATTCATGAGTTTTTTGAACTCTTCGATGTACTCTTTTCGTTCCAACTTATCACCCTCGTCATGCAAAATCAAAGAAGCTTTGAGTGGTTGCAGTTGGTGACCATACCCAATCATAGGGTCAGCTGCCGTTTGAAGGAGTTTCTCCTCTTTCTTGCTTTCGATATGTTGGGCAAAACCAAAACGTTGCTGCCAAAGTTCAAAGAGCTTGCGCGCCTGAGGATTGGTTTTGCACACAATCATAGCTCCCACCGTATCATCGTCTTGCTGCAAACGGAACTTGCGGAAGTCGGCAATGATGTAGTCAAGCAGAGCGTTCAAGTAACTTTCGTGTTCAATAATTTTGTTACGATCAATATCGCTCTTCTTGACTTCGGTCTGTCCAGCGAGTTTGTCCAAGATATTCTCAATCTTCTCTTTGTAAACCGTTTCGATCGGTTCGCGCATGAGTTTGCAGGTGTAGCCGTCGGCTATTGACTTGTCGTAGTAGTAAGTGTGGATATAGTCGCCAAACACACGCCAAGATTCACGTTCCTCTTTCAACAAAGGCGTACCTGTAAGGGCTATTTTGATAGCATTCTTGTCTGCTTCGAGTAAATTTGCCAGAAAGCTACCCTTAGGATTGTAACCACGGTGTGCTTCGTCAATGAAGAAAATGCGCTGCATTTGCGTGTTGTAACAATCGTTCAACTGCACCTGTTTTTTTATCCTCTTTGAACTTCTGAATGTTCACCACCATGATTTCCAACTTCCCCGCACTGTTGTTGGTAAGAGAGTTGCTGGCTATGTCGGCCATCAGTTCATCACGGCTCTTGGCATTGTGTACCACAAGACCGCGAGCTGCGAACTCATCAGACGCCTGTTCCATGAGGTCGATGCGGTCGACAATGAAGTAAAATTTTGCCACCACGTTTTGTTGGGCAAAGTAGTCTGTCAGACTGCGCACCGAATAATAGGCCAAGGCAGTCTTACCACTACCTTGTGTGTGCCAGATGATGCCACTCTTGATGCCACGCCCCAACGTGCGACGAATGGCATACGAAGCAAAGAGTTGCTGATAGCGCATGACGTGTTTTTGAAGTACAGTGCCCATTGTGCCATCTTCCAATTCCACTTTCTTTTCTACATAAGCAAAGCCGTAGCGAAGTAAGAACAAAATGCGCTCTTTGCTCAGCATGGAAGTGAGAATACGGTTTGTTGGCGTGTCAACCTGTTTGTCTGTATGATATTCGTTCAGGTTTTTGATAACAATACAGTTGCGGTGTTTGAGAATCTTGTTCTCAATGTCATCAGTTATGAGTAGATATGGATATTGTGATACAAACGTCTTATCTTCTTCACGGAACACGTTGAAGAATGCCTTTGACAAAGATGCGCAGCAATAGAATGCACCCTGAATGGGCACGCGGCTGATGTTGTCATATTCTTGATTGTTGGAGAATATCATCAGTTGCGTGATATTGAAGAAACTGCGGAAGCACTTCTTACTCATGCGTACATTGATGCGATCACGTTCAGCCAATATACCCTCGTGGTTATTGGGCTTCTTCACTTCAATAAAAGCCAACGGCATGCCGTTGATAAAACAAGTGATATCGGGGCGGAATTCATCATCAGTTTCATCATTGTGACAAGTAAATTCAGTGGTTACGTGCCATTCATTGTTTTCTGGATGTTCAAAATCAATCAGCTTGATGCCACAGTTAGAGGATAATAGGGCATAGAACTCACGTCCCAAATCTTCATTGTTTGAGATATTTACAATTTTAGAAAAGAGTGTTGAGATCTCCTCTCCCGAAGCGTTGGGATTGATATGCTTCACAGATCGCAAGAATACATCAGGCAAAATGTTCGTCTTGCGGTCGTAAACCATAATATCATTATCGTCCAAGTAGGTATATCCTAATTTGCATAAATGTAAAGCAGCAGGTACTTGAACTCTTGTGTTTTCATTGAAGTCACTCATACATGAAAGAATGATTAGCCGTGAATGTACTGAATGTGTAATGGTACAAATTTAATGAAATATATTCTTATATGGGCAAACTTTAGTGATTTTGTGTGGGGGGGACGTGCTACATAATCTTTGCCCTCTGAGGTAATCCCTCCCCCAAAAAAATACGTGTTCTCACGGAATATTTATTGCTGAGTTCGTGCTATACAGAGAAAAAACGCAATTTTGTCTACACTCTGCACTATTGTTTGTAATGCAATGAAAATCAGATAATTAGGCGTGTAGACACCGTCTGCACTTGTCTACACTTGTCTGCACTGTCTGCACTTTGATGCGAGCCTTTATGCAGGCGTGGTGAAATGGGTACAGAATGGTCGTAAACATTGTTGTGGGAGGGCGAAAATACAGTTACGGGAGTTGGAAAGAATGCTTGCTCCGTTTGAGAAATCTCTCCCCCTATGCCGATTCGTATCTCTGTTCGTGAACGAATGAAGGGAGGTGCAAGCAGTGTTTTTGAACGTAGATGGTGGCATAGGAACGAGGTGCGTGCAGATGCCAGTGCAGCCGGAGTGTAGATGTGTATACACTGTTTAAGTGCTTGATTGTCAGTGTAGAAAAAGCAAAAAGTGCAGAGTGCAGACACTTTTTACATAATTAAAATATAGCGTGCATAGAACGTGTGCTGACAAGTGCACATGCTCGTTTGCACTTGGTGCAGATGGGGCATGACGCCCCAATTACTAAGACCTTTACAAGTTGTTTGCGAGATGATTCACCTTGTTAATCCCTTGGACTTGCCAATGCCTTTACTATTGCTCCCTCCTCAATTCCTCAATTAAGTCGTTCACAATATATGTATCGCTCATCAGATGCAGGCCGAGTTCTTTGTCGTGAAGCATGCGGCAAACATCAGAATCGTAGAATATCTGTAATGCTCTGTCTGTGGATATATGCAACGTGTCGGCTAATTGCATTATGATGCGTGCTATTTTGTTCCACAATAAAAAGTCTAACATGGTTATATTATTTTGTATGATTTGAATTGCAAATACTTGTCTGCTATTTGTTGGTTCAATATGCAGATTTGATAGTTGGGCTTATGGTAAATCAGTTGCCGTAGTGTATGCTCCACATCGGCATAGCCATTGATGTAGGCTTCGACTGCGTCGATGACACGATCGTCTGCCACACCGCCTTCAATTATGTCATACTCTTTCCAAGGTTGCTTCCCTTTTCTGCTGTCCACAATAAAGTCAAGCCATTCTTTGTTGTAGGCATCAAATCGTTTGACCTTGCAGTGTCGTGGTTGCGTGAACTCGTAGATGTTAACTATGGCTTCCTCTGCTCGTCTGATGGCTTTTATGCGGAGTGCCCATTTTGAAGCCTGTTCAAACAAAGGTGTGAGGTAGAAGCCAGGGCCGAAATCCAAGTCTTTTCTGCCTATGCTGACCAATGGTTGTTCAACAATGATATTTGAGCCGTGATATAGTGCTTGCTTTTCCATTATTTTTCTCTTTCCCAGTTTTTAAGTGCCTCTATCACATCGTTTGCAACGGCTTCACGGCTTTCGGTGTGTAAAGTGTCGTAGCAGTCTTGTATGAGGCTTTTGATTAGTCCCACCTTATCCAAACGCCTTCTCATTTCTGATGGCGATATGCCCATCTTTTGTGCTGAAGCCTCAATGGCTAACACCGTGAAGGCGAGGCGGTCGAACTCATGTGACCTTTTCAGTAACAGTTCTCTGTCTTCCATATATATAGTAATATGCCAATTAAGTTATCGTCCTTTTATTGTTTACAAATTGCATTTGAGTGCAAATATATGGTTTTTCCTCTGATATTTCACTTAGCTATGGAAGTAAAATCCTTCGGGGTGTCAATCTGCTTGCTATGGCTTTTGAGCCAGAATGCAGAGGCCATAAAGTATGTGTTGATGAGTGTAAAGTGGTTTTTGCAGATGGCGACGTTAGAAGGCATGAGGCGGCAGCAGCGACAGCCGTGTGCGCAAGGATTTTTCACAAAATGCGCATAATTCTTGTTTGTGTGCAAAATTGTTTGTACTTTTGCCGACGTTTAGAACAAGAAAAAGGAAAATAATGAAAAAATCAATCCTTACAGCTGCGCTTGCATTGAGCGCCGCCACAGCAGCTCAGGCTGGTGGCTATCTGACAAACACCAACCAGAGTGTGAGCTTTCTCCGCAATCCGGCACGCGATGCCGCCATTGCCATAGACGGTGCTTATGCCAATCCCGCAGGTTTGGGATTTATGTCGACCGGCTGGCATTTGGGCTTTGACCTGCAGAGTGCCTACCAAACACGTAGTGACAATACATACTTTGCGCCATTTGCCCTTGGCACCGTAAATGGTGTGGCCAATGGTCGTGATGGTTTTAAGAAATTTGAGGGTAAGGCCAAGGCGCCTGTAATCCCTTCGTTCGATTTGGCCCGTGTGGGTGAAAAGTGGTTCGCGTCATTCCACTTTGGCATTACCGGTGGCGGTGGCAAGTGTAAGTTTGCCGATGGCTTGCCTTCGTTTGAGAGCCAAGTGGCCATGTTGCCCGTTTTGATTGGCGCTGTAGCTGGTAACCCCAATGCCGCCACAGGTTATAGCATGGACACCCACATGCAGGGACGCCAGTATTACTTTGGTGGCCAGTTTGGCGTGGGTTACAAAATCACTCCCAACTTTAATGTCAGCGTAGGTGGTCGTGTGATTTATGCACAGTGTAACTATTATGGCTATGTGCGTAACATCAGCGTGAATGTGGCAGGCTTGGGTGTAGTGCCTGCAACCAAGTTCTTTGAATCTCAGAATATGCCCGACTTTGCCTCGGTTGTGTCGGACAAGGAACTTAACTGCGACCAGAGCGGTTGGGGATTTACCCCCATCATCAGTGCCGACTACAAGGTGGGCAAGGTAAACCTTTCAGCACGTTATGAATTTAAGACAAAGTTGCGCCTTAAAAATCAAACAGGTATGAACACCAGCGGTCTTGAAGAGTATGACGACGGCGTCAAGGTAAAGGCTGACATTCCGGCCATGTTGGCATTGGGCGCACGCTACGAAGTGCTTGATAACTTGCGCTTGAACGCAGGCTTCCATTATTACTTTGACAAACAAGCCACACAACACAAAGACAGACACAATTACCTGAAAAAGGGTGGTTGGGAATTGTTGGCCGGTGCCGAGGTAGATGTGGCACCCCGCTGGACTGTGAGTGCCGGTTGGCAAACAACCAACTATGGCCTTGGCGATAACAGCCAGTTTATCAGCGACATGAGTTTCGTAACCAACTCTAACTCGCTTGGTATCGGTGCCCGTTTCCAGCTGCGCAAGAAGGTGGCTCTGAATATTGCCTACTTCAAGACCTTCTACAAGCATTACGAGCGTCAGCACAGTGACTTCTATAATATCAAGGGTAATTTTGGCAAAATGCTTCAGCCCATGGGCGCCCAGTTGAATGCCGCAGCTACGCAAATTGGTACAGCGTTGGCTAACCCGCAGTTGCCTGCTGAGCAGCGAGCTGCATATCAGGCCCGACTGGGACAAATACAGACAGAGGCTGTAGCTTTGCAGAACATTCAGACGGGGTTGGCAACTTACAGCACGGCAGGCTCTGACAACTTCCACCGCAGCAACGACGTGTTCGGTTTGGGACTCGAAATCGATTTCTAATACGCCACATATATCTCTATACAAGTTTCGGATTTAATCAAGGTTTGACTTTAGGTCAGCTTTGATTAAATCCGAAACATTTGTTTTTGGGGAGAGAAAGAGAGGTCAGTCGGCAGAAATAGCGTCTTGTGTCGAACTGTTCCACTGCGCTGGCAGGTGGTCGATGGCGATGTGGCGCACCTCGGCATTCTGCATGCGTGGAATGTCGCGTATTTCGCAGTGGGCAAAGGCCGCCTGTATGGTGCGGTTGAACAGGCCATGGCCTATGGCCAACACCGACTGATTGTGATACACCTTATATATATAGGTGATAAAACGCTTGGCACGCTCAAACATGGCTTGCACGCTTTCGGCATCGTCGGGCATCTGGCTGCTGCGGGCTATGGTGATGGGAGTGCCGGTAAAACTCCCCCAATCGCGCTCGCGAAGCAAGGGGCATGGGCTGAGCGGCAGATGCAATCCGCCATTGATGATGTTGGCCGTATCGAGCGCGCGTTGCAGATCGCTCGTCAGCATGACGTCGAAAGCGGTGTGTGCGGCAACCAGTTTGTCGCGCAGTTCGGCAGCCTGCTCGCGTCCGCGTGCAGTAAGGTGGCCGGGCATGAGCCCTTGAAGTATTTGGGCCACGTTCTCTTCGGTTTCGCCGTGGCGCGCTAAATATAAATGTGTCATTCGCTTGGCTTTGAATGCTGCAAATTTACAAATAACTCCGTAATGCTGAATAATATGACTATTTGTAATTATTGTAATGAATTAAAGACTTTTATGTGCGGATAAGTATGTATAAAATGGCAAAACGAAAACAATAAAGCTTTTTTGTGAGAAAAATGTTCGTGGGGGGCGTTGGTATTTGCTCGAAATGTTATATATTTGCACCCGAATTAAGGATTCAAACACAAAGCAGCGATGCAAACAACAATAGAATTTACAAAAATGCATGGTGCGGGTAACGACTATATATATGTCAATACCTTGAAATACCCGATTGACAATCCTGAGCATCTGTCGAAGCTGTGGAGCGACCGCCACAAAGGAATAGGTGGCGACGGCCTGGTGCTGATAGGCAAGGGGGCAGCGGGTGCCGACTTTTCGATGCGCATATTCAACAACGATGGGTCGGAGGCACGCATGTGTGGAAATGCGTCGCGCTGTATTGGCAAGTACCTTTACGAATATGGTTTGACAAACAAAACAGAAATCCGCTTGTCAACCCTGTCGGGCATAAAGGTGCTCAAACTGCATGTTGATGACACAAACCACGTAGACAGTGTGACGGTAGATATGGAAGAACCCCGTTTGGCCGTGCCCACACAGTTGGCCACTCCCGACGGCTCGATGACAGAGGGCACGGTGACAGCCACAGATGGCAAAACCTATGTGGGCACTTTCGTGTCGATGGGAAATCCGCACTTTGTGGTGTTTGTTGACGATGCCGAAAGTTTTGACGTGGCCGGAGTAGGACCAACGTTGGAGTTTGCTCCCATATTTCCCGAACGCTGTAACATAGAGTTTGCTACGGTGCGCCCCGATGGCAGCATACGTATGCGTGTGTGGGAACGCGGTTCGGGCATAACCATGGCATGTGGCACAGGAGCCTGTGCTACGGCAGTGGCGGCAGCACTGACGCACCGTGCCTTGCGACATAGCCATATTGTAATGGACGGCGGCACACTGAGCATTGAATGGCGAGAGTCCGACGGCCGGGTGCTGATGACTGGACCAGCTGCCAAAGTGTTTGACGGAAAAATTGACTTGCCATAATGGAATAATAGCCTCTCCCTTCTCCCTCTCACAAAAACGAGCGGGTGGGGAGAGGTAACTTTTTAAGGGTGGCGTGGGTTGTACCTGCGCAAATGTTTGACAATATTACTATAATATGACTACGATAAACGAGAATTTCTTAAAACTGCAAAAGAATTATCTTTTTGCCGATATAGCCCAAAAGGTGGCGACCTATAAGGAAGCGCACCCCGAGGCAGACATTATACGCTTGGGTATAGGCGACGTGACACGTCCGCTGGCTCCGGCCGTAATCAAGGCGTTGCACAAGGCTGTAGACGAGATGGGCAGTGCCGACACCTTCAGAGGTTATGGTCCGGAACATGGCTACGAATTTTTGCGTCAGGCCATTGTTGAAAATGATTTCGCACCGCGTGGCATAAGCATCGATAAGGACGAAATATTCATTAACGATGGTGCCAAGAGCGACACGGGAAACTTTGGCGACATACTTGGCACAGACAACAGCATTTGCGTAACAGACCCTATCTATCCCGTATATATAGACTCAAATGTGATGGGTGGCCGTGCCGGTGACATCGTAAATGGCTCGTGGAGCAAGATAACTTATTGCCCGTGCAACGAGGCCAATGGCTTTGTGCCGCAGCTGCCCGACCATGCCACAGACATGATTTATCTGTGCTACCCCAACAACCCGACAGGCACGACACTCAGTCGTGAAGAGTTGGAAAAGTGGGTGGCCTATGCACTGAAGCACAACAGCCTGCTGCTGTACGATGCCGCTTATGAGGCATACATTACACGCGAAGGCGTGCCCCATTCTATTTATGAAATAGAGGGTGCCAAGAAGTGTGCTGTGGAGTTCCACTCGTATTCAAAGACGGCAGGCTTTACAGGTCTGCGCTGCGGTTACACTGTTGTGTCCAAAGAACTCGTGTTCAAGAGCAAGCGTGGTGAAGACGTGCAGCTCAATCAACTTTGGAACCGCCGTCAGTGCACCAAGTTTAACGGTACAGCCTACATTGTGCAGCGCGCGGCCGAGGCCATTTACAGTGAAGAGGGCAAGCGCGAGGTGCGCGAAACCATCGACTATTACATGACCAATGCGCGCATCATGCGCGAGGCTTTGACCGAGGTGGGTTTGAAAGTGTACGGCGGTGTAGATGCACCCTACATTTGGCTTAAAACACCTGAGGGCGTGGGCAGTTGGAAGTTCTTTGAACAGTTGCTCACCCAAATCAATGTGGTGAGCACACCAGGCGTGGGCTTTGGTCCTGCGGGTGAAGGCTTTATCCGTTTGACGGCATTTGGCAAACGCGAGGATTGCGAGGAAGCCATGCGCCGACTAAAGAGCTGGCTGAAGTAATCAGTCAACGATTGAAACATTTTGTGAGGCATTTCGGGGTTTTGTAGGTTTTATTACTTAACTTTGTGGCAATAAGGCTGCGGTCGGTAAAAATGTGTGCACTTTTTATGCGGCTCAAGCTTTGAACTTTCAGTGTTTCAATTCTTACAAATAGTATACATCAATAACAGAATCGCACAAAAGCAAACATAATCACTAAACCACAACAAAATGAGTAACCTTCGTTTCAAAGTCGTGGAAGAGGCGTTTAAGAAGCGCCCTCTCGAAGTTAAGGCGCCAGCTGAGCGCCCGTCTGAATACTTTGGCAAGTATGTGTTCAACCAGGAAAAGATGTTCAAGTACCTGCCGTTGAAGACCTACCAGCAGCTTCGTGAAGTAATAGAAAAAGGCACGCCGCTGCCATTGTCTGTAGCCAACGATGTGGCTAAAGGCATGAAGCAATGGGCCATTGAAATGGGTGTGACACACTGCACACACTGGTTCCAGCCTTTGACCGAAGGTACTGCTGAGAAGCATGATGCCTTTGTGGAGCATGACTTCAAGGGCGGCATGGTAGAGGATTTCTCGGGTAAGGAACTTGTACAGCAAGAGCCCGATGCTTCATCGTTCCCTAATGGTGGTATCCGTTCAACTTTCGAAGCCCGTGGTTATTCGGCTTGGGACCCTGCTTCGCCTGTGTTTATTGTAGGCGACACGCTGATGATTCCAACCATCTTTGTAAGTTACACTGGTGAGGCCCTTGACTATAAGGCACCGCTCAAAAAGGCACTTGCTGCTGTAGACAAGGCTGCAACGGCTGTATGTCACTATTTTGACCCCAATGTGACCCGCGTAACGGCTAACCTGGGTTGGGAACAGGAGTATTTCTTGGTTGACGAGGGCTTGTATGCCGCACGTCCTGACTTGTTGCTCACAGGACGCACCTTGATGGGACATGATTCTGCCAAGAACCAGCAGATGGACGACCACTACTTTGGTGCCATTCCTGAACGTGTGCAGGAGTTTATGCGCGACCTCGAAATTCAGGCTCTCGAACTCGGCATTCCGTGCAAGACCCGTCACAACGAGGTAGCCCCCAACCAGTTTGAGTTGGCACCGATCTTTGAAGAGTGTAACTTGGCTGTTGACCATAACATGCTCATCATGTCGTTGATGCGCAAGATTGCCCGCAAACATGGTTTCCGCTGCTTGTTGCACGAAAAACCCTTTGCTGGCATCAATGGCTCGGGCAAGCACAACAACTGGAGCTTGACCACCGACACTGGCGCATTGCTGCACGGACCTGGCAAGACGCCTGAGGACAACTTGCGTTTCCTCGTGTTTGTAGTTGAAACCTTGATGGGTGTGTACAAGCACAATGGTTTGCTCAAAGCCTCTATCATGAGTGCAACCAATGCTCACCGCCTTGGTGCAAACGAGGCACCTCCCGCAATTATCTCAAGCTTCCTTGGCAAGCAACTCAGTGAATTCTTGTCAAAGGTGGAGAACTCTACAAAGGACGAACTCTTTACGCTTGAAGGCAAGCACGGCGTACAACTTGATATTCCGCAAATTCCGGAGTTGATGGTTGACAATACCGACCGTAACCGTACTTCGCCTTTCGCCTTTACGGGTAACCGCTTTGAGTTCCGTGCAGTAGGTTCTATTGCCAACTGTGCCAGCGCAATGATTGTGTTGAACACAGCTGTGGCTGAGGCTCTCACCGACTTTAAGACACGTGTAGATGCGCTCATGGCCAAGGGCGAAGGCAAAATTACTGCCATACTCGAAGTGTTGCGCGAAGATATCAAGACTTGCAAGCCTATTCATTTTGATGGCAATGGCTATAGCGATGAGTGGAAGGCTGAGGCTGCACGCCGCGGCTTGGACTGCGAGACAAGTTGCCCCGTAATCTTTGACCGTTACCTTGACGATGCAACCATCAAGATGTTTGAGAGCATGAACGTGATGACTAAGCCCGAACTTGAAGCCCGTAACGAAATCAAGTGGGAGACTTATCAGAAGAAGATACAGATTGAGGCACGTGTGCTCGGCGACCTTTGCATGAACCATATCATTCCCGTCGCTACGAAGTATCAGAGCGAACTGGTAGATAATGTGCACAAAATACAGGAGGCTTTTGCCGACCCCGCAAAGGTGAAGGAACTGACTTCGTATAACATCGACTTGATTGAGAAAATCAACAAGCACGTTAGTTTTGTAGCTGAAAACGTGGAGGCTATGGTTGAAAAGCGCAAGGTGGTGAACAAAATTACCGATATACGCACGTTGGCTGTAGCATATCATGACGAGATTGCACCTTACTTTGATGCTATCCGTTACCACATTGACAAGCTCGAACTCATTGTTGAGGACGAGATGTGGACGCTGCCTAAATATCGTGAACTCCTTTTCATTCGATAATGAAACGGTAGACTAAACAACTGATAGTTGAACAAGACCCGGAACGGTTGCCCTTGATAGGGGCGTCGCTCCGGGTTTTGCTGTAATTGCCGGTGGCTCGAATGGCCCCTCGTTGGGTGCCGGAGAATGGTGAGTTGGTCAGAAAATAAGCATATTTATGCCGATGGTGTAAAAAAACACGGATAATTGTTTGCATTTTGTAATTTATTTATAACTTTGCCATCACAAAACGAAATAACATGACTTATACATCTTACTTCCGACTTTGCAACGTGCTTAGCTTGCGTACATTGGGTACGCGGGAGTGAGAGTTATGGGTATAACCATGGTGCATGGATACGGCGCCGCCAAAAAATACTTGGTGTCGTATCATAGCCTAAAAACCAAACAAGAGCCTCACTACCGCAGCAAGCAGAAGTGAGGCTCTTGCATTAAGTAGGTGTTCAAAATTATTTTTACATTGAAAGTGCATTATCGGGACGCAGATGTTTCCTTCGGGTGAGGGAGCATAGCGGGCTATGTGACCGAGGCCGAAGGGAACAGCTGCGCCTCGAGAATGTGCTTCCAATGTGAAAATGACACCTCCTGATTATATAAAATAATTTTGAACACCTACTTACATATGAATAATAAAGAACAAAAATCATAATACAATGAGTGACAGACTTTACATTTTTGACACAACGTTGCGTGATGGCGAGCAGGTGCCTGGTTGCCAGCTTAACACGGTAGAGAAAATACAAGTGGCCAAACAACTTGAACAGCTCGGCGTCGACGTGATAGAGGCCGGTTTCCCTATTTCAAGTCCGGGCGACTTTAACTCGGTTATTGAAATATCGAAGGCTGTAACATGGCCTACTATTTGTGCATTGACCCGAGCCGTTGAAAAAGACATTGACTGTGCAGCAGAGGCTCTGAAGTATGCCAAGCACAAGCGCATTCACACAGGCATCGGTACGAGCGACAGCCATATTAAATACAAATTCAATTCGACGCGCGAGGAAATTATCGAGCGTGCAGTTGCCGCTGTAAAATATGCCAAACGTTATGTTGAGGACGTGGAGTTCTATGCAGAAGACGCAGGCCGTACTGACAATGAATATTTGGCAAGGGTGGTAGAAGCCGTGATTAAGGCTGGTGCCACTGTGGTGAACATTCCTGATACAACGGGTTATTGTCTGCCTCATGAGTATGGCAACAAAATCAAGTATTTGATGGAGCACGTAGACGGTGTGGACAAAGCCATTCTGTCAACACACTGCCACAACGATTTGGGCATGGCCACAGCTTGTACACTCGAGGGTGTGCTGAACGGTGCCCGACAGGTGGAGGTGACCATCAATGGTATAGGCGAACGTGCCGGCAATACGGCCGAGGAGGAAATAGCCATGATACTGAAGTGTCACCACCTTGATATCCAAACCAATATCAACACACAGAAGATTGCTGCCACATCGCGCATGGTGAGCTCACTCATGAATATGCCTGTGCAGCCCAATAAGGCTATTGTCGGCCGCAATGCTTTTGCACACTCAAGTGGCATACATCAGGACGGTGTGCTGAAAAATGTTGAGACCTACGAGATTATCAATCCTAAAGATGTGGGTATTGACGATAATTCTATCATCTTGACAGCGCGCTCTGGCCATGCCGCACTCAAGCACCGCCTTGAAGTGCTTGGTGTAGAGGTGGACGACGAGAAACTGAATGACATTTATCAGCGTTTCTTGGCTTTGGCCGATAAGAAAAAAGAGGTTACCGATGATGACATCTTGGTGTTGGCCGGTGCAGAGCGCTCTGCCTCGCACAGCATCAAGTTGGATTATCTGCAGGTGACAAGCGGACATGGTGTGCGTCCTGTGGCAGCCATCATACTTGATATTGCTGGTGAGAAGTTTAATGCCGCAGCTGAAGGCAATGGCCCTGTTGATGCCGCCATCAATGCAGTTAAAAACATTATCAAGCGCAAAATGACGCTGAAGGAGTTTACTATTCAAGCTATCAACAAGGGCTCGGACGATGTGGGCAAGGTGCACATGCAGGTTGAATATGATGGCGCCGTCTATTATGGCTTTGGTGCTAACACCGATATCGTGACAGCAAGTGTTGAGGCTTATATTGACGCTATCAACAATTTCAGAAAGTAATTCGTAACTCAAGGACAAGCACATGAATACGCTTTTTGACAAAATATGGGACGCCCATGTGGTGCAGCATGTGGCTGATGGTCCCGATCAATTATATATTGACCGCCTTTATGCACATGAGGTGACAAGCCCGCAGGCTTTTGCCGGACTTAAAAAGAGGGGCATAGGTTGTTTCCGTCCTGACCATATATATTGTATGCCAGACCACAACACGCCCACGCATGACCAGGATAAACCCATAGCCGACCCCGTATCGCGTAAGCAGGTTGATACGTTGACGCAAAATGCCAAGGATTTTGGGCTGACCTATTGGGGCATGATGCACCCAAACAATGGCATCATACACGTGGTAGGGCCTGAGCAAGGCTTGTCATTGCCCGGTATGACCATTGTGTGTGGCGACTCGCACACTTCGACCCACGGAGCAGTTGGGGCCATAGCTTTTGGCATTGGTACGTCGGAGGTGGAAATGGTGATGGCATCGCAGTGCATACTGCAAGCCAAACCAAAGTCGATGCGCATCAATGTGCAGGGCAAACTTGGTAAGGGAGTGACAGCTAAAGACGTTGCACTATACCTGATGAGCAAGCTTACAACAAGTGGTGCCACGGGATATTTCGTAGAGTATGCCGGTTCGGCCATTCGCTCTTTGAGCATGGAAGGACGTCTGACGCTTTGCAACTTGTCGATAGAAATGGGAGCCCGTGGTGGATTTGTAGCTCCCGACGAGGTGACGTTCGCCTATTTGAAGGGCAAGCCCTATGCGCCTAAAGATGAGGAATGGGACGAGGCTGTGGCGCGCTGGAAACAGTTGAAAAGCGATGATAATGCCATATTTGACAAAGAGGTGACATTTGATGCTGCCGACATTGAACCCATGATAACCTACGGCACCAATCCGGGTATGGGCATAGGCATAACGCACACGATACCTGCTGCGCAAAATTCATCGGACGAGAAAGCTTTGGCTTATATGCAGTTTGCTGCAGGCGACAAAATGATAGGCAAACCGGTAGATTATGTTTTTCTCGGGGCTTGTACCAATGGTCGCATCGAGGACTTCCGTGCATTTGCCGCAATAGCCAAAGGACGCCACAAGGCACCTAATGTAACGGCTTGGCTTGTGCCAGGGTCGTGGCCTGTGATGCGCCAGATTGAGGCAGAGGGCATTGATAAAGTATTGCGTGAGGCTGGTTTTGAAATACGTCAGCCTGGTTGTTCTGCTTGTTTGGCCATGAATGACGACAAGGTGCCCGCTGGCAAGTTGTGTGTGTCAACCTCCAACCGCAACTTCGAGGGGCGTCAGGGGCCTGGGGCCCGTACTTGCCTGGCATCGCCAATGGTGGCTGCTGCGGCTGCTGTGACGGGTGTGATAACTGATCCGCGAACCTTAATGTAAGCACTTAGCGTATGAAACGTAAATTCAATATCATAGAGAGCACTTGCGTGCCTCTTCCGCTTGAAAATATAGATACCGACCAGATTATTCCTGCTCGCTTTCTAAAGGCTACCGACAAGGAAGGGTTCGGCGATAATTTGTTCCGTGATTGGCGTTACAATCCTGATGGCAGTAAAAAGAATTTTGTACTGAACGACCCTGAGTATTCGGGCGAGGTGTTGGTGGCTGGCAAAAACTTTGGTTGCGGGTCGAGTCGCGAACATGCTGCATGGGCCATAGCCGGTTATGGCTTCCGCGTTGTGGTGAGTTCATTCTTTGCCGACATACACAAGCAGAATGAGTTGAACAATTTTGTGTTGCCGGTGGTGGTAAGTGAGCCTTTCTTGCAACAATTATTCAAGAGCATTGAGGCCGATCATCAAACCAAGGTGAAGGTGGACCTGCCCAACCAAACCATTACCAACGAGGCTACAGGCGAAAGCGAGCATTTTGATATAAATGGCTACAAAAAGTATTGCCTCGAAAATGCACTTGACGATATAGACTTTTTACTTGAAAACAAATCAAAAATAGAGCAATATGAAACTGAACATAGCTGTATTGGCCGGTGATGGTATAGGGCCCGAAATCTCAGCACAAGGTGTGGCTGTGATGCAGGCCGTATGTCAGAAGTTCGGACACGAAGCCACATTTACGCCAGCCTTGGTTGGTGCTGCGGCAATTGACGCTGTGGGAGACCCTTTCCCCGAGGATACTTATGAAATTTGCAAGCAGGCTGATGCCGTACTGTTCTCATCAGTAGGAGATCCTAAGTTTGACAATAACCCGAATGCCAAGGTGCGCCCCGAACAAGGATTGTTGGCCATGCGCAAAAAGTTGGGGCTCTTTGCCAACATTCGTCCGGTGCAAACATTTGATTGCCTCATTCACAAGTCGCCGTTAAAGGACGAGTTAGTGCGTGGTGCAGACTTTGTGTGCATTCGCGAACTTACTGGCGGCATGTATTTTGGCGAGAAAAAAGAAGGCGATGACTATGCCTACGACACCAATGCCTATTCGCGTGAGGAGGTTGAACGCATACTCAAGGTAGCCTATGCTTATGCACAACGTCGCCGCAAGCACCTTACGGTAGTCGACAAAGCCAATGTGCTGGCATCATCGCGTCTTTGGCGCAAGGTGGCCCAGGAAATGGCGCCCAAGTATCCTGATGTTACAACAGATTTTATGTACGTTGACAATGCTTCGATGCGCATGATACAGGAGCCCACCTTCTTCGACGTGATGGTGACGGAGAACACCTTTGGCGATATCTTGACCGACGAAGGCTCATGTATTACGGGCTCGATGGGTCTGCTGCCGTCAGCCTCGACAGGTGAAAGCACACCAGTGTTTGAACCTATTCATGGTTCATGGCCCCAAGCTAAGGGATTGAACATAGCCAATCCTTTGGCGCAGATATTGTCTGTGGCCATGCTCTTTGAATACTTCAATCTTGCAGAGGAAGGCGCTTTGGTGCGTAAGGCGGTAGATGCGAGTCTTGATGCCAATGTACGTACACCCGAAATTCAAGTGGTCGATGGTGCAAAGTATGGCACTAAAGAAGTTGGTGCTTGGATTGTTGATTGGATAAACAAGGCATAGGAATGTAGCTGTAAGGATTTGGTTACAATTCTCCCCAAAACAGGGCTGCAAACTGGCATTTAATTGTTGCCGGTTTGCAGCCCTTGCTGTTGTGATGCAGCTGCAAAACGGGAAGTCCCATGTCCAATGGTTTTGCCACTTATATGCGTTTGAGCACTGTGATGCAGAGCGAAACAAGCGCAAAAGTAGCCCCGTCCTGGCCTCGTCAATGCGTCACCCAGACAAATGGCGCAACTCACTGATTTTCAGCATGCGCCATTCAACGGCACAAAAAAGTGATGAAGTTGGTAAAAAGCGCAATTTCCTGGCATAACAGTTCTTCCCATGGCTTCAAATCTGCTTTTTAACCTGTCAATCTGATAGAGAGCGCAAGCACTAATGGGGGCGACGCATCCCGCGTCGGGTTTTTCAGCGGCCTCAAATACGGCTTGCTCACGGGCACAAACTCTTTGTCCGCCATGTCGCGCCGTTGTACTTCGGGCGTGCGGTCAAGCACATTATAGCGAATGTCATACAGTTCGTCCATAAGGGTGATAGTTTGTTCTGTCAAATCGCAGTTAGTCGTGTTGCCAGTCGCTTGCGGTGCGCAGTCAGTGTCATTGCCCATGCGTTTTTTACGCTGGGGCTTTTCTGTGTTTTTAGTTTGTGATTCCGGGGTATGTCCGATAGCGTCTATCAGTTTGTCAACGCCACGTTTCACAATGGCATCGGC
>ERZ1031897.190-NODE-190-length-22452-cov-9.468947_pt1 | contig 22452 bp, 15 predicted proteins | sample MGYA00517881_ERZ1031897 | MGnify/ENA primary metagenome ERZ1031897 (study PRJEB33719, sample SAMN04261280) | wastewater metagenome | biome: rural village; feature: human; material: feces | host: Homo sapiens | place: El Salvador | collected 2013-01-07 ... | reverse complement strand
CATCATTTCTGATGCTAAGATCTTGATTGGTCATCTTAACTTAATGACATTGCTCGCAAAGAGCTCTTTTATATTGCTTTATAACGCTTCAATTATTGAATCAATCCATATCCATTTTGCGCTTTCACAAAGCTTCTATCCTTCACCGCCAGTACGATCACAAAAATCACATCCAGAGTAAAAAAGAACTGGAATATGCCTGCAAATACAGACAGCACCTTTCCTTGTACTCCCTCACTGCATGCCCTTACAATATAGGCAATTGAAAAAGGTGCTGCTCCTAACAGCCCAAGCCAGCCAATAACTGATAGCACAATCGCAACGGTCGGACCTACAAATATCATGATAACAACCGGTGTTAGCATTAAGAGAAGTGCTACTATGATGCAAAACCCACCTACTACATAAAACGGTATTAACGCATATTTTATAATCCTTGTGCAAATGAGAAGCTGTACTCTGCTTATTCTTTTCCCAAGGATAAGCACCACAGCCAGATTAATCAGTCCCAAAACAATCGGCATAACCATTATCCAGCCTGCATCAAAGCTGTCTGTTGATTCCTGCATAGTGCATACCATCCAAAATAAAACCGGCATCATGTACATTCCAAGCACATATATCACAGGAACTACGTAAATAGCTCGTGATACTTTATTTGATTCATTCATTAATAAATATCCTCCCTTTTATAAACATTCATATACTAATTATTTAAAGCCTACAGCTTCTCTCCCGCTACCTTACATCTCTTCCTGCAAAAAGCGATGCCGTAAGCTAAAATATCGCACCTGCCCTCATCTCGGAGAGTCTCATCATATCTCTTCTGCTTTATCTGAGCCATCGCAACATCGCAAGCTGCGTCAAGCCCCTTAAACTCCTTAGCATACTTTACCTCGATAACAATGCCCAAATCAGGATTCTCCGGCTTTATAAGTATGTCACTAAAGCCATCTCCCGACTCACGATTGGATTTGATGAGCCAGTCCGGATTGCTTCCTCTAAGCAAACCTAGAAGCAGGCCATGATAAAAGTTTTCCTTCATATCATCAGGTGCCTTTGTATCAAGTATACTTATCATGCGCCCCATCACGATATTTAGCTGCCTCGCAAGAATCGCCTCGTCTTTATCTAAAATCGCCTTTGATAAAAGCTTCATAGTATCATTGTCATTTGCAACAACCGCCTTGAACCATTCCTGAATCTGAAGGACAAATACCTCACGTACTTCTTTGTTGGGTATAACAAGCATGTAGGCGTAGCTTTCGCTATCAGGAAGCTTTACCTCCCCGATTTTGGTAAGGTAGCCTGTGGTAAAAAGCACACTCCATATATTGTCAATGCTGTTCTCAATCTCATCATAGGTCAGATCCTGGCGAATCACCTTTTCAATCGCCTCACCTGCAATCAGGCGCTCAATCTCATCCTTTGTCGATGAATCAGCCCTGTTGATAAGACGCCTCACCAAGCTGTTTCCACTGCTGTTTATCCAATATGTCTGAGGCTTTGCATCACTGTCGTCACGCAGATGATCCGCATGATTAATAACATCCCAAGGGCAGTAGACATCAGCCCTGCCGAAGTGATATCCGTCATACCACTCCTTTACCTCGTCAAAATGTGAATCCATTCCATAATCAGCCAGCAGCTTTCTCACCTCTTCATCAGTAAATCCAAACTGCTCATCAAAACGCGAATCTGTAATCGACATTACCTTGAAATTGTTGAGCCCCGTAAATATGCTTTCCTTTGATATGCGAAGGCACCCTGTCAGCACCGCGAACTGTAAAAATTCATTAGTCTTTAGTGCCTGCCCGAAAAGACCTCTGATAAGCGAAACCATTTCATTATAATAACCATTCTGAAAGGCCTTATCGAGCGGTACATCATACTCATCTATGAGAATAACTACCTTTTTTCCATAATGCTTATACAATAGCTGTGAAAGAAGCTGTAATGAAGATATGAGCTTTTCCTTGTCAAAAGCAAGCCTGCCATTTTTCATAATTGTAAGCCCTTTATATTGTTCCCGCTCAATCTGTGTAAGCTTATCACTGTGAGCCAGAAATGAAACTCTGTTTACCTCTTTTCCCATAATCCTGGCAAAGGCTTCAAAGGCTTCTTCATACGTTAATCCCTCCACCCCCTTGAGTGAAAGAAAAATGACCGGATATTTTCCCATGTACTCATCACACAGCTCTTTATTACCTGAAATATATAAGCCATCAAACAGAGCTTTATCTGTGCCAATATCAAAAAAACTCTTAAGCATGCTCATATTAAGAGTTTTTCCAAAACGGCGCGGACGTGTAAAAAGCGTCACCTCACTCCAGTTTAATAAAAGCTGCTCTATAAGTCTTGTTTTATCCACATAATAAAAATGCGATTCCCGCAATTTCCTAAAATCATCAATTCCAACCGGTAACTTCAAAGTATTTGCCATAAAAGCCTCCACAAAAATAATCCGCTATACTTAGCTATAGTATAGCGGATTAACAGTCAAAATACAATCTAAGATTGTGGTAGCTTATTCTGCCTTCTCAACAGATATTATCTTTCCCTCAAACGGGTCTACCTCTGAAATAGTTCCGGTATATTTTACAGTCACCTTGTCTCCGCTTGCAACACTCTCGAGTCCATCAGGCTTCTCATCGAAGGTAAAGCTGTATGGTGTATCCTTATCATCTGTCACTACAAACATGAAGTCCTTTATGTCATCTATTGTTCCTGTAAGCTCCTTCTCCTCCTGTGAGTCCTTATCACCTTCATCCTGTGTCTCAGCCTGCTTTGCATTTTCGGTGCCTGCTGCCTTATCCTGCTTTGTATCGCTCTGTCCGCAGCCTGCAAACAAGCCGGCGCAAAGCATAGCTCCTATTACAATTGTAATCAGTTTTTTCTTCATTATGATATACCTCTTTCTTTATTTATAAGCACTACTATGAGTACGTTTTCTAAAGAGTACTCTCCTATCAGCCTAAAGTAAATAGAATACATAAAATATTAAAGAAATCTTACGAATTACTGCTTTTTTGAGCCTCTTGCGAGCCTTGCAGGATACCATTTTTCAAACCATCCCGTAAAAACGCCCATCAATACAGGCATCAGATTGTTTACGACAATAAGTGTAGCTCCAACAGCTGCCTTTTTCAGCAGAAATGTCCACACTGCTGTCAACACGTATAATACTCCCCATGCCGCCGCAAGTATATAATTCGTCTTCATAAAGAGAGGATTTTTATGTGCGGCTTCACCGCCATAATTGTATTTCACATATGTTGCGCATAAAGGCTCCTTTGTCAGGCATGAAACCAGCCAGAACAGCCCAAACACCAGATATCCGATATCTGTTGATATGTCACCTGCTCCTGTCAGGCTTGCAATCGCAGAAAGTATGGCAACAGCAACAATTGAGAGCTGATCCCATATTACAAATTTATGTTTTCTCATAATAAAAGGTATAGCGGATGCCACCAAAAGAGCAATCACAGAACCCTTTTCAGTATTGACAGAAACTGCTATCCAAAACGTAATCCATGGTATGAGCATTGTCATCATGGATGGATTTTTCTGTACCTCCACACCTTGTGATGTTTTTTCTGCCTCTTTGACTGCCGATGTACTTCCAAAAAATTTATCCCAATTTACCATCAAGGAAAAATCACCTGTCACCGTATACATCTGCTTTCCCAATGCCTCTGCGCCACCTATCTCGCCTCGGGAAATGGCCGACCATACCGTAAAAGGCGTATCTATGCGTGTAGTCGCGGCAAGGCTTTGGTCAGTAAGCACCTCACTACCTTTATCATCAAGCTTTATTTGGTATGTATGCTTCAAATCGGTATAGCATATTTCAAGCACGCGTTCCTTTCCGTCATAGGTATCCTTATTGTATAATGCAGCCATCTGTCTGGTGAAAACAAGGTCATCTGCTTCCTTTTCTCCTGTTGTCCTGCTGATTCCCCAGCTGGCATCCGCCATACTTTCAAATACATCCCTTGGATATAAAAGAGTATGGAGCGCCGCTTCTGTTTTTTCAGATATTTTTCCTGTGATGGCATATTCTGCCCCGGCACTTTTTACCGTAGCCAGATATTCGTCAGTCCTCTTTGACAGCTCTTTTACACGAAACAGCTCACCCTGACCACAAAATATGGTTGTATAATGCCCTTTTCCAAGGAAATGGTCAAACATCCGAAGTACACTGTCATAATTTCCCTCTGCAGAATAAAAGCCACAGGTAGAGATTAGCACATGCCTTTTGCCTTCCATGTCATATCTGCAATCATGGCTGCCGCTTCCGTATCCGTCATCCTTTGTACTCATAAACGGCAGGCTCATGGGAAGCTGTCTGTCAATCACGTTCTTTAGTATTCCCGGCACACTAAAATAGTACAGAGGAAACGACCACACAACAATATCCGCTTCAAGAATTTTCCCAATAACAGTCTGCATATCGTCATTTATGCAGCACACCCCCGGTGTCTTCTGCCAGCATGCAAAGCAGCCCTTACACGCTCCTACATTCATTGAGGCTACATGCATTTCATCAACGGATATAGCTTCATTTTTGCTCTTATATCCTTCTTTGAAGCCTTCTATAAAGCTGTTTGCAAGCCTTAACGAATTGCTTCGTTTGCCTTTTGGACTTCCGTTAATCAGAAGTATGTTCATGCTTTATGCCCTCCTGTAAGTATATAGTTAATTTTAGTATAGCGGATTGACAGGCAAAAAACAATTAAAGTTTAGACTTAGAAACAATACCATAATTATACATTCAAAATACATTCAAATTCTTAAGTATGCCTTGTAATTATAGTACTATGATAGTAAAATAGAGCTATATTATTACGAATCAGGAGAATTCATATGGGTTACGATGAAAAAATTTTTAAAGCAAAGGCGAATATCAAGGCCCGCAGATTATGGCTTGTTTTTGCTATATTGCTGACCGCAAATTATGGAACCGACACAGCAAATGGCGCTTATTCTGTCAGTAATTATATCATTTTTGTTATTTTATGCTGGCTGCCTTTCGTGTGTGGTGACATACTTCTAAAAAGGAAGGGGAAGGATAATGATCATTACAGGCTTGCATTTGTCATCGGATATGGTATTTTTTACGTATTTCTTTTGTGTACGACAACCTCACCGATTGCATTTACCTACATTCTCCCGATAATCAGCCTTATTGTAATATTTAAGGATGAAAAATTCATGATTTACTGCGCTGTTGCAAATATGCTAAGCCTTATTGCAAGTATTGCATTTCACATATTAGTACTAGGTCAGAACACTGCTGTAGACCACAAAAACTATCAGCTTCAGATAGCATGTCTTTTACTTTGCTACATAGGCTATATCATGTCCGTACGTCACCTGACTGAGTCCGATGCTGCACTCACCGAGAGCATAAAGTCTGATTTGAATCGCGTTGTCACGACAGTTGAGCAGGTTAAAACCGCTTGCAACACTATAATGGACGGTATAACAGTGGTCCGTGAGCTTGCTTCTGAAAACAAGCATGGCTCAGATGTTGTCGTTGATGGAATGAATGAGCTTACCGGAAATAACAAGCAGCTTCAGTCCCACACTGCTTCTTCCCAGGAAATGACTACCGATATAAGCTCACAGGTTGAGAATGTTGCAGCCATGATAAATGATATGGTTTCCCTGACAACCGAATCAGGCAAGCATGCCAAGGTAAGCTCTGAGGACCTTGAAGGTCTTGCCCAGACAGCCAAAACCATGTCTGAGCTTTCTACAGAGGTTGAAAACATCCTGACTACATTCAGAGATGAATTTGAGATGGTTAAAAATGAAACCGGAACAATTGATAATATTTCAAACCAGACAAACCTCCTCGCTCTTAACGCTTCTATCGAGGCTGCGCGTGCAGGCGAAGCAGGTAAGGGATTTGCTGTTGTTGCCGAACAAATCCGTACTTTAAGCACTGAGACGAGAAATTCATCCGGTCAGATCAGTGAGGCTCTCTCACGGCTTGACGAGATTTCCGGAAAGATGACCTCATCCATTGAAGAAACACTCCGTCTCATCCAGCTCACTCTTGAAAAGGTAATGCAGACCGGTGAAAATGTAGAGAAGATCACAAAGGATTCCAATAAGCTTGGAAGCCATATCCGTGAAATCGATGCCGCAATGCAGGAGGTTGAAGCATCTAACCAGCAACTTGTCGACAATATGGAAAAGGTATCTGACATCGTAGAAACCATGACCTCATGTATCGGTGCTTCTGACACGATAAGCCGCAAGATGCTCAGTAAATATGATGAAAGTGCAACAAATATCAATAATATCGAGACTGTTATCCAATCTCTCATGCATGAGCTCGGAGTCGGTGGATTTATGGGACTTGATGATATCCGCCCGGGTATGAAGGCCAAAGTGATCCTGACAGATGTACAGACCGGCAACGAGTTCCATTGCGAAGTAAAGGCTGTTGACGAAAACGGTCTTAAGCTTGTATCAGGCGGCTTATCTGTAGACTCATCCAGACCTTGCAATCTGTGTGTTACAGTTGGCAATGTAATGTACTGCTGGAAGGATCTCACAATCACAGATGACCTTATGATAACAGTCAATACACGGCCTGAAATCTTGAACCGTAGGAAATACCCTCGCATGGATTTATCAAACAATTGCACTATCAAGCTTAAAGGAACCGACACCACATTCAAAGGAACTCTTGACAATATAAGTGCAAACGGCTTTGCATTTTTGACAAAGGATCCTTATTTCGTGGATCATAAAGGAGCGAAGGTTACTATCTCGATAGAGGACTTTGCGCTTGCTGACCACTCAGTATTGGATGGATATGTAATCCGTTGCTCAAATAATGACGGAACATATATCGTCGGCTGCCAGATGCCTGAGGATAATTATTATATCCAGACATATGTCGATGAACAGCTTCGTGCTCACTCATAAAAAAAAAGCTATGAAAGCCTTTTAACCGGGCTCTCATAGCTTTTTTTATTGATAATCTTCTATATCCTATTATCTTCTATCTATTATCTTTATCTTCTATCTGCATGATGTTTTTCCTTCTCTGCATACATCCGGCTGTCTGCTATCTTTAGCAGGCTCTCAACCGTGTCAGCATCGGACGGATAAAGTGCATATCCACAACTTACTCCGATTTTTATTTTATGATCATGTATGTTATATGGATTGCAGATTACTTTTTGAAGCCTCTCTATTCTCTCTAAGCAATTTTTTTCATCTGCATTTCCATCTATTATACATGCAAACTCATCGCCTCCAATGCGGAATGCATAATCAGCTGTTCGTATGCTGTTTATAATGCGCTTTCCTACATTGCAAAGGACCTCATCTCCGACCGGATGACCATATGTATCGTTGACCGGCTTGAAAAAATCAAGATCCATAAAAATCAGTGCAAATGCTTTTCCTCTCTGGACTCTCATATTCATAATGGTCTCAAAATATCTCTTATTATATAGCTCTGTAAGCACATCCGTATTTGCAAGATCTGCCATCTTATGCTTTTCGCCTATATTCTGTGAGACAAGCAGATACTGCGTCAGTCTGCCATCCTCCCATCTTGCCGGAATAACGGTCATTGAAAGAAATAGCTTGCTGTTGTTCTCTGCACATTCAAATTTAAAATAATCATGCTCATTTTTAATTTTACTATAAATATTTTCAAGAGAAAGCAGCTCAGAGATTTTTTTATTTTCATCCTCTGAAATCAACGTGTACCTGTTTGATATTAACTCCACCAGGTCACTGTAGCTGCCACGCTCAGGATAAAGCTTTCGAGCCAGTCTCTCATGATATTCGTACGTATCATTTTCAATATCACACAGTGCGTATCTGTCCACAATTCTTGCCAGACTGTTCAACAGCATATCAGAGATTTCCTTTTCATGAGATACTGCCATGACAGTGAGCTTCTCCTTCTGAAGCTTGAGCCTGGTATTCTTCATTACATACATAAAAATAAGCAGGATTACGCAGATGAACATTATGCCTATAAGTAAAATTGTACTGTACTGCACCTGAAACATGAATGAACTGACAGCCTTTGCTTCAACGATACCTACTATAGACCAGTCCTTTATTCCGGTAGGCTGATATGTCATATAATAATCTTTTTTATTGTATGAAAATGCAAAACAGCCATCACTGCCATCAGCTATATTGGTCTTTACATCGTAAAAATCATCTGTATCGTAATCTGTTGCATTATCACCTATGAAATTAATCAGATTATCAACCATATCATCAATCTCTGTCTTTGGTTCGATTGAGAGTATGACATTTCCTGCAGAATCAACAATATAACAATCACTTTGGTCTTTATATGCCTTGTCTCCGAGCATCCTTTCCACGTCCGTATTATCATAGCTCACAGCAAGCCCCGTATATGAAATTCCATCCACAGTAATCCCATCAGACGGATATGCAAAAAGCACCTTTCTCACGCCCTTTGTAGATATATAGCTGGATATCACAGGCTCATTTGCCTTAAAAAGCTCATTGAATGCATCTTTTGCATTATCAGCCACTCCGCTTCTGCCTTCTATGGTGATAAACTGATTCTTCTCATTAAACAGGTAAAAATCACTGTAATGCCACTTTTCCTTTTCCCTGACAAAATCATTCCACTGCAGACCACTGTCGTTATTAAGTATTTTGGTCAAATAAACATTCCAGTCAGAAAGAACGTTCCAGTTGCGTTGCGCAAACATATTAAAGGTCTGGTTCACCTGACTGTATGAGGCTTTGACATTTGATGTACCCTCATTATATATCTGGCGGCTCATATATACATTGTAGCTATGAATGCTGAATATTATGATACCTAGCAATGCACAGGTTATCACAATTGTACGGATGTTCTTCTTTTTTATAATCATAAATGTGTTCTCCATACCTTAGTACCTACATCGTATCTGTGCTTCATTCTCTATTCATATCACATATACTTGTATTTCTGGTACTAATTATACAACATATAGTGCCTAAAATCTATACTCTCGGCGCGAAATGTAGTTTTTATGGTGTGAAATGCAGATTGGCAATAAAAAACAAGGGAAAGTACTAAATACTTTCCCTTGCAAAATCTTATATATAGACTTTTAAATTAGAACCTTTGTCTATTTTGCCTGCTCTGCGATAGCAGCCTGTGCTGCAGCAAGACGAGCGATTGGTACACGGAATGGTGAACATGAAACATAGTCAAGTCCAATCTTGTGGCAGAACTCAACTGATGAAGGATCTCCACCGTGCTCTCCACAGATACCAACGTGAAGGTTAGGATTAACTGGCTTTCCAAGCTTAATAGCTGTCTCCATTAATTTACCAACACCTGTCTGGTCAAGCTTAGCAAATGGATCGTTCTCGAAAATCTTGTTGTCATAGTAAGCGTTAAGGAACTTACCTGCATCATCACGAGAGAATCCGAATGTCATCTGTGTAAGGTCGTTTGTACCGAAGCAGAAGAAATCAGCCTCTGTAGCGATCTCATCAGCTGTAAGAGCAGCTCTTGGGATCTCGATCATTGTACCTACATGGTACTTGATGTCAGCATTTGCAGCAGCGATCTCAGCATCAGCTGTCTCAACTACAATCTTCTTAACGAACTTAAGCTCTTTGATCTCACATACTAATGGGATCATGATCTCAGGCTCGATATCCCAGTCTGGATGAGCTTTCTTTACATTGATAGCTGCACGGATAACAGCCTTTGTCTGCATCTTAGCAATCTCAGGATATGTAACTGCAAGACGGCATCCTCTATGACCCATCATTGGGTTGAACTCATGGAGTGACTCACAGATAGCTTTGATTTCCTCTACTGACTTATTCTTAGCCTTTGCAAGCTTCTCGATGTCAGCATCCTCTGTAGGAACGAACTCATGAAGAGGTGGATCAAGGAAACGGATTGTTACTGGGCATCCCTCAAGAGCCTCGTATAATTTCTCGAAATCTCCCTGCTGATATGGAAGAATCTTGTTAAGAGCGGTCTCTCTCTCCTCTACTGTATCAGAGCAGATCATCTCACGGAATGCAGCGATTCTCTCTGGATCGAAGAACATATGCTCTGTACGGCAAAGTCCGATTCCCTCTGCACCAAGCTCACGAGCCTTCTTAGCATCTGCAGGAGTATCTGCATTTGTACGAACCTTAAGTCTTCTGAACTCATCAGCCCATGCCATAACACGTCCGAACTCACCAGCGATTGAAGCATCAACTGTTGGGATGATTCCAGCGTAGATGTTACCTGTTGTACCATCGATAGAAATCTCAGATCCCTCTGTGAATGTCTGTCCTGCAAGTGTGAACTTCTTGTTCTCCTCGTCCATATTGATATCACCACAACCAGATACACAGCATGTTCCCATACCACGTGCAACTACGGCTGCGTGAGATGTCATACCACCACGAACTGTAAGGATACCCTGAGCAGCCTTCATTCCTGTGATGTCCTCTGGAGATGTCTCAAGACGTACAAGTACGACTTTCTCTCCTCTTTCAGCCCATGCCTCAGCATCGTCAGCTGTGAATACAACCTTACCACAAGCAGCTCCCGGAGATGCTCCAAGACCCTTTCCAAGTGGAGTTGCAGCCTTAAGTGCAGCAGCATCGAACTGTGGATGTAATAATGTATCAAGGTTACGAGGGTCGATCATTGCAACAGCCTCAGCTGGTGTCTTATGTCCCTCATCTACTAAATCGCAAGCGATCTTAAGAGCAGCTGGAGCTGTTCTCTTACCATTACGGCACTGAAGCATATAGAGCTTCTTGTTCTCAACTGTGAACTCCATATCCTGCATATCATGGTAGTGATTCTCAAGCGTCTCACAAACCTTAAGGAACTCAGCGTATGCCTCTGGGAACTCCTGCTCCATCTGAGCGATTGGCATTGGAGTACGAACACCGGCAACAACGTCCTCACCCTGTGCATTGATAAGGAACTCACCCATAAGCTTGTTCTCACCAGTTGCAGGATCACGTGTGAATGCAACACCTGTACCTGACTCGTTATTTAAGTTACCGAATACCATTGGCATTACGTTAACAGCTGTTCCCCATGAATAAGGGATATCGTTATCTCTTCTATAAACATTTGCACGTGGGTTGTCCCATGAACGGAATACAGCCTCGATAGCAAGCTTTAACTGCTCTACAGGATCTGAAGGGAAATCTGATCCTAACTGATTCTTGTACTCAGCCTTGAACTGCTCTGCTAACTCTTTAAGGTCAGCTGCTGTAAGGTCTACGTCAAATTTAACACCTCTGTCCTCTTTCATCTTGTCGATGAGCTGCTCGAAGTACTTCTTTCCTACTTCCATAACAACGTCTGAGAACATCTGAATGAAACGTCTGTATGAATCATATACGAAACGCTCGAATGCTGGATCTGGGTTACCAGCGATCATAGCTGCAACAACATCATCATTAAGACCAAGGTTAAGGATTGTATCCATCATACCTGGCATTGAAGCTCTGGCACCTGAACGAACAGATACGAGAAGAGGATTCTTAAGGTCACCGAATTTCTTTCCGTTAACCTCTTCCATCCATTTTACACCTTCCATAGTCTGAGCCATAATCTCATCATTGATCTTACGTCCATCCTCGTAGTACTGTGTACAAGCCTCAGTAGTGATTGTGAAGCCCTGTGGTACAGGAAGTCCAATCTCTGTCATCTCAGCGAGGTTAGCACCCTTACCACCGAGAAGATTACGCATGGTCATGTTACCCTCTTTGAAGGTATATACCCACTTGTTTGCCATTTTGCAATTCCTCCTAAATTTTATTTCTGGTATGGTAAAAAAACCATCCATATACTTGATTAATGTGTGCACTCATACAAGCGCACACATTAATAATACCATAATTTCAGCAAATATCAACTAATTTTTATTATCTTTTCCCTTATGTTTCATACTATTTTTTTGAACACGGACAGACTTAACATTCTTTACTATGACAAATATCATAATTGCAAGAATTGCAACTATCCCAAGCGCACCAATAGCCAGCGGAACGACCATTCCACTCTCACTAATCATGGTGGCAAGCGGTACCTGCTCATCTGCTATATCATGCTTATTGTCGTTTGCCGCCTGCGGTACCTGCTCATCTGCTATATCAGTATTTGGCTGTGCCTGCGGTGCCTGGATTCCATCCTGCGGATCATTCTGTCCGTCAGGCACTATTGTGTTTGCGGCATTTGCTCCATCTGCAGCTCCGTTATTTACCGCTCCTGCTGCATTGCCCGCTGCATTAGCTGCCCCTGCTGCATTTGCAGCTCCTGCTGCTGCCTGATTGCCGCCTGCTGCAGTATTGTCATTTGCTCCATTTCCGGCAGCAGCCATGCTCGATGCAGCCCTTGAATATACAAAATTGAACACGTTTTCTGATGCATTTGACGACAGCTTGCCTGTCTGATTATAGCTGTCCGGAATATATCCATCTATATACAGATATGCTATAACCGGCTCATCGCCCACATTACCATAATAAGTACGGCTTTCAGCAAGCTTATTGCCATCTGTATCCACATAGTTGACTGTATACTCAGCAAGCTCGCCCGGTATGCCGTATGCTACAACATAGTCCTGATCTCCCGACACGAGAAAAGCCGACTGTGCAACCGTATTATTGTCACGGCCGCTTAATCTGATTCCCTTTACGTAGTACTTGCTGTTTTCATTAAGCGCCACACTGCCCTGTGCATCACAGCTGATGACATCTCCATATTCAAGACCTGTGACAATTATTTTGTCTCCTTTAGCAGAAACAGAAACCGAAGCCTCATTGCCTGATGCCTTACGCACCTGCACACCACCGTTTATGCTTCCCTGACCTCCGGCTGAGAAGGAAACAGTGTATGTATATGAAAATGCCTTTGCATCTGCTGTCTGTGAGAAAACACCGGTTATGACAACAAGAGCTGCAAGAAAATATTTAAGCAATCTTTTCATTTTGCTTAGCCCCCTTTCTGTCACTTACGAAAGCCAGTATCATCAAAATAATACCCATCACAAACACTACAGCTGACGCTATTGACCAGATATCTCCGGTCTTTACCTTGCTTGTTGTAGTTGTAAATGTAGGTGGATTTGATAAAGTTGGATCTGAGTTATCCTCTACCGCAAAGTTCATCATAAGCTTTGCAAGTGTATCCTGATATATATTACCCTGACTCTCTCCGTCAAGCCCTACTAAAAGCTTCACACTGCCTCCCTCTCCCGGCTCTAATGTCTTTAGATAAAAGAACTTATCCAGAGAGTTTGTAGCCTCGTTGAGTCCTTTTCCGGCTGTTGTCTCCTTCTCTCCACCTACGCTGGTGCTGCTGTATATAGTGTCCTCTTTTCCATCCGGTCCTACAAAGGTAAGAATATATGAGTATCCACCGTTTTCAGCCACAGCCTGTGTATCCTCAAGACTCTTTAATACATCATTGGACATATACCATTTCGTCGAAATACTGCTGTTATTCTTTATATCAACGGAAAATGTGACAGAATCTCCGGGCTCCATCTGTGAGACAGAGGCTGCTATTTTATTTGAATCGAACGAACTGACCATCTCCTTGCCGGTAAACTCACATGAGCCGGCTGTAGTAGTATTCTCATCTGCAAATACAGTGCCTATCGAACCAAGGATAAACAACATGCATGATAATAATGCGATAAATTTTTTCATATTGTCCTCCTTTACTCTAAGCTAAGTGTCCCGTCATCTGATATATTTACATCAACACCCCACGCACTCTTAATTGCGTCCTTTGCATTGTGTGTCTGTACTGCATCAACAGTTGCCTCCAGCACAAATTGCGCACCATCATATTCATAGGTAGTAGTGATGGTTGTAAGTCCGTTATCATCAGTCTGTGATGTCTGACCCACAATGGCTGCAATATCTCCGGATATACTGATTTTGTCTGTAAAATCAGTGGATGTCTGACCTTTTTTTAAAATAGAATTGTAGTAAAATACATTTCGCTCTGTAGTCTCAGCACTCTTATCCTCTGTCCAGCCATCGTTTGTAAAGTCAATCTGTATCTTTGATGGATCAAGGTTTGAAAGCTTATCACCTGTCTCCTTATCTGCCCAGTAATGCTGCACAGTCACTCTCACATACTCATCTATCGAGCCGCTGTTTTTGACAGCAAGCTTCTCATCGTACTTTTTGTCGAGAATCAGTTTTTCATCTCCGGCATCCTTTAGCATATCTCCAAGCAGCACTCCTGTTGCCTCGCTCCAGTCATCATCCTTATGCTTATAATCACGCCAGCTCACATCATTGCCATTCTCAGTCAAAGTAACACCGATGGATTTGATGTCAATCTGAGCCAGATAATTATCACTCATATATGTAAGAGTCGCTTTTGTAGATCCAATCGTCGATGCTGCAAGCATTATCGCAGAGGATGCTACAAGTATAATTGGAAGTTTTCTCTTCATTACTCTTCGCCCTCCTCTTTATCATATTGTGCTGTCGCATCCCATTTTGCATCAGGTGCGACACACGGATTGCCATTCTCATCATATGTGACAGGAGCACACTCCTGAACCACAACTACATTGAAGCTGGTCTTTACCTTTTCACTAACTGTGATAGCTGCAACAATCGGCTCGGTTTTACCACCAACCGGCACTACCTGACTGTAATACCAGTATCCATCATCTGAAAGGCTCCAGTTTGAGCCTGATGCCTGTATATCAAACTGGCTTGCTGCAATTACCTTTACCCTGACAAAACAGTCTGCTTTTCCTGTATTCTCAATCTCAATAGTTTTCTTCCAGTCCTTAAACTTCTCCTTGACATCAGTTGTAGGACCGATATCTACTGAGATACCGCCCTTTGCCGTAGCATAGGTTGTAAAATATGCCAGTGTCGGTTTAACTGAAACACCACAGACAATGAGTGTTGCAGCAAAGGCTGCACATACAAGAATACGGTGATTTCTATTAAGTTTTTTACAAGACTCTGATAATTTTTTCATTAATTCTGCACCCATTCCCATCCGGTTCCGTCATACTCAAAATGGTTTACGACACCGGTACTATAAATCAATTTGTCGTTGTAATCGTTTGTGAAATCAACATCTGCGGTCTCACCGGCCACAATCTGTGTCTCTATGCTGTCTGAGGAGGTCACCTGATAACTGCCAGCGGCATATACCTCCTTTACTATCACCCTTGACCCTGCCGGAATATTGTCAATAACTACGCTCTTAGCCCCTGTACTGTCAAATCTGATTGATGCGATATCTGAAAACACCACATTACCATCCCTGTCGTAGGCCTCAACATCAAATGCAAACACCGGCTCACCGAGTGCTGTATTGTATGTCTTTAATGTCTTATTAATCTGTAAGCTTCCCATAAGCCCGGTCTGTTCAGGCTTCAGCTCGATATCGATATCATCATATATCCATGAATCTGAGCCGCTTCCTGTCATAGCAAACTCATTATTAGGAACCGAAACCAGATACGGCACAAATGTGTATCCAAATCTTGCCGAATCAGCCGGCTTTGCATACACCAGATACAGTCCCGTCTTAACGCCTGTGACGTTTCCCCTTCCGTTTGAAACATCTATTACCTCATCTGCTGTCAAAGAACCTTTGTCTGCAATGTCCGCAGCTGTCTTCGCCATCTTTTCCCAGTCATCTGCGGTAGTTTTACTGCTGATATCTGATATAGATTTAGTCAGCTCATCAAACTGCTTCGTTGCAGTGTATACATCGTTCTCATCTACATCTGCCACTCTGTAAAGCTCTACGGGAAAATCCACAGTATACAAATCCTCCCATGTATCGGGGATATCAACTGTTATAGAGCATTTCTTATCAATATCAATATGCGTCCTTGCAAAAATGCTTCCACATGGCAGAGAAAACAAGACTATCGCTGCTATAGCTATACTGACAGCTCTTTTTAAACTATTGTGCATTTTTCCTCCTTCCTGATTCTATCTGAATCTATACAATATCGTTTTACTAAGTATCTTACAAATTATAATATACAAAACCAGAAACAGAATGCCAAGCACTATGGCTTCATATAACGGCTGTACCTGCTTTACATCCTCGACAATAAGTCCCTGTGCATCATTTGCAATCCTGTGCCCCCTGATAAGAAGCCTGTGTGAATTCACACCATACGGTGTACATGTGATAAGTGTACAGTAATCCTGCCCTTCCTCAATCTTTAAGTCATTAAGCTCATCAGGCAAAACAATCCTTATCTGATCAACCTCGTAGGTCAGTGTCTCGCCAAGCACATACAGCTTAAATGTGTCACCCTCCGCCATCTGGTCAATATCCGTAAATAGCTTAGATGACGTAAGTCCCCTGTGTCCTGAAACAGCACAATGTGTGCTTGCTCCGCCAACCGGAAGCGATGTGCCCTCGATATGGCCAACACCTACCTGAAGTATTGTATTGTCTGTGCCGTGGTAAATCGGCAATGAGACATTGATGGACGGAATCTCAACATATCCCATGACTCCTGTGCCAGATACATCAAGCAGGCTTTCATACTCTGCTCTGTCCGAATCAGACATATCATATCTGTCCTGCTTGCTTAAAAGCCTTTCATTGTAAGCCTCTGCCGCCTGCCTCATTTCTTCAAGCTTTTGTTCATCTGTATTGTCTACTGCATCGACATAGCTTGCGATTGCCCTTGACTGATGGAATGAATTCCAGTAATCACTCACCGTCGGATATAGCAGCAAGGACAGTCCTGCGAGAAACACTATGACAAACAAAATAGTTGACAATTTTCTTCTCATAGCACTCTCCTTACTGTTATCATTTGCATAATATAATTATGCCTATTGTAACTGCCACGAACCACTAAAGTGGCTCATGGCAGATATATTTTATCATAAAATGATATTATTTAACACGCTTCTTTGTTACAAGAACAATTCCGCCACCGACTACTAATATAGCACCGATTACATAAATTGCAACACGTCCGGCACCACCGGTTGAAGGAAGGACTGAGCCCTTAAAGTTCTGTACAGGTGTGCTTAAGCTGCCCTCAGCTTTATCAGCTTTAAGTGTAATATTACCGGTCACCTTATCTCCGCTTAATGACTTAAGCTCAGGAGCATCGGACACAATTGAGTGGTCTGCTGTGATTGTGAATGCAATATCTTTTGCAGTGTTGTAGCTATCAGGAGTCTTTGTCTCCTTAAGTACGTAATCACCGTCATCAAGACCGCTGAATGTGAAGACATCATTCTTATTGCCGGAAATTACCGCTTTGATTTCTTTGTCTGCTTCACCTTTAATCTTTTTGTAAAGAGTAAACTCTGCACCATCGAGTGCTTCGTTCTTCTCATTTACCTTGTTGATTACAACCTTGTATGTAAATACGATTACTGTATCCTCCGGAGTCTCACCTTTGTCTCCCTCACCACCATTGTTAGGGTTGTTAGAGAACTCAAGCTTAACCTTATTTGGGTTTCCTTTTGAACCGATAATAGCATTCTCATTAAGAGTTGCTTTGTACTCAACTACAATCGTATCACGATTTTTAGCTTCAAATTTCTCTGCTAAAATATTGTCACATGTAAAAGTAAGCTTTTTGCTAGCTGCGTCATAATTTGTTTTAAAGAATTCTGTAACATCCTTATTACCTAATTTAACAGTAACAGTTTCTTTTTTGAAATCAAGTCCCTGTGAAAGAGTATCATCAAATTTGAGGTAATATGACTTATATGACTCAACATTTGCAGGTAATGTTGCTGTAAGCTGGAATGGAACCACATCTCCGATATCATAATCGGCTGAATCCTGCCATCCTGTTGTATCACCTGTTGTGTCGTTTGTATCTTTTACTTTCTTCTCAACAGAAGGTACATCTGTCTTTGGTGTGATTGTTGTATCAGCAACGATATTGAGGATATACTCTGTGTAAGCCTCGTCTCCTGTTAAAGAGCTATCCTTATCCTTGATGAGATAGTAACCAGGCTCAAGTCCTGTAATCTCAGCTTTTGCATTGTCCTGTGCTACCGAAACAGAACCTGCTACTATAGTGCTTAAAGCTGAAGCAATTTTCTGCGCCTCTGCCTTAAGATCTGAAGAGTTTGACTGCATTCCTGAAAGCTTCTCTACATAAGCTTTTGCATCCTTAGCAAGATCTGTCTGTTTGTCAGCCTTGATACCGGTACCCCAGTCAACGTTTGAAAGTGTTGTCTGTGATTTTGAAAGATCTCCCTTTAAAATCTGGTAAGCCTCATAAGTGTGGCCTGCCTTTGCCTCATTAACCGTGATGGTAAATGTTTTTTTGGCGCCTTCGCCCTCAGCAAATACTGTAACGCTCATTGCAAGTGTAAGTACCATTGCAAGAACTAAAGCAATGCTTCTTTTGATCGTTTTCATATTGCATTCTCCTTTTTATAATGTTTTATGTTTTTATAGAAAAGTGTTATTACAGCTATTGCCATAAGCACAACTCCACTTAACATATACAACCATCTGTTACCGCTTCCACCTGTTTCCGGAAGCTCATACTCTATGAGTTTGTTTGTAATCTCAACAGTACCGGACTCTATTGCATTGGCGCTGCCCGGTGCAACGTTTGCATCGGTCTTTGTGATTTGTGTACCATTTATATCCTTAAATATATATGAAACATCATAGCCTGACATACTGTTGTTCTGATTTATTCCAACCTCTGTCACATAATATTTATATGTGGTACCGGTCAGAATACCATTTTCATTTACATCCTGCAATGGCATATTTTCAAATACATATGACCATTCACCTGCCGAATCAGCTGTCAACTCAACCGGATTGCCATACTTCTTATCATTACCAGCCGAATCCACCTGATGCAGCTGCAGAAAGATCTTTCCATCAGTCTTATCTAATGGATTATTCTTTGAATCAGTCCATTTTTTATCGACTGAGATGCTGGTGGTCGCAACTGCTACATCCTCATAATAGTACGGTGTATTTACCTTTGCCATATCACTTCCCTGTAATGAGTTGTTTTCGGCTACAACAGGATGTGCTGAGTTATCTGCACTAAAATAGAAATACTCCTTATGTGGCTCTGTCGAGAGTATGTAACCATCCGGTGCCTTTGTCTCAACTATATAATACTGAGTATTATACTCCAGATTGTCAGTACTCATACTGATATCAATTCTGCCGTTCTCATCAGTGGTATACTCACCTAACGACGCATAGGAACCAGCCGATGTGTATCCAAACAGCTCAAACTCAGCTCCTTTAAGCAGCCTGCCATAATCATCCTTATCTACCTTATACAAGGTAAATGTATTGCTCTTAATTACTCCGGCAGATGATTTTGACTCTTTGTAAACTGTCCGGTTATCCTTTCTGTCTTCTCCCTTTTCGATGCCCTCAAGCTTTGCTGTATTGCTGACATCCATTATAATCGGACTGTGTTCACCAGGAGTACCAATAACCTGTGCATTGACCTGATAAGTATATGTAAGCATAATGGTTTTGCCATCAGGTACATCTGCATTTATGTTTCTATATGAATAAGCACTCCATTCATATGTGCCATCCTGTGTACTGTAATTCCACTTACATTCATCAATCGTTTCTCCAGGCTTATAAGTTCCATCGCTTTGCTTAATAGCTTCTCTAAACTTAACTGTAGCCGGCATTAAATCAATATACCATAATGTCTGAATACCATTGCCATATGTGCGTGTCGTAAATTTAAGCACATCTGTTAGCTTTAAGGTATCGCTATCAGGCAGATAGTCCTTGCCATCAGGGTTTATTATAACCGTATAACGCAGCCTGTGATTGTCTTCATCCCACTTGTAGTTCTTGGAAATAACCTTGTCACCCTCAGTAGGATTATCACTGCCCGATTCGTCAGGCTTTGACATGGTCTGTGTCTGAGAAGCCGATCCGATTTCTTTGTTTGTATTTGAAGATGCTGTGGCTGTATTCTTATAAGCCACTGTTTTACCGGCTTCAAAATTCTCAAAATCATCTATCATGCACTTGTATACTACATATATATGATAGTTCTCCCGCCAGCCATTTATAGTTGTATTGTCAGGCTTTATAACCCTTGTAACTACGGTATTTGTATTTTTATCAAGTGTTGTGCCTGTTTGAATTCCGTTTATGAACCAGTCGCTGCCAGATACCGTATGCAATGTGCCTTCAAAGTCAGGATATGTAAAGCCCTCCTGATTAGTATAGGCTAGCATTATCTTTACACTCTGCAGTGTGACACCATCCGGAAGCTTATCAGTGATGGTATACTCTGTAGCATCAGCATCCATAAGTACATCAACTCGCCATGTGAGTGTTCCATCGCTTTCTGTGGTTTTCAAATATGTCTGACCTGTTTTACCGTTTCCATCAGTCTTTACAATCTTTGATGTCGTATGGCTATAAGATGCAGATGCACTTGAATTTAAGGCTTCAAACTTATTTACATATTCAACTCTTCCACTCGGTGTTGTATCGGCGGTTGTGCTGTATGTAAATACGACTGTCTTTTCACTGCTGCTTGTCGGATAATCCTTATTAAAGCTGATATTTACCGAGGTAAATCTGTAGTCATCAGATTCGGATACTTCATTAAATTTTGCCGTTTTTGACTTATTATTCTTATCCAGATATTTAACAGTAATGTCACCGATATATCCATCAAACTTTTCCTTAACCTGACTTACAAAATCATTCATCTGGGTATACGTCATGTAATGATAATTCTTCTGAGGTTTGGACGACATTGTATCAGCTATGCCAAACTTCTTAGGAAATCCCGATGCCGGAATTGTAAACTTAGCTTCCCATTTTAAAGTATACAGACTGTTATCTGTCTTTTGAGCATCAACAAGCTTCTTTGTAATATTCTGCTTTGTTTTTGGAACATTTACACTTGAAGAGCTCTTATATGACTTATCATCCTTAGTGAGAATAGCATTATTATTAAATTTCTGGTCATCAAATGTCTGCAATGCCTTTGTATAGTATCGGACAGTATACTTATTGCAGTTCTTGTTACCATCTGTAGAATTAAATGTAACCGATGTCACCTTGCCACTGCTGTCTTTGTTAATTGTATATCCGCCACTAGGTGATATATCAATGCCTGTAATCTTATCAAACATATCATCTGTCAGGACAGCTCCCGCAATATCCTCACAGGTTTTATTTACTGTAACCGTCCAGATAATTTGGTTATTAGTCTTATCATATCTACCGGATTTTTGTATAAGATTTTTGTAATACTTTACATAGCTGCTTGACGTATCTATGACAGTTTCTTTTGATTTTTGGTCTGTTGATTTACCGGTAACGAAATTAGTTGCCTGCCATGTAGCATTATTCCCCAAATTTCCGGCATTGGTCAGGTAATACCTGTATGTAATAGAACAGTTCTCACCTGCACTTAATTTTGGAAGCTTTGCAGTAAGTGTTGCCTTTCCCGCATCTGCCGGGTCATTCTTTCCTGTCGCTGTTGCAGTATAACTGCTTTCAGCAGCCTGACCGTTTTTCTTTATGCTGTAGGTAAATCCGGTAGTATCAACCCTCATACCATTGCCGTTAAATTCATCTGTGATTTCGATATCATCAGGTGTACCTTTTTTAGAAGATACATCCACAGTAAACTCAACATAATAATTACCATTTTCATCAATAGCAATATTATTATTGTTTGTATTTCTCTTCTTTACAGAAATATCGTAGTTTAAGGAATCATTTCCGTTCCAGTGGACATTATTCTTGTCTACTGTTATGGTGACATCACCACCGATATAGATATCCACATCACCAGAATCATTGGTCTTGCCCTCACCAAAAGCTTCTGCCTTTGCCCAGCCCTTTATATCGCTGCTTTTACCTTCAATATAACCATCTGCAAACCTGATAAGAATTGCATATGTACCATCCTCATTCTTGATATATCTGTACTGAAACTGTTCCGTATCTCCGTTGTCATCACATTTTGTCTTCCAGTAATTGCACAGCTCATCCGGAATAGTCACCGATGGATCATAGACATAATAATAATTCTTAACAGTATTGCCATTGGCATCTACCGTATCATTCTTTCCGATTCCAAAGTCCAGCTGAACCTCAAGCTTGAACTTCTCGCCGTTCCAGTCCACCGGTTTGCCCTCACTTGACATTTTGGTATATGAGCCATTTGACTGAAGCTTTTGAAGATTTACATAATTCTCCGTGATATTATCAATTGTAAAATCCCTCTGGTTCTGATCTGCTGCTGATGCAGGTTGTATAAGTCTGTACGCAGTAATGCCCAGCACTATAACAGCCATCGATATAATAAATGTAGCAAGCTGTCTACGTCTTCTCACTCTTTTAAGCCGCTCTTTGCCGAGACGTTCCATATCCTTATCCATTCTGCATCCTCCTCCTAATATATAAGTGTAGGGTTTAGATACCCCAACAGCCAGTTGGGT
>ERZ1031897.188-NODE-188-length-22519-cov-40.689770_pt1 | contig 22519 bp, 16 predicted proteins | sample MGYA00517881_ERZ1031897 | MGnify/ENA primary metagenome ERZ1031897 (study PRJEB33719, sample SAMN04261280) | wastewater metagenome | biome: rural village; feature: human; material: feces | host: Homo sapiens | place: El Salvador | collected 2013-01-07 ... | reverse complement strand
TTTTCGTTAAATATAAACATTTTAAACAGGCCTTACTTTTTAAAGTGGGGTCATAACTCAAGTTTCGCAAGTAACCTCCGGTCCCCGAAGGGGGCCAACTTTCAATAACCGCTGGTGGAATGACCGAAGGTCATGGAACCTGCGGACAACCAATAGTAGGGAGAAAGCGTCCCCAAAGGGGGCGAACCACATCCAGCCTTGCTCCTGTTCGCCCCCTTCGGGGACGGTAAGAGAGTATCTGTAACTATCCGCAGGTTCCATTCCCTTCGGTCATTCCACCCGCGGTTATTCACATTCGCCCCCTTCGGGGACGGTAGAATGCTACTTGCGAAACTTCAATAGAGAGCCCACTTTAAAAAGGGGCATATTTTGAATCCAGTCTGACCAGTGTGGTCGTTCTGAGTGAAACATAGCAATCGGCTCCGCTGGTGAATATCTTTCGAGAAATCGCTTTGAAAGAGCCGAAAGCTTCTCTAATAGGCCCGAAAAGGGCAAATATCGATCTTTGAAATGTTGAAATCTGGAATATTACCATCCTTCGGAGGTTCATCCACATACATCTGCTATATGCATGCATACGATGTTTGAGCAAGCCCCTATATCGGGTCTTGCCATTACGTGTATGAAAACTGTATTGGAACATGGCAGCTTCTACGTTATTCCGTTTATGCTGTTCCTCCAAAGGAAGGCTTTCTATCTGCTTCCTTAGCTGATAGGCTTTAATGTCTTTGTCTTCAAAGTAACGCCAACCGGTTTTGTTGTTCCATGGGATTCTCCATCGCTTTCTGGAGCCCTGCTTTGTGACGGCTTTGACTGCCTCGTAGGTGTTGCCAGTAGCAATTTCCCTGATGGTCAGACCATCCTCGTCATGTGGTATCAGTTCCCATCTACAGCCACCTTGCATCTTACCTGTCTTGAGTTGCATGGCATTGTGATTCTTCGCAAACTCTCGATTGTCTGGACTTTGATAGGCACCATCTGCATAAAGGTCTTTAATGGTAGAATCCGTGACACGTTCACTGTTTTCCACAGCCTCCTGAAGGAAATGGCAGTCTGCAAATACTGCAGTTTCAACCTGAACGGAAGTGATGATGTTAGGCTTGCCTTCCTCTACAGTCTCTGTGATGTTGGTCACATAGCCTTGCACCTTCTGGTCGTTCTTGGCACGATAGGTTGCATCAGGATCGTTAGGATTCTGAAGACTGTCAGCCTTTACCTCCTTCTTGTCTCGAAGAACAGCCTTTCCGTCCATTACGACATACTGTTCATCAAACAGACGCTGAAGAAGATCATGTGCAGGAGAAGTAGCTGGAAAAGCTGCCAGCATCTCCATGATGAAATTGCCAATTCTGGCAAGATTGCTCTGAAGCGTATCAGAGTCAGAGCGGTAAACGGTCTTGGAGGAATCCTCTTTCAAGTATTCCTTTGCCCGCTCTTCCTGCTCTGGGGAGAGATGGGAAAGCGTGCATGTCTTGAGGAACTTGACCAAAGTTGTATGTATCAGTTCATAGCGAGACTGGCGAGCGATATTGCTGCCGATAAGCTTACTGTCCATACGGACGCATTTGCCTGATATCTTGAGAAGACGTACCTGATTGCCGGCAAGCTGCTCAAAGCAGAGCTGCATCAGGTCAATGCCAGTTCTTTCCTGATATTCGCAGATGCGGCGGCGAAACAGATAATAGGTATCTATTGATGGGGTTACATCAGTCAGAAGTTCCATGCCGAGAGCCTTTCTGGTAAGAAGGTCAAACTCGCACTTCTCAAACAGATCCTCGTCGCTGCAACCGAATCCCTCCTTTAAGACAGACATAGCTACGAGAATGCGGATGGAGGCATTTGGGCGGCCGCACTTCTTGCCTTCTGGGAACAAAGGCTTGAATATCTCCTCGTCAATCTTGGTTGTCACGAGGCTATAGAACTGGTTATGCCATGCGTTGGGGTCAGAATACTTCTTTGAAGCACGACTTCCTAACTGCATTGAGGGAGCCGTGAATATATCTAACTGAGGATTCGGATCTGTCTTTTTAAACATTGTCATTCTTTTAATTGATGGTGTAAAGATACGAAAAATATTCCAGATAACGGCATAAATCGAAGATTATTATCGTGAAATATAAACATTTTAAGCAGGCCTTACTTTTTAAAGTGGGCTCAATAGATAATAACAAGATAAACGACAAGAATATGAAGACAATGAAGATCATGAGACGATTGATGGGGTGCGCAGCCGCCATTCTGGCGCTGTCGGCATGCTCCGAATCAGAAGACCTCCTCTCTGCATTCCACAGCGACCCTAACGCTGTGCGCATCACTGCGCAAGTAGGTAAAGCATCTGCCGATGGCTTCACCCGCAGCAATCCGCTGGGTACTACTGAAGCTGACCAGGCGAAATTCAATGAAAATGATGAGATTAGCGTCCAGGCTGAAGGCCAGGATGCCGTGACTTATAAGTATGACGGCAAGGAATGGCAGCCACAGGGCAACAAGTTCCTGAAATGGGAAAATGAGACGATGAAATTCACCGCCTACTACCCTGCTACGTTCAATGGTACCATCAACCAGCCTACGGAATACAACAAGGAGGCTGATCTTGCTGCCGCCGACTTCATGAGCTTTACTGGCAATGTAAAAAATCCAGGTGACAATAGTCTTACTCTCAAAATGAATCGCCTGATGGCGAGAGTGGTAGTAGAGATTGCTGCCTTCAACGACCAGTATACAACGAATGCTACAGTCAACAGCCTCAGCGTCTGTGGTATAAAAGCGTATAAGCACACCGACAATAAGTTCTATGCCCTTATCAATCCAAATTATACCACAAGCACCGCCCCCTTCCTCACTCTTGAAGTAGAAGATGGAACAAGCAAAACAACAGAAACGCTCACCACCATCCCTACTACTTTCGTAGCCGGCAAGAGCTATACCTATAAGCTCACCGTGGGAAAGAACAAGATATCTGTTTCCGGTATTACCGTGAAAGATTGGACAACGAGTAAGACTATTATTGATGGTAAAGCAGAACAAATCATCCCATACGTCACCTTTAAGGCAGATGGGGAGCAAAAGTTTAAGATGATAACCTATGGAGATTACAGCATCTCAAGGCTTGAGTATTCTGTGAATAATGGCAAATGGCAAAATGTTGAGAAAGACATTCCTGTTACCTTCGGTGGAACACATGGCGACCTTCGTTTGCGTGGCACGAACATTAATGGAACTGCGTCTGAATGGTCTACATATTCAACCATCACATTTACTGATGATGTGAATGTCGCTTGCACAGGAAACATCCTCACGCTGCTGGACTGGAGAAACTATAATATAGTAGAGACCAACAAAGCCAAATTCTGTTCTTTGTTCAAAGATTGCAGTGTATTAACCACCGCCCCAGAATTGCCTGCTACAAAATTAGCAGAGCACTGCTATTCTAGTATGTTCAGTGGTTGTACAAGTCTCACGTCTGCCCCAGAGTTAAAGGCTACAACGTTAGCAAGAAGCTGCTATTCTAGTATGTTCTCTCGTTGTACAAGTCTCGAAAAAGCCCCAGAATTAAAGGCTACAGAGTTAGCACCAAGCTGCTATTATAATATGTTCTATGGTTGTACAAGTCTCACGACTGCCCCAGAATTAAAGGCTACAACGTTAGAATACGGATGCTATTCTAGTATGTTCTCTGATTGTACAAGTCTCACGGATGCCCCAGAATTAAAGGCTACAACGTTAGTAGAAAGCTGCTATGAAAGTATGTTCAATGGTTGTACAAAATTGACATCTGTCACGATGCTGGCACCAAGCGACCAAATTTCTCAAGCAACTTATTGCTGCTATGATTGGTTGTATAATGCCGGAACCGACGAAACCGTAACTTCCCGCACACTCATAGTACTAGATGAGGCAGCCTATAATGCGTTGGTAAATAATACAGCTTATCTTCCTGCCAACTGGAAGAAAGACGCAACAAATACCACCGTGGATTATTATACCCCAAAACAATAACATCCCCCAAAAAAGGGTCTATATGCCACGATGAACGGGTGGCGTATAGACCTTTTTTATGAATCAGGGATATCGAAGGATTCATTATATTCCACATTATATAATTCTAATGGAATATGCGTGCACCGAAATTCCGTTACACAATGTTAAATATCATATTTGGAATGCATATTCTTAAACAAAAAGTTGGCATTTTGGAATGAAATTAGTAATTTTGCAGCAACAGTTCCTGCCACGCCTCTTCTTGAAAGCGTACCACGGCAGGACTTCGTGTTATATGCAGAATCACATAGATTTGCGCCTAATAGCAGTTTCACTTTTGCAACTAATTATTTCTGAATACTACAACAACTACACAGCTCCCTCATTTCCACCAGCTTGGAAAACTCTGGAAGTTGTTTCTTTTGGTACACTATCAAAATTGTTTTGTAACTTCAAAGACAACTCTGTCAAGAAGAAGGTAGCAAAGGAGTTTCTACTTCCACAATATCTATATTTAGAGAATTGGATAAAATGTATAGCGGTGTTAAGAAATGCTTGCGCTCATCACGCTCGCATTTGGAATAGGCGTTTCCCAACAATGCCTATAATGCCCAAATATTTACCTTCTCAATGGGTTGTTACTGGCAATTTCCGCCCCAACAAATTGTATCATCAGCTGTGTTGCCTTGCATATTTGGAACAATCCATAGCAGCAAATGGAAGTTTTTCCAAACGCCTTTTGAAACTCATAGATAAAAGTGAGAGCGTAAATACTCGTTCTATGGGATTTCCACAAGAGTGGAAAAACGAACCATTGTGGATTATAAAGGCATAGCACTACAGCTAACCAATCCCTTTCCCTTATCATCCAGTTCTATGGCAAGGGCGATAACTTTTCGCTTATCCGCCTTGAAAGGCTCAGCATACTGCCTGGCTTTCATCTGCTCCTCGGCAGCATCCACGCCACCGTTATTGCTCAGCTTCTGAAGTACCATCAGTCACATCAGAACTCTTCAGAGTATCGCTAATTATCGGACAATACTCAAAATCTTTCAATCAAAGTTGGGGAGCCACGCACTTTATCAAGCCAAGAATCTGTGTGAATCTGTGAAATCTGTGGGACAAAGAATAAGATTAATTCTGATGCAAAAATAATATTTTTCTTTTGAAAAATCAAAGATATTACCTTGATTTTGTGTAATCAAGCTATTTTATTTGATTTCCGACCCATCGGATATGCTGTTGATGAGGCTTAATACCGATATTATCTTTACAATACAGAAAATACGGAATGGGATGAGACTCCTTGAATATATGCGCTAAAATACGTATTTATATGTATTTTTATGTTAACTGGGGTGTCGCATTGGTACCAATGCGACACCTTGAACATAGGAAGTAGACACCTTTTTCGAAAATCACGACACCGTTTTTCGGGAAAAAATGCTATATTTGTACCCATGAAATAAAAAGTCTAAAAATTAAATAATCAAAGAATATGAGAACAAAACTTTACATGATTGCTCTCGCAGCAATGACCATGATTCTGGCGCTGTCGGCATGCTCCGAGTCAGAAGACCTCCTCTCTGCATTCCACAGCGACCCTAACGCTGTGCGCATCACTGCGCAAGTAGGTAAAGCATCTGCCAATGGCTTCACCCGCAGCAATCCGCTGGGCGCTACTGAAGCTGACCAGAAGAAATTCAATGATGGGGATATGATTAGCGTCCAGGCTGATGGCCAGGATGCCGTAACCTATCAGTTAAACAACAATGAATGGCAGCCGCAAGGCGGCAAGTTCCTGAAATGGGAAAGCGATGAGATGAATTTCACCGCCTACTACCCTGCAACGTTCAATGGTACCATCAACCAGCCTACGGAATACAACAGCCTAGAATCGCTTGCTGCCGCCGACTTCATGTCGTATAGCGGTCCGCAAACCAATACCAACAATAGCAATAACCTCACTCTCACCATGGAGCGAAAAATGGCGAGAGTGGTAGTAGAGATTGATGGCTTCAAAGACCAGTATGCCGGAGCTACGATTGATAACATCAATAGTCTCAGCATCTGTGGTGTGAAAGCGTATAAGCACAACGATAAGAAGTTCTATGCCCTTATCAAGCCATGCGAAGCCCAAAACTCCGCAACCTTCCTCTCTCTTGATGTGGCAGAAGGAGAAAGCAAAACAACAACAGAAACGCTCGCCGGCATCCCTGCTCTCGCAGCCGGCAAGAGCTACACCTATCAGCTCACCGTGGGTAAGGACAAGGTATCTGTTTCCGGTATTACCGTGAAAGATTGGACTACGGGGGATATTACTGGAGGTAAAACAGAAGAATGCCCTACCCCATACATCACCTTTACGGCAAATGGGGAGCAAAAGTTTATGATGACGGCCCAAAACGGTTACGAAATCTCAGGGCTTGAGTATTCTGTGAATAATGGCAAATGGGAAAATGTTGTGGCAAATGAAGAAGTTACCTTCGGTGGAACACATGGCGACCTTCGCTTGCGTGGCACAAACCATAACGGAACTGCGAATGGTTCCAGTAATAATTCAACCATCACATTTAAAGATAAAACTGTAAATGTAGCTTGCACAGGCGACATCCGCACGCTGCAGGACTGGAGAAACTATAATATAGTAGAGACCAACAATGCCAGATTCTGTTATTTGTTCCTTAATTGCAGTGTATTAACCTCTGCCCCAGAATTGCCTGCTACAGAATTAGAGGATCGTTGCTATTATGGTATGTTCTATGGTTGTACAAGTCTCACGGCTGCCCCAGAATTGCCTGCTACAGAATTAGAGGATCGTTGCTATTATGGTATGTTCTATGGTTGTACAAATCTCACCTCTGCACCAGTATTGCCTGCTACTGAATTAGCAACTTACTGCTATTATGAAATGTTCAGTGGTTGTACAAGTCTCACGTCTGCACCAGAATTGCCAGCTACAACATTAGCAGATAACTGCTATAGCAACATGTTCAAAAAATGTACAAGTCTCACGTCTGCACCAGAATTGCCTGCTACAACATTAGCAAAATACTGCTATAGAAACATGTTCGATGGTTGTACAAATCTCACGTCTGCACCAGAATTGCCAGCTACAACATTAGCAAATTACTGCTATTATGAAATGTTCAATGGTTGTAAAAATCTCACGTCTGCACCAGAATTGCCTGCTACAACATTAGCAAATTACTGCTATGATAGCATGTTCAGACTTTGTACAAAGCTCACCTCTGCACCTAAATTGCCTGCTACAACATTAGCAGATGACTGCTATTCTAGTATGTTCGCTGAGTGTACAAAGCTCACCTCTGCACCTAAATTGCCTGCTACAACATTAGCAGATTACTGCTATAACAACATGTTCGTGAATTGTACAAATCTCACCTCTGCACCAGTATTGCCAGCTAATACATTAAAACGAAACTGCTATAGCAACATGTTCTATGGTTGTATAAATCTCACGTCTGCCACAGAATTGCCTGCTACAACATTAGCAGATTACTGCTATTTTGGCATGTTCTATAATTGTACAAAATTGTCAACTGTCACAATGTTAGCGCCAGATTCAGAAATTACTTCAAAATCGGATTGTATTTACAATTGGCTTTATAATGCCGGAACCGACGAAAACGTAAACCGCACACTCAAAGTAATGGATGAGGCTGCCTATAATGCGTTGGTAAGTAAAACAAATTATCTCCCTGACAACTGGAAGAAAGGCACTGCAGGTACTACCGTGCTGTATGAAAATAACGGAAAATAGAATAGAACCCATCAGATAATGTATAATTTATAAATAAAGAATAAACATGAAAACAAAGTATTACATTTTTGCTCTTGCAGCAATGACCATGATGCTGGGCAGCTGCTCAGACAGCGAGAATACAATAGGCACCGAGGCGCCTAAGTCAATCACCGTTTCTACAAGCATCGGCAAGATGACCCGTATCACTACGGACGCCAAGGGAACACAGACTTTCTCTGAAGGAGATGAAATCAGCGTGTATGCCTGGACAGGAAGTGCAGAAAATGTTCCTGCTGCCGCTGGAAGAGTGGTGAACAATGCCATCAACAAGCTCACCGACAAGGTCTGGGTGGCCACACCGCAGATGCTGTGGAAGAACAATGTGGATAAGCATTACTTCATCGGCATCTACCCTACCAAGAACGTAGACAACCTTACTGCCGACACCTATACCTTCAATGCAGAAAACCAGGCGGCAAGCGACCTGCTGGTGGCTGTAAACACCAATGGTCTCTCCTATACCAAGGATGCCAAGGACCCCGTGAAGCTCGAATTCACCCACGTGATGGCGAAGATGGTGGTGAACCTTTCCTACAAGAACCAGTGGGGCGGAACTCCTACCGTAAAGAACGTGGTGGTTTCGGATGCCATAAATGAGGCTACCATCAACTACCTCACCAAGGCAGTGACCCCTACGACCACAGCCAAGGCAGATTTCGAGGTTCCTGCTACGGCAGCCAACACCCAGTATGTTTCAGTGCTCATTCCTCAGAATGGCATTCAGAAGATTGCCATCACCATCGGCGATAAGACTTTCATCTACGACAACAAAACTCCGTTCACGTTTGAGAGCGGCAAGATTACCACCATCAACCTGGAGGTAGGTCGTGACCAGGTGATTCTCGACGAAGTGAAGATTTCTGATTGGGCAGCGGGCAACACCTTCCATGGCGAGGCATTCGATTAAAATCGGAGAAATATCTATAAGATAAGATTATAACATAACATTAAAAATAGAACGATTATGAAAGCTATCAAGTTTTTCGCAATATCAGCCATGGCTGCAGCCATGATTACCAGTTGCTCTAGCGATGATGAACTGTCACAGAGCAATTATCCTAGTGATAACATCGTCCGCGTTACTGCAGGAGTGAACAATGCCAAGACTCGTGCTGAGGGAGCAGGTACTCCACTGAAGAATCCTTTATCTCTGACCGTGGTGAATAAGAACGAGAACGCCACTTTGGCTAAAAAATATACCTATGTTAATAAGGTGTTCACAAAGGATGATAATGGAGCTTGGAACTGCTCAGAGACACTGCTTTGGCAGAAAGACACGCAACCCGTAGATATCGTGGCTTTTGCTCCGGCTCCAAATGGCAAATTCAATGGTGTTTATGCTGAGGGAAGTACCCAGCCTATCCAGTCTATAACTTATAGCGTGTCTGACGACCAGTCTACTCCGTCTGACAATAACGACTTGCTGTACTATTATGCAAAAGACTTCAAGCCTGGCACAAGTCTCGTGGATAAGAAGCTGAGTATCCAGTTCAATCATGCTTTCTGTATGATTGACATCAACGTGACTTTGGGAACCGAGTTCAACAAACCGTCAATTCTAACAACATCTCCTATCATAAAGGTGACCTTAGGAGGAACCAAAATTGCGGCAAATGTAAATGTTACAAACGCTGCTAGTGTCGTAACAGCCAGCGAAGAAGCTGCTGCTACCGACATTACCACCACCAAAGGTTCCTTCACCCCGGCTGAAAATGCAGATAAGAAAGCAGATCCAGAAAAGAACGCCATCTCACGCTTCTCTTGCATTGCCATCCCACAGACCGTTGCAGGAAAAACCTTCAAGGTGTCTTTGATGACAGCCGGCAAGCTCTATGAATGGACTTCAGATAAAGAGATTACCCTGCAGAGCGGCTACAGATATACCCTCAATCTTAGCATGGGTAATGATGTGGTATTGTTGAAGGGTGGCAGCATCTCCGCTTCTCCATGGACAGAAGGAGACACTGGTGACAAGCCTCTTGAGACAGACTAAAGAATATGAACTTAAAATAGAACAACTATGAAATATCAGAAGATATTGGGTCTTGTAGCAACAGCCGGCTTATTGCTGGCTGGCTGCGCTACAGATTCCGACAACAGTAATACATGGCTCAGCGACCCGAATGCCGTTCACGTTTCGGCTTCGGTGGGCAGCATCTTCACCCGAAGCAATCCGGCTGCATCTGATGAAGCCGGACAGAAGAGTTTTAATAAAGGTGATGTGATGGGTGTCAGCAATAACGGCACATCGATCACCTATACCTACAATAAAGGCACCAACGACTGGCAGCCAGGTAATGGAAGTTATCTGGTATGGGATGCTAGCGACCTCACTTTCCAGTGCTGGTATCCTGCTGATGGCAAGAATTCCTTCAGCAAAGGCTATATCCAGGAAGACCAGAGCAGTACAGAGGCGATTGCAAAATCAGATTATATGACGGCAGCGGTAACCGACCTTAAAGAAATTCCTGGTAGCCGCCAGCTTAATGTGACATTGGTGCGCAAGACTGCCCGTCTGATTCTCAATATCCAGAATTTCAACGACCAGTTTGATGCCAACACCACCAAGGTCAACCATATCCGTATCGCAAGCAAGGCATCTACTGATGCCAGCGAATCATCTATCGTCAATATCAAGCCTTTGCAGAGTGGCGAGGGTGGAATCGGCACAACCTATACTGCCCTGGTTATTCCTGGAAAAGTAGAGGGAAAGCTCTATTTCACTACTGATGAATCCACCGAAACTCCTCTTGTTGTCAAGACAGGAGCCTTGGAAGCCGGCAAGAGCTATACCTACAATCTTATTGTGGGTAAGAACAAGGTGACTATAGGTAATGTTACTGTGGCTGAATGGGGAACTGATAAGATTGAAGGCGGAAAGGCAGAATGTTACCCATACGTCACCTTTACGGCAAAGGATCCTCAAACATTTAAGATGACAACCGAAGGCAATTATAATATATCTGATCTTGAGTATTCTGTGAATAATGGCAAATGGCAAAATGTTGAGAAAGGCATTCCAATTACCTTCGGTGGAACAAATGGCACCCTTCGTTTACGTGGTACGAACATTAATGGAACAGCATCTAGATGGACTGCACATTCAACCATCACATTTACTGATCCAAATGTGGAAGTAGCTTGCACAGGCGACATCCGCACGCTGCTAGACTGGAGAAACTATAGTACAGTAAATACCCAAAATGCCAGATTCTGTAGATTGTTCAATGAGTGCAAAGTATTAACCTCTGCCCCAGAATTGCCTGCTACAACATTAGCAGATTACTGCTATTATAAAATGTTCGGAGGTTGTACAAGTCTCACATCTGCCCCAGTATTAAAGGCTACAAAATTAGCTAATGGCTGCTATAATAGTATGTTAGAAGGTTGTACAAGTCTCGAAAAAGCCCCAGAATTGCCTGCTACAAAATTAGCAGATAACTGCTATTATGACATGTTCTATGGTTGTACAAGTCTCACATCTGCCCCAAAATTGCCTGCTATAGAATTAGCGAAAACCTGCTATGGTAACATGTTCGAGGATTGTACAAGTCTCGAGTCTGCCCCAGAATTGCCTGCTACAAAATTAGCTAATGACTGCTATTATCAAATGTTCTTTGGTTGTACAAGTCTCACATCTGCCCCAAAATTGTCTGCTATAGAATTAGCGGTAGGCTGCTACTGTAGAATGTTCTGGGGTTGTGAGAATTTGTCATCTGTCACAATGTTGGCACCAAGCGACAAAATTAAAAATACATCTTCTTCCTTTAATGATTGGTTGGACAAAGCAGGTACCAAAGCCACAACTCGCACACTCAAAGTAACAGATGAGGCTGCCTATACTGCGTTGAAAAGTAAAACAGATTATCTCCCTACCGAATGGCAGATAGGCTCCAATTGCACCGTTCTTGATAAAGACGGCAATGCAATAACAGAATAATAACCAAGAGCGCAACCCCGCCAGGCGTCCCGGCGGATTTGAAATCCGCCGTAAAAAAAGGTTCGACCTATTAAAACCGGGGGATTTGTAATCCCCCAACACAACAAAAGGGAAAGCATTCTCCTTTGCTGCGGATTGCAAATCCGCAGAGCCTAAATAGGTTAGGACATTTTTTAACGCCGGATTCCAAATCCGGCGGAACGCCTAACGGAAAGATAAAGGACAGAAGCAAGATTTGCCCCACACACCCTGAACCAACGGTCATCGGCCGAAGGGAAAGGTAAAGGGAAGAAGCTCCTAGCCCAAGGCGTGTGGGGCAAACAAGGCGAAAGTTCAGGAAAGATCTGCGGCATCTGCGCAAAAAGCTCTGCGTGAAGAAGAATAAATCTGCGTCATCTGCGAAATCTGCGTGACAAAACAACAAAGAATAAATCTGCGTGACAAAGAACAAAACATGTTTGCATGCAAACATGCAAACATGCAAACTTACAGGCATCGTAAACCCTATCTACGATTGTCTGATGTCTCCAAGGCACAAGAAGTAAGATTTCTGGCATTGGTGTATTGGCATAATCCACTTTCTGTAATTGTCCACCAGCCTGGTGGACAAATTCGCTTTGTTCCATTCTGAGCCATGATAGCCATCCCCCCTACAAAGGCTGATAGAACCGGAGTGTTCCCAGCTTCCTCAACTCCCCGTTCCGGGCATACCGGGCATCCGTGGCAGGATGAGAAAGGAGGATGAACTCACGGAGCAGCAGTTCGGGATGGAAACTCGTCATCTCGAAATAGGGAACACGGGAGGTATCTACCTCATAGATATTGCCACGCTGAAAGGCAGACAATGCCTTGTAGCCTTCATACTCCTGAAGCAGTTGGGCTTTGCCCAAGGGAGCACCGCCGAAATACTTGAATGCCCAGACATCTATCTCCCTACCCTTCGCCAGAATCTGCTCCGGACTCATCGCCAGACTTCCGCTGTGATCATCCTCTGCAAAAACATAACGGGCATGGGCATCCTTCAGAAGAATGGCCATCGTGCTCCTGCCGCCCGGCACATACCATACCCCACCCGTCTTGCGCTCGGTCAACACCGAAAGACCTTCGGGCAGTTTCCCTGCCACCGACTTCAGCGACTGATATTCCTTTTCTATACCGGCAAAGAGCGAATCTGCCTGACGGCTGCCAAAGAGCATGCCATAGAATTTCATCCACTCTGCCCTGCCCAATGGCGATGTCTCCATATAGTCGGCTGCTTCTATCAGGGGGATGCGAAGCTTATCGAGCTTACCGTATCCGCCACTGTTCTCGAAAGGAGATACGAGGATTGCCTCGGGCTTCAGGGCGATGATGCGCTCGAAGTCGGGCGCCATACTGGAACCGCAATCCACAACAGAGGATGATGATACGCGCTTCCTGATATCGGGAATATTGATATAATCCAGATCGCATACGCCACGGATGGCATTCCCCACACCCAACTCATACATCAGCTGGCAATGCGGAGCCATGAATACGGCACTGCTTTCTACGGGTGTGCGCACGGTATCCGTGACGCATCTTACGCCCGACGCCCTGCGCCTGGCAAGCTGCGCCACGGTCTCATCCCCCTCCTTGCCCTTCGGGACGAGGATATAGCGATGCAGCAGGGTGCCAGCCTTCCAGGGGTTGGCTATCATCACTTCATCATAAGTCCCTTCATCATTAGTCCCTTCACCATTAGTCCCTTCACCATGCCTTACGATGGTCAGCAACTGGGCATACTTCATCTTCAACGTATCACCCCCGTCCCCATCACCAGATGCCGTCTTTCTGCCCTGGCAGGCAAACAAAGCTAGCGCCACAAGCGCCATGAATATACAGTTATATCTTTTCATCATAATCATTCCTTTCTATCATAATTATATCTTTTCATCATATATTATATCTTTTCATCATATATTATATCTTTTCATCACGCAGCAAAAGTACGATAATTTTTCGAGACCCGCAAGAAAACATCGCAAAAACTATCCACTATCATAAGTATAAGTCGCCCTGCTTCGCTCTTACAGATTAAAAAAGTTATTACATAACAAAGGAATCACAGGAAAACGGGCTGCACTGGAAGTGGATTTCTGATGCGCACTAAAATACGTATTTATATGTATTTTTATGTTAACAGGGGTGTCGCATTGATACCAATGCGACACCTTGAACATAGGAAGTAGACACTTTTTTTGAGGAAAGAGACACCTTATATCGGAAAAAAATGCTATATTTGCAGCATATTTAGAAGTAATGCCTATAGAAGCATTCTTCATACTGACAAGTTTAACTAAACGAACTTATATGAAAAAATCTTTAAGAATTAAAATTGGGCTACCGATTGCAACGCTTGCTGCCATCCTTCCGCTTTCAGTAACAAGGGCGGAAGTAAACGATGGTGTGCAGAAAGATGAGCAAGGATGGTATGTCGGCATAGAGGGAGGAATGCCTTTCGGCTTCTCTACTTTCTCGAGTTTCGGACACGACAAGACCCGACTCGGTTGGGACGCCGGATTTTACGGCGGCTATCGTTTCAACAACATCTGGTCGGCTGAGCTATCGGCAAAATACGGAGAGATGAACCTGGCGGCGCAAGACTGCTGCGCAGAACGCAACTACTGCCTGGGAAGCGACGGCACGATATACAAGGCCAGCGTCCTGGGAATGGACTGCTGGGAGTATACCCAGCTGAAGAGCCAGGTAAGGATGGCACAGTTGGGGGCAAGAGTAAACATCAACCTGCTGGCTCTGTTTCCTCAAACTGCCAACAGCCGCTGGGAGGTGGCTGCATCGCCTCATCTATATGCCGTGACCACCAAGGCAGATATCCAGAACCTGACGGACGGAACAACCGTGAAGAAAGGTGCCACCAACTGGCATCTGGGATATGGTGCCGACCTGCAGGTGGGCTATCGGCTGAATGACCGCCTGAAACTGGGCATCTTTTCGGGATTGACCCGACTCACGGGCAAACGCCTGGACGGCATGCCGGAATATCTGCACAAGAACAACTATGTCTGGGAAAGCGGCATCAGACTGGGAATCTGTCTCACCAAACAGAAAAAGAACAATGCTGATGAATCCCCACTGATTCCGAATCAGCAGATGATACAGCATCAGGTTACGCAACAAGAGACGGCAAACAAGGTGAATATGGATAAGCAAAAGACGGCGAACAAGGCTGAGACAAAAGTTGTGGAACAGGGCATGGCAGAACAGAAAAAGGTAAACTTCCCTATCATATACTTCGATTTCAACCGAACAGACATCAATCAGAGCGAGGAATCAAAACTGGATGATATCCTCCGCACACTGAAAGAGAATCCGAACATGAAAGTGACGATAACGGGCTGGTGCGATACAATAGGCAGCAAAGCCGCCAACAGACACATCTCCCGCCAACGTGCCGAAAGGGTGAAAAGATGGCTTACCAAGAAAGGCATCAAAGCCAGCAGAATTTCGGCTGTGGGAAACGGAAGCGATGATTCCCTGGATGCAGAGAAAGCACGCCGAGTTGAAACGTCAGACAGACAAAAACAGTAACCCATAAAACAATACAGACAATGAAAACAAGAAACAAACTGAATATCTGGCTATGGGTGCTGGCATGCATCCCATGCCTATTGGCTAGTTGCGACCACGACGTGCATGATGGCGAAGGAGACGGAGGCCTGTCGATATCTCTCGACTGGGCTGACGAGGCCGACGAGGGCACGGAAGTGAAGGACGTGAAGACGTGGATCATGAATGCTGAAAATGGCACGCTGGTGGAGCAAAGCCAGCATGGCAGTGCGCAGGAAATGGCAAGCAAGCGATATGACATGTCCAAAGGTCACTATCGCATTCTCACTACCACCAACCTGGTGGCTCCGTTCACCATCAGTGAGCAGACTAGAGGCGTTGACAACATGAACAATCTGGTAATCGGTCTGTCGGGTACGGACGCAGCACCCGAACATGCCTATTATGGTGTAACAGACATCATCATAGACAATGAAAATGTGCACCTTATCGTCAAAGGCGAAATGCGACGTGTGCTTGCCGAGCTCACCATCAACATAAAAGGGGCTCCTCTGCATACGGCTATCACGGGAAAGGTATTGAATGTTGCCACCGGACTGTTTCCCTTGCAGCAAAATGAAGATGGTACTTTCGGCACGCCAACAAGGACTAAGAAAGAATGCGATATTCCTTCCGGAATAACGATGTTGGATAACATGTTTGTAACAAAAACAATGTACCTGATGCCGACGTGCGATGGTGTTCAAAACACCAATCTGTTTATCGTACTCAAAACTCCTGATAGTAACAGTACACGCTACGACCTGAAAGCTCCCGTGATGAAGCCGAGCGGCAAGTATATTGTCAACCTGGAATACAGTGAGATGAAGCCGGAAATGAACCTTACGAGTGTCAAGATAGACGACTGGACTGAGGGTTGGGTATATTATGGTGAAATCTTCGATCCGGAGAACTAGCAATAAAAAAGTCTGCCAGCATCACTGCTCGCAGACTTCTCTTTTCATTAACCGAACCTAAAATTACATCTATTTTTCAAGATATGCAATAAAATGCAAATGATAAACCTAAATATAAACTTTTACCTGATGAAAACTATTTTTTATTCTTACCTATTTCTATATATACGCACTGCAAAATGCGTTGTCATTATGTTGAGAAACGAATTTATCTGATTCAAACGCACTATCCATTTATGCAACTTGCGTGCCAGGAACAGACAAACCAAGTTATCCTGCTGATTTACTGCCACTTATCATTTTTCTACCCTTCAAACAGAAGTGGGGAAACTGGGGAACAAGTGGGGAATAATTCCCCAGAAATTGGGGAAATGTAAGGTGGAAGCACAAATCATGAATGAAAAAGTTATACTTAACAACCTACCTAGATGGAGAGACAACGAAAAGATGTTTGAAAGCAAACAGACTATAGATTATTCATATACTGCACCAATGCTTCCCGAAGGATATCCTCGTATTTCTTCTTGGTTCTAGCCTTCGTCAGCATAAGCTGTTCATACTCCTCGTCCGACAGGTATGTCTGAACTCCATGCATCGATTTCCTCTTCTCTGCCTGAGTTACCTTCTTTATGTCCTTCTCCCCTACTGGCTGCACAACGCCAGGCTGTGCTACACCTGACTGAGTTATACCTGGCTGCACTACTGCAGATTGCCCAACACCTGGGCGAACAGCTTTATTCATATTACTGAAAGCTGCGTGAAAATCCTTTCCCATTTTTCCTAATTTATCTAGATATTAAACAATTCATTGATAACCAATTCATAGTCTATGGCTGCCGAGCAATAAGGCGCATAATGAAAGAGATCCGTCATTTCAGTCTGCGACTCGTTCACCTTGACGCAACGGCGGATTCCATGCGACAATACCTTCTCGCCATAATTCTCTCGAAGATATTCCATTGCCGAACGCACGATGCGTGGACGCTCGTCGAGCATAACAGGCAACAGGCCCAGAAGCTCCAGTTCCTTGTTCAGGGCAAACCTGCCGTTCTTCACCTCCTCCATGGCTGCCAGCACTGCCGCCAAACCATTTACAGAAAGTCCTTCCATCTGTACAGGAACCAGCAGATGGCTTGCTACCACCATGGCATTATAGGTAGATTGTGACAGGGCTGGCGGACAGTCGATGAAGATGTAGTCGAAATAATCTATAGGATTGCCGATGCCTTCGCCCGTGAAATCCATGCAGTCGCTGTTGAGACAAGCTCCCAATACCTGGCGTGGTGCACCCGTGTTCTGCAGGAAAGGATCCACATCCTGCATCTTGGCAGAACCTGGAACGTAATACACCCCTACCCCATTTTTATAGATGGGCAACCCCTTGCAGGCTATCATCGAATCAAAAACAGTGGCACAATCTTCTGGCGCATGATTCAGAAGAGTTAAGTTACACTGAGGATCCAAGTCTATCTCGAGGATTCTTAGATTCTTATCCTTCCGTAACATGCCAGTGGCAAGATTCTGCACTGTTGTTGTTTTGCCTACGCCACCTTTATTGTTGACGATAGCCAAGATCATTTTCAGCTTATTTTCCATGTCTTTGACTTTTAAATATTAAACTGCGTGCAAAGGTACATGAATTAATTGAAATAACCAAGAAAATATGCCGAAATGTTTGCATGCAAACACACAAACATGTTTGAATGCAAGCATGCAAACATGTTTGAAGAATTACTAATATATTGGTTTTCAAGTATAAATGCTTTCTATATGCGGGTTAACAAACATGCAAACATGTAGGTTAACAAACATGCAAACACACAAACATGTTTGAATGCAAACATGCAAACATGTTTGCAGACTTCTAAAAAGGGCTTTAAAACGTAGGAAAAGTATGCCTTCAGATGGCTGAACTAAGTATCTGCGACAAAATTATAAGCTATTTTCTCCGATTATTGCTGATTATTGCCCATTATGGCCCGTTTATTGAGAGAAAATTAGTAATTTTGCAGCCGGAAAGATAATATATACAGATATTTAGCAGATAAATTAGCAGATAAAAATGATAGATTCAATTCAGAACATCTTTGTTCAAGTTAGCGATTTTCTCTGGTCGTATATCATCATCGCCGTTTTGATATGCTGTGCCGTGTTTTTCACTTGGCGAACCCGTTTCGTTCAGTTTCGTCTCATCAGGGAGATGGTCAGGCTGCTGCTCCATCCAGATAAGGTTCAGCCCGACGAGATAGGGCAGGATGAGCTGTCGATGGATGTGAAGGTGGATGGCGAGATGAAGCACATCTCTTCCTTCCAGGCATTCGTGGTGGCACTGGCAAGCAGAATCGGTACGGGTAATCTTGCGGGTGTGGCCACTGCCATCAGTGTTGGCGGTCCGGGAGCCGTGTTCTGGATGTGGATGCTAGCTTTGCTGGGTTCCGCATCTGCCTTCATAGAATCTACGCTTGCCCAGCTTTACAAGCGCAAGGGCAAGACATCCTTCTATGGCGGACCAGCCTATTATATGAAGTATGGATTGGGCAAGGGATGGATGGGTATCCTCTTTGCCGTGCTGATGATCATCACCTTCGGTTTTGCCTATAATTCCGTGCAGAGCAACACCATCTGTCTGGCATGGCAGAAGGCCTTCGGTATCGATCCTGCCACCATGGGCATCGTGCTCACGCTGCTCACGCTGCTCATCATCTTCGGCGGTATCCAGCGAGTGGCTAAGTTTTCTTCCACGGTAGTTCCAGTGATGGCAATCATCTATCTCCTGATAGCCGTGGGCGTAGTAATCTGGAACATCACCTGCCTGCCTCAGGTATTGCTCACCATTGTGGAGAATGCCTTCGGATTCAATCAGGCTGCGGGCGGAGTGCTTGGCGTAACGGTGATACAGGGCATCAAGCGAGGCCTGTTCAGCAATGAGGCAGGCGAGGGTAGTGCTCCTAATGCGGCTGCGGTGGCCACGGTGAGCCATCCGGTGAAGCAGGGACTCATCCAGGCTCTGGGCGTGTTTACGGATACCCTGGTGGTATGTTCCTGCACGGCATTCATCATCCTGGTGAGTGGGGTAGACGTCACAGCATCCAATGGTATCCAGCTCACGCAGGATGCCCTGACCCATGAGATAGGAAGCATCGGTAATCCTTTCGTGGCTGTGATGATATGGCTCTTTGCCTTCAGCAGCATCATCGGCAACTATTATTATGGCGAGACAAACGTGAGATATATCAAGGATTCCAAACTGGGCGTATTTATCTATCGCCTTGCCGTAGCTGCGATGGTGATGATTGGTGCTGTGGTATCATTGGATTTTGCATGGAGTTTTGCCGACATCACGATGGCACTTCTTACCCTCTGCAATCTTGTGGCCATCGTTTTGCTATCCCGCCAGGCCGTTTTCCTGCTGCAAGACTATCGACAGCAGAAGAAGGAAGGCAAGAATCCGGTGTTCTCCAAGGATAAAATGCCAGAGATTGCCGATCAATTGGAGGCTTGGTAAACTGGAGGCTGGCAACTGGAGGTATGGCATGCAAAACATGAGTCATATTTTGGTTAAAACTTGAAGATTTTGTCTCTTCACATAAAAAAAAGGTGGATATATTTTCTAATATCAGGTATTTTACTTACTTTTGCAACAAATATATAGAATATAAGTACTTATTATAGAGCATAAGTACGTTTAGACAAGATACCGGATATGGCAGATAAAAAAAAGGAAATAGCAAAGCCCAATACAGGTGAACAATGGATTAATACTCCATTCAGCTTCACAAAGATAGATAAACAATGTACGCTCGCACAACAGCATATATTGTTTTGCGTAAGCTCGCATCTACAGGAATATGTAACGAGATTCTTCAACGAAAAGCGTGAGAAAGGTAATCTGCGCTCAGACTATATGTTTGAAGTAGATAAAGAACATGTTGCCATGAATGTACCTAAAATCAAACTGAAGTTGAATGAATTAGGTATTGAATCAAGCCACTATAAGGATCTGCGCAAAACCCTGAAGGAGCTTCTGGACTTCAGCGTGAGGATCAAGATAGATGGCAAGGCCGTCATACAGCACGTCTTTTCTAACATAACAGAAGATATCGTAACCAATGGTTATACCACCAAGCAGGGTGTCACATACGACAGGTCTAAAGGAGAGGTTGAGCTGAAGATTGACCCAGTTGTTGCCAAATATGCCTTCGACATGAGCCAAGGATTCATCCATCACATCGCCTTGATTGCCCGATATGCAAGCAGGCAGAACACTCCTAGGATATATCTGTTCTTACTGCGCCAAATGGGAATAAACAATGGGAAAATGACCATAAAGGTGCCATTCATGCAATTGAAGGAATACCTGGGCATGGCTAAAATTGCAGAAGACGGAACTGTTATAGAAGAACAGTATCCGAAATTCTCGCAGTTTAAAAAGCAAGTATTGGATGCGGTGCAGGAAGATTTTGCCAAATTAAGCAAGGAAGACAAGGTTGATATCATGTTCACCGACTGTACACCCGTATATAAGAGGGGACAGTCAAGAGGCAATCCTGAAGCACTGATATTCAAAATCAAGAGAACTGCTTTGGGAAAAGCCCATATCAATGGCAATGTCTTGGATAAGGATAAGCAGGGACTGCCTCAGAGCAAGGAGCCTGTAATGGGCGACTTGTTTGCCCATGTAGCAACGGCAGAAAATTCAAAGATAGAAATGGAAAAGGGTGGGGAGGACAAATGGAAAGAATTCCTCTCCATGATTATTGATCCTTCACAAGCAGCCTTACTCAAGAGGGTGAAATTCCTCGGTATGAAAAATCAGAGGTTCTGCGTCAAGGCTTCAAAAGAAGACTTTGAATTACTCAAAACACTGGGAGTGGAGAAAGTTGCCCAGGTATACTTTAAATGCGTAGGCTCCTTCGCTCCAACTTTCTACGAGGGGTAAACCTATAAAGAGTCGCAAATATAGCTTATATGGCTTTATTATAGCCTTATATAGCTCTTATTTGCGACTTTTTTGGGCTATATCTACGAAACCATTTACTACAAGATACCTAACATTCTATATTTCAACACTTTACAAGCACAAAAATCGTTTAAATGTAAAAACAGTACTCTTTAAGAACACAAAAAAAATGTTTCGCTATATCTCTGTTTATCAGATGTTTATATCATTCCAGGTAAATGGTTTCGTAGATATCATGGTAGGAAAAGCTTGCATATCTACGAAACCGTTTACCTTGTATTTACTAACACACTGATATTCAGCGTATTATGTTTTTTGTTTTCGAGCATAAAAATATGTCATAATTAAAAGATGGGTTTATTATATATATAATTACTTCTTTATTATATTGATTATCAGGTTGTTGTATCTATTAAAGTAAATGGTTTCGTAGATATAGATAAGCGGTTTCGTAGATGCCTTCATGCTCAATGAAAGCCTCTATATCTACGAAATCGTTTACCAGATTAATGCTAACAAATTGATATACAATATATTAGCTTTGTAATTTAAGATTTTCCCAGCCGGAAATGCTTAAAAAACCTGATTAATACAAGAATTTTTTACACCGTACTCTTGTCATATCTACGAAACCGTTTACCTTGTTTTCTATAAGTATCTAGTATTCAGTACTTTATATTTTTCCTTCAAAAAAGTAAATTTCTTTTTATAATTATAAGTTATATTATTATTATAATTACGGAAATTTCAACATATTGATTTTCAATAAGTTACAGAGCTCGAAGTAAACGGTTTCGTAGATATAGGTAAACGGTTTCGTAGATATAGGTAAACGGTTTCGTAGTTTTTGGTAAACAGTTTCGTAGATATGTGATTTCTTTACATTTTAAAAAGTATAGATTTTTTGCTTGAATGGTGGGACTTCAGCCAGTGCTGGAGTTTTATTACCGCTATGACTCATGTACAAGTAGCTGTGTATGTAAATTCACCTATGCATCTATGCATGTATGGGGATGATCATCTGTATATGTACTTTAGGTAATTATGCATGCACAGGCGCACGTAACACGTATGCATGCGTATATGTGCGTATATATATATTAATGAGAAATGGCATATTAAGGTCTTCTAAATGTTTAAGACTGTTAAAATATAGCTAAAAATGAAAGTTTTTCCTCAAAACATTTGGCAGTTTCGGAAATAGTTAGTACTTTTGCACTCGCTTTTGAGAAATACACTTTCTCTAAGCAACTAAAGAAAGAGTTCTTTGAAAGATTTTACATAAACAGACAAGTAGTACAAGAAGC
>ERZ1031897.187-NODE-187-length-22590-cov-8.922210_pt1 | contig 22590 bp, 16 predicted proteins | sample MGYA00517881_ERZ1031897 | MGnify/ENA primary metagenome ERZ1031897 (study PRJEB33719, sample SAMN04261280) | wastewater metagenome | biome: rural village; feature: human; material: feces | host: Homo sapiens | place: El Salvador | collected 2013-01-07 ... | reverse complement strand
AAGAGCTTCTGCCCTTTCAGGGCGTATTGGGTAATTTCAACCGTACAGGTCGAAAAAGCAAGCGTTGATTGCAATCAATAACCATTTGGAGAATTGGAGAAGGTCTTGATTAGAAAATATTTCTACTTTCGGTACGGTTTGAGCCTCTGATTAGAAAATATTTCTACTTCCGAAACTTCTTGGGTCTGTTGATTGCAATCAATGGCACCTACGCGTAAGACATTTACATCTCCAACCAGTTCTTGACGATTGTTTTTCCCCGGGGTGTCAATACACTCTCGGGATGGAACTGTATGCCATGAATGTCGTAGTTCTTGTGGCATAATCCCATGATACAGCCATCATCGCTCACGGCTGTGACATCCAGACAATCGGGGAAACCGCTGCGGTCAACCACCCACGAGTGATAACGCCCTATCTCTATACGCTTCTCCATACTGGCAAAGATAGGGTCGTTGCCAAACTGGGTGCAAGGTGTTGCCACACCATGATAAACCTCCGACAGATTGGTGAGTTTGGCACCAAAAGCCTCGCCTATAGCCTGATGCCCTAAGCATACTCCCAACATGGGCTTTCTGCCTGCATAGGTCTTGATGACATCCATCAACAGGCCTGCCTCTGAAGGAATGCCAGGGCCAGGACTCAATATGATCTTGTCGAACCGGTCGAGTTCACGCAACTGAAACTGGTCGTTGCGGTAAACGGTTACATCGGCTCCCAATTCCTTTACCAGATGGGCAAGATTGTAGGTAAAGGAGTCATAATTATCTATGATTACTATTTTCATCTTTATAATGTTTAATGTGTAGTGTTTACTTGAAGCATTTGAATTCTTCACTCTTCACTATTCTATAGCTCTTCTGCAATATGAATTGCCTTGGTCAAGGCTCCCAGTTTGTTGTTGCATTCTTCCAACTCATACTGGTCGTTGCTCTTTGCCACGACACCACTTCCTGCCTGGAACCACAGTTCACCGTTACGGCTGATAAAGGTTCTGATGACAATAGCCTGATTCAAGTCGCCATTGAGTCCGATGAAACCGATGCAACCGCCATAGGCACCTCGGTTGTGCGGTTCCAACTCTGAGATAATCTGCATGGCTCTCACCTTGGGCGCTCCACTCAATGTTCCTGCCGGGAAGGTATCGATAAACGCCTTGATATGATCGGCCTGCTCATCAAGCGTGCCGCTCACCCGGCTCACCAAATGAATCACATGGCTATAAAACTGCATGTCCTTATAGAAATCAACCTTTACTCCATGACAGTTGCGGCTCAAGTCGTTGCGTGCCAAGTCCACCAACATCACATGCTCGGCATTTTCCTTGGGATCGTTGCGCAGGAACTCTGCTGCCTTGCGGTCTTGCTCCATATTGCCTGTACGCTTGGTGGTTCCTGCTATTGGGTCAATGAAAGCCTTGTCACCGACAATACGGTTGTGGGTCTCGGGCGAAGAGCCGAAGATGCGGAAACCGCCAAAGTCGAAGTAGAAAAGATAAGGCGACGGATTGATGCTGCGAAGGGCTCGATAGAGTTTGAAGTCATCGCCCTCATACTTCTGCACAAACCTGCGGCTTACCACAATCTGGAACACATCGCCTCTCAGACAATGCTGTATGCATCGGCGGATATTTGCCTTATGCTCCTCATCGGTAAGGGTGGAAGTAGTCTTGCCTACAGGATGGAAATCGTAAGGCTTCACATTGGCCTTGTTGATGGCTTTCATGAGCGCATCGAGCTCTGCCTCCTCACCGAGGGTGATGAGTTGCATGGTGTTGTTGAAATGGTCGAAGACGATGATGTTCTTATACATTATATAATATATATCAGGTGCATCGTTCTTCTCCATCGTCGTATCCTTCACGGGAATGTTCTCGAAGTAGCGCACGGCATTAAAGGTAGTGAAACCATACAGCCCGCAGCACTCACTGCCCTCTCCCTCTACATGGAAAGCCTGGATAAAGTCATTGAAGGTCTTCGAGATGGCGAGTTTACATTCTTCTCCCTTGCCCTCACCGAAGGCGGGCAACTCTTTTTCCTCCACTCTTCCGTCGGGATAGGTGGCTGTCACCACTCCATGTCCTACGGCGATGCTTGCTATGGGATGCACACCGATGAAGGAACGCGAGTTCTCTGTACCATGATAGTCGGAACTCTCCATCAACGCCGACTGTGGATAAATATCTCGTAATCGCATATAGACTCCCACCGGTGTATAGAGGTCAGCGAGAATCTTACGTGTTTGGGTAGTATAATTAAAAGTTGCCATATTCTTTTGCCATTTCTTTATGAGACAAATAAGTTTCAACATCCTTGTCACCACGGCCGCTCACTGTCAGAACAACGACATCGTCTTTCTTGAACTTCATCTTTTTCAGCGCAGCCACGGCATGAGCACTCTCTATGGCAGGGATGATTCCCTCCATTCGCGTCAACTCATAACCGGCATAGATAGCCTCGTCGTCCTTGATGGCAAGCACATGACTGCGGCCACGGGTTGCCAAGTCGGCATGCATGGGTCCGATACCAGGATAGTCGAGACCTGCGCTGATGGTAAAGGCTTCCTCTATCTGTCCGTCCTCAGTCTGCATCACGAGTGTTCTCGCTCCATGGATAATACCTTCTGTTCCACAATGCATGGTGGCTGCTGTATAGTTGGTGTCGATTCCATGTCCTGCTGCCTCGGCAAGATAAATCTGTACGCGCTCATCATCAATATAATGATAAATGGTACCTGCCGCATTGCTGCCTCCGCCCACACAGGCGATGAGGTAATCGGGATAATCACGACCCACCTTTTCCTGCAACTGCCATTTCAGTTCCTCGGAGATGACACTCTGCATCTTTGCCACAATGTCGGGATAAGGATGAGGACCCATGGTGCTTCCCACGATATAGAAAGTATCTTGTGGATGACAGCACCAGTCACGAATGGCCTCCGAACAGGCATCACTCAAGGTCATGTTGCCCGTGCGCACAGGATTCACCTTGGCACCCAACATCTTCATACGCTCCACATTGGTGTGCTGACGCTCCACATCTGTAGCTCCCATAAAGATTTCGCACTTCATATCCATCAAGGCACAGACGGTGGCTGTTGCCACACCGTGCTGACCGGCTCCTGTCTCTGCGATGATACGGGTCTTGCCCATCTTCTTTGCCATCAGAATCTGTCCGATGGTATTGTTGATCTTGTGTGCTCCTGTATGGTTCAGGTCCTCACGCTTCAGATAGAGCTGGCAACCATACTTCTCGCTCATGCGCTTGGCATAATAGAGAGGTGAAGGACGGCCTACATAGTCTCTGAGCAACTGATGGTATTCTTTCTTGAACTCCTCGCTCTCAATGATAGGCTTGTAGGCCTGCTGCAGTTCTGTCACACATTTATATAATATCTCTGGCACGTATGCGCCACCGAATTTTCCAAAAAATCCTTTATCGTCAACTTGATACATCGTGAATTAAATGTTAAATGTTAAATATTAAATTAGACTTTCGCCCTTGTGCCACAAACGAAACAGATGAATTCTTCACTCTTCGTTCTTCACTCTTCACTTATTTTTTCAGTGCCTCAAAGAGTTCATTGAGTGCCTTGTCTGGATCGAGTGTCTCATTGAGCAAGGTAACAAACTTGCTTCCAATGATGGCTCCCGCAGCATTGTCCTGGGCACTTGTGAGAGTCTGCTTGTTGCTGATACCGAAACCTATCATTCGGGGATTGCGAAGTTTCATGCCGTTGATATGGTTGAAGTAAGCGAGCTTGGCATCTCCGAAACTGCTTTGAGCGCCAGTGATACTTGCCGAACTGACCATATAGATAAAACCGTCGGTATGCTCATCGATAAAGCGGATTCGCTCCTCGCTGGTTTCTGGAGTTATCATCATGATGACACGAATGTCATACTTGTCGGCTATAGGTTTCACCACCTTGAGATAGTCGTCGAAAGGCAGGTCGGGAATAATGGTTCCACTCACTCCAGCCTCAACACATTCTTTGAAAAAAGCCTCGATGCCAAAGTGCATGATCGGATTGAGATAGCCCATCAGCACAAGAGGAAGGCTTACTTCGCCCTTGATGGCTTTCAGTTGTCCGAAGAGAGTCTTCACGGTCATACCGTTCTTCAGAGCCCGCGTTCCGGCACTCTGAATGACTGGTCCGTCGGCCAAAGGGTCACTGAAAGGTATGCCCACCTCTATCATATCGATGCCATGACGTTCCATTGCCTTGATGACATCGCCCGTGCCTTCGAGAGTGGGACAACCGGCACAGAAATACAAGCTCAGCAGCTTGCGGTCTTTACGACTTTCAAATAGTTGATTTATCTTGTTCATTGTTTGTTTTTTACCTTTTTACTTTTTTACCTTTTTACCTTTAAAAAGCCTTTTTACTTTTTTACCTTTACAAGGAATTGCTTGAGTTTCTCTACATCTTTGAGTGCTGGCTCAATCTCGAATTTCGAGTTGAGGTCGATGCCTATGCACTTGGGATGATGAAAGTTCCTGACCCGCTCTGCATCATCGGGTCCGATGCCGCCACTCAGGAGGAACGGCACATCGCCATCATAAGCCTGCAGGACTTGCCAATCAAACTGCTCACCACTTCCACCCACAGTCTTACATTTGGTGTCGAAGAGGAAGAGGTCGGCAGCTCCTACATATTCCTTATATTTTTTAATGTCTTCGGCCGAACTTACACTGATAGCCTTGATGATCTTGATTTTGGGGTTGATATCGGGATCGATAGTGGCACGCAGGTTCTCCAATGTCTCGCGTGGTTCGTTGCCATGCAACTGAATATAGTCGAGTTTGTAATTATAGACTCTCGTCACTATATTCTGAGGCATATCGTCTACAAAGACACCTACCCTGAGTGGTGTCTTTCCCATGTCGGGTGCATAGTCGGGAATAATGCCAGCCCCACTGCTGAACTGCTGCACATATCGGGGTGACGGAGGATAGAAAATCAGTCCTATCATGTCGACTCCCAGTGCAGAAATTTCGCGAATGTTGTCGGCATCGCGCATGCCACATACCTTTATAATCATGATGCTTTAAAGACGGTTCTACTTTTAAAATTACAAATTGGCTATAAACTCATTCAGGGCTATGCCCGGGTCGGCCTGTTTCATAAACTGCTCTCCCATCAGGAAGCCTCTGAAACCGCCTTCCTCACGAAGTCTTCTGACAACTTCCGGATTGGAGATACCGCTTTCGCTCACTCTGCATACATCCTTGGGCAACTGTTCTGCCAGGCGGAAACTGTTCTCCACATCCGTAACGAAAGTTCCGAGGTTGCGGTTGTTGATGCCATACATATCGGGGGCCAACTCAGCATATTCGAAGTCCTGGTCGTTATGCATCTCCAACAAGACTTCCAGTCCCAACTGATGCGCCATATTCAGAAGATCTTTACATTCCTGCTTTGTCAGACAAGCAGCAATCAGAAGCACAGCCGAAGCGCCACAATAGCGGGCTTGCAAAAGCTGATATTCCTCTACGACGAAGTTCTTATATAATATAGGTAAGGTAACACCCACATGGCGGGCCTCCTGTATATATTCGTCGTAGCCTCCGAAATAGTCGATATCGGTAAGAATACTCAATGCCGAAGCTCCTTTCTGCTGATAGCCCAAAGGAATAACGCTCGCCTTACCTTCTTTCTTAATCCATCCCTTGCTGGGCGACTTGCGCTTGAACTCGGCAATAATACCTGTGGATGATGACATCAAGGCATCACGCATGCTGCCTCCTGGGGTAAGTCCCTCGTCAGCCTTTATCTTCCTGTCGGTCAGCGTTACCATCTGGCGTGGAGATATGAAGCGCTTGCGCTGCTCCATCTCTATTCGCTTATGAGCTACGATTTCTTCTAATATATCAGCCATGTTCTACTTTTTTACCTTTTTACTTTTTTCCCTTTAACTATTCAGTTCCACAAATTTCTTGAAAGTGGCAAGTGCCTTGCCCGAGTCTATACTCTCGCGTGCTATTTCCACACACTCCTCAATGCTCTTCTTGCCCTTCTCCATCACCTGGATACCAAAGGCTGCATTAGCCAAAACGATATTCTTCTGGGCAGGAAGTGCTCGGTTTTCAAGTACGGCATCAAAGATGTCCTTTGCCTCCTCTTCGGTAGCTCCACCTCTCACCTCTTCCGGTTTGGCTCTCTCGAAACCTAAGTCTTGAGGTTTGAAGATGCGCTCATAGTCGTTGGTTGTTACCTTGAAGTCACTGGTCAGCGAAATCTCATCATATCCATCTATACTGTTGACGATGCCATAGTCGATGCCAATCTTCTGATATACCTGGTTATAGAGGCGCATCTGGTCGAGATTGGCAACTCCGAGCAACTGACACGAAGGCTGGCTGGGGTTGACCAAAGGACCTAAGAGATTGAAGACGGTAGGAAACTGCAAGGCCTTGCGAATAGGACCGACAAACTTCATCGCCTTGGCAAACAACTGTGCATGAAGGTACACGATACCAGCCTCATTGATGGAGCGGTTGAGTTTGTCGAGATCGTCAGTGAAATGTACTCCATGATTCAGAATCACATTGGAAGCTCCACTCACCGATGTGGCAGCATAGTTTCCATGTTTGGCCACCTTATATCCGGCACCTGCTATGACGAAGCACGAGGTGGTAGAAATATTGAATGTATTCTTACGGTCGCCTCCCGTTCCTACTACGTCTATATATCTGTCGCAGTCGAGGATGGCAGGAACTCCTGTCGCCAGGATTCCGTCACGAAAGCCCAACAACTCGTCCACGGTCACACCACGCATCTGCAAGCCTGTAAGCAAGGCTGTGATCTGTTCTTCGGGGAACTCACTCTTTGTGATGCCAACGATGATGTTCTTGGTTTCCTCTCGGGAAAGTTCCTCATGATTCAACATTCTGTTCAAAATGTCCTTCATTTCCATAAGTTTTGTCTCCTATATTTTTTGTTGTTATCTTCGTTCAAACCCTCCTTCTACCTGTAACAGACCTTAAAGAAAAAAGACCTGTCGCAAGTTACGGCAGGCCTTTTCTATCTCTCTTAGGATTTTCATATCCACACACGGCTTATCGACTCACGACTGTTTCAATCTTGAGATACGCCACCACCATGCTGTTGAAGATACGAATGTTGTCATTTGCTTATTATTTATGAATAATATTGTTTCGTTATTGTTTCGATTGCAAATTTACACTTTTTCTTTCAATCTACAAACTTTTTGTCGATAAAAATTGCTATTTCGATTGTTTTTTATCACTTTCTGCTTTTTTCCATCCCTCTATCCGTCCCTATACCTTATTATATATACTCAACTTTCACAAATGGGGCAATAAGAGAAGGTTTATCAAAAAAAACCTATCAATCCGCTTACTTTTTTTTGTTAATTCTGCTACAAATCGATATTTTCTCATTTACTTTGGTTGTTTTTACATTTTTTATACGTAACTTTGCGCCATTAAACATTAACGTACTGAATAAAACGAAAAGAAAAAACATTTATTATGAAATTATCCACATTGGTATTGGCTGCAAGCATCTGCTTTGCCCCCCCATCACTGAACACCCAAGCCAAGAGCAAGAAAAAGAGCCTTAACTTGCTGACTGCTAAGTCTGATTCCACTAAAACAGACTATGCTAAAGTCACCAAGGGCGGAAAGAAAGATACAGGTTTGTTTACTGTTATCTACAACAACAAAAGTGGTAAACTCTACTTTGAGTTGCCCGACTCTGCCTTCCACCGCCAGTATATCTTAGCCAACAGAATGGCAGCCACCAGCGACACACAGGATTTTGTGGCTGGACAGATGATTAACACTCCTTTGCTCATACAATTTTCTAAAGATGAGCGCAATGTTTACATCAATCTCATACAGAGCAACAATGTTGTAGACAAAAACGACCCTATCGCAGCCTCTTTCGACAAGAATTTCTTGAATCCTCGTATGAAAGGTTTCAAGATTGCTGCACGCAATAATGGCAATGTCGTTATTGACGTGACTTCTTTCTTCGGCACCAACGAGGCTTACATCTCTCCACTGAAAGAGGTTTCTGTTTTTTCTAAACTCTTCGGCGATGCCAATGCCATCAAGGGTACTTTCTCTGCCGATGCTTCCAGCATCGACTTCGTGAAGACTTTCCCTAAGAATATTGAGATAGAGAGCACCCTGTCATTCAACACCACAGGAATGGTCAAAAAGCCTTACTCTGTGAAGGTTCACCGTTCACTCTTTGTCCTGCCCGAGGATCCTATGCCTATGAGATACCAGGACAACCGAGTGGGTTTCTTCAATAACAACAAGAACATATATAGTTCTTCTAAGGACAAGGTGGAGAGCAAGACCTACATCAACAGATGGCGCCTGCAACCCAAGCCCGAAGATATGGACAAGTACTTTGCCGGCGAACTGGTGGAGCCACAGAAACCTATCGTGTTCTATGTCGACTCTGCCTTCCCTGAGAAGTGGAGAGAAACCATCAAGACGGGTATAGAAGACTGGAACCAGGCTTTCGAGCAGGCTGGTTTCAAGAATGCCATCATTGCTAAAGACTATCCCAAGAACGATCCAGACTTCGATCCAGACGATATGCGCTACAACTGCTTCAAGTATGCAGTTACATCTACCGCCAATGCCATGGGTCCAAGTCATAAAGACCCTCGTACCGGCGAGATTCTCACCGCCGACGTCATCTGGTATCACAACATCGTATCGCTGTTGCACAACTGGCGCTTCATCCAGACCGCAGCTGTAGACAAGCGAGTTCGCAAGAACACCTTCGATGACGATGTGATGCGCGAGTCTATCCGTTATGCAGCAGCCCACGAGATTGGTCATACCCTGGGTCTGATGCACAACATGGGTGCCAGCTATGCTTTCGACGTTGAGCAGCTGAGAGACCCTAAGTTCACACAGCAGTATGGCACCACACCAAGTATCATGGACTATGCCCGTAACAACTACATCGCCCAGCCTGGCGATTTGGAGAAAGGCGTGCGTCTTACTCCTCCTGTTATCGGTGTATACGACAAGTATGCCATCAACTGGGGTTACAGAATCATCAAGGGCGCCAATACTCCTGAGGAGGAAGTGGCTACTCTTAACAAATGGATTGCCGAGAAAGCCAACGATAAGAAATTCCAGTTTGGCGCTCAACAGGTTTTAGGTACTGTAGACCCAACCGACCTGACCGAGGACCTTGGAAACGACCATATCAAAGCCAGCAACTATGGTATCAGCAACATGAAGATTCTGATGAAGAACTTCGAGAACTGGACCATGGAGAAGGGCGAGAGATACGACGACTTGGAGAAACTCTATCGTGAGGTTACCAAGCAGTACACCCGCTACATCAACCATGTGGCATCTTATATCGGTGGCATCGAATATACTGAGATCAGACAGGGCGACGGTCAGGCTCAGAGCATGAACTACATCAACAAGGCACGTCAGAAGGAAGCCCTCACATGGCTGCTTGCACAGATACGCAGCTTCGACAGTTGGCTCACACCTCATGCCCTGCTGAACAAGATGGAACTGAGTTTGGATGTCAACAAGAACATCTGCAAGCGCACCATTTCTTCACTGTTCAACCCCACAGCACTCTATCGCATCAAGGAAGGTGGAATGGTAAATGCCAACGCCAACTACACCATCGAAAGTTATATGAACGACCTGACCAACATGATATTCAAGGCTCCTGTGGGTGGAAAGCTTTCTTATGCCGAGCAGGCTCTGCAGTCTAACGCCATCAATCTGATGATGCAGCGCACTGGCTTACAGCCCGAGACAGGCAAGAAGACCAAGGGTCTCACCGACGACCAGTTGTGGCAGAACGACCTCGAGATGTCGCAGCAGATTTGCAATGCCAACGATATGACCGACAGCTTCGTACGTATCAATTATGGTGGCAGCATGCTCAGCGATGCTGAGACTGGTGCCCTGATGACAGGAAGCCTGCAGCGTGTACTCAACAAGTATCGTGCTTATCGTGCTACCGCTACTGGCAGCACCCGCGACTTCTACTCTTATCAGATTCTTCTCATGGAGAAGTTGCTGAACAATAAGTAACTCTACTTTCGCAAGTTCAGAAGTTTAAAGGAGTTAAGGAGTTAAAGAAGATACCGCTTCGCTCAGAAGTTAAAGCCAACAGTCTTTTTGGAAGCATACTCAGCAGTAAAGCTGTTGTCTTAACTCCTTTAACTCCTTAACTCCTTTAACTCCCCGAATTCCTCAAAAAGAATTCTCCCCGAATTCTCCCAAGAACAAGTTATATATTTGAAAATAAATATTTTTATGAGAGAGAACAAAACACTGCACTACTACATGAAGTGGGCACTCATGCTTACTTTCATGTGGGTATGTCAATTTGCAAACGCCCAGGACTTCGTCAAGGGTAAGGTGATCGACCAGGCTGGTGAGCCTGTCACTGGTGCCTATGTAAGGTGGAAAGACACCAAGATAGGTGCCAGCACCGATGTGGATGGCAACTTCTCCATCCCTGCCCATCAGGGTAAGTTGGTCATTTCTTTCCTTGGCTACAAGACCAAGGAGGTAAGCGCTCAGTCTGGCAAACAGATAGAAGTGAAACTGGAAGAAGACGCCCAGCATCTCGACGAGTTTGTCGTAATAGGTTATGGTCTTCAGAAGAAATCGTCTATCACAGGTTCTATTGAGACCATCAAGGCTGACGACTTGCTCATGATGCCTACAGCCAACCTCGACAATGCCCTTACCGGACAGGTGGCTGGTCTGCAGGTTATGACTTCTACGGGTGACCCAAGTACAGCCAAGGAGGCTGCCCTTCATATCCGTGGTATCAACTCGGCACCTTTGCTCGTTATTGATGGCGTACCAAGATTCGGTACTACCACTTCTGATGGTGAGACTCGTCTTTCTGACCTCAACCCCGATGACATCGAGAGTATCACCGTATTGAAAGACGCTGCAGCTGCTGCCGTTTATGGTGCACGTGCCGCTAATGGTGTTATCCTCGTACAGACCAAGCGTGCAGAGGGCAACCAGAAGTTGCGCATCAACTACCGTGGCCAGTACAACCTCCAGGAAGCTACCAAACTGCCTGAATTCCTCGATGCCTACGAGTTTGCCAAGCTTCGCAACCAGGCAATTGCCAACACTCCTTCCAGCACCCTGGCTCCTTATACAGAGGAGCAGTTGGAAGAGATCCGCACTCACTCCAACCCCAACGTCTATGGCGACAGCAACCTCTTAGACTATCTCGACAAGACGGGCTACTCTACCACTCATGCTGTTTCGGCAAGTGGTGGCAACTCTTACGTAAGATATTATCTCTCTTTGGGCTATGCCAACTCCAAGGGTCTCTATAGTGGTGTAGGCCGCGACCGTATCAACTACTCCATGAAGTTGGATGCCACCCTCACCAAGGGTCTCGTTTTGTCTGTCGACTATACGGGCGCCAACTCTAACGCCAAGAACAGCAGCTACACAACCTTGGATGCAGCCTATAGCTATTCTCCCCTTCAGGTATATGAGTTTACCAATGGCGAGTTGGCAAGTATCGACGGCAGCAACCCGCTCATCAATCTTCGGGGCTTGGGCGGATACATCAAAGATCTGTCAAGAATGGGTACTGTGAATGTCAACCTGAGATGGGACATTCCTTGGGTAAAGGGTCTGAATGCCTATGTACGTGGAACCTTCGATGACAACCATCGTATAGAAAAGAGATACAGCACACCTGTAACTCTCTACACCTACGATGCCACTACAGAAGAATTTGCCATCGACCAGAATACGGTTTACCCTAAGGCTAAGACAACCTTAGAACAGACCGACCGTTTCTATAAGAGTCAGCTCTATGAGGCTGGTATCAACTACAACAACACCTTTGCGGCAAAGCATACCGTAGGTGCCACACTGGTCATGAACTATCAGCGACTCAACAATCAGTATATGATAGGCAAGAACCTCGACAAGACTTCTGTGCCCGAGACCATGGGTGTGGCCAAGAGCTCAACTCTCTCTGGTAATGAGACTATCAACGAGCGTGCCTCTACCATCGGCCGTCTCAACTACAGCTACGCCAACAAGTACTTTGCTGAGTTCAGTTTCCGTGTCGACGGTTCTACCAACTTCTCACCCTCCAACCGATGGGGTTTCTTCCCATCATTCTCTGGTTCATGGGTTGTTTCTAATGAGGAATTCTTCAAAGCCTGGAAGCAGGGCGTTATCTCCAACCTCAAGCTGAGAGCCTCTACTGGATGGTTGGGTAATGACGGTTTGGTGGGTGCATACTCATATCTGAAGAACTACACCGAGTCTGCCAACTATGGTTACAGCTTCGGCAGCAAGGGTTCTGCCTCAAGTGTTTACCGTCCTGGATTCACCCTCATGAGTTATCCTAACACCGATCTGTCATGGGGAAAGACCCACGACTATAACTTCGGTTTGGACATGGGCTTCTGGAACGGACGCATCGGTGTGTCTTTCGATTACTTCGTACGTTACGAGACCGACAAGATCACATCGGCACCCGACTATCTCTTCCCTCCTTCGACAGGTACCGACGGAGCTTATCCTTCTGAGAACTTCAGCAAGTTGAAGGCATGGGGCTGGGACTTCACCATCAGCCACAAGAACACCATCGGCAAGTTCAAGTACAACATGTCGCTCAACCTGTCAAAGAGCAACGACAAATACCTCGACTTCGGCGACGAGAGCAGCCAGTTGCCCAACCTTCGCCGTAAGGGAACCAGCAGCATGGTATGGCAGATGTATCAGGCAGCAGGTCTGTTCCAGAGTCAGGAAGAAATTGACAACTGGCCACTCGACCAGGATGGACAGGGTAATGCAACCATCGCTCCTGGTGACATCAAATACATCGACCAGAATGAGGATGGTGTTCTCGACTCTCATGACTATATCTACGTCAAGAACTCTTCACAACCCGACATGGACTTCAGCTTCCGTTTCGGAATGCAATACAAGGGTTTCTTCCTCAATGCCATCTTCCAGGGCGAGTCTGGATACAAGCAGAACATTACCGACTACTATACATTGGAGAACGGTACCCTGCCTAAGTATCAGAAGTTTCACCTTACCGACAGTTGGTCGGAGAGCAATCCTTCTGGCAAATATCCACGCGTGAAGATTGCCACATCCAACGACAACAACCGCAAGAAGTCTACATTCTGGATTGAGGACTGTAATTTCGTGCGCCTCAAGTTGCTGAACCTCGGTTACAACTTCCCAGGCAGCATCGTCAAGAAGATGAGCCTCTCTTCGCTCAGCATCGCTTTGCAGGCAAGCAACCTCTTCACCATCAGCAGTCTGAAGAGCATGGACCCAGAGTCACTCCGTGGCTACCCTATCCAGCGCTCTTACGGTGTAACTCTCAACTTAGGTTTCTAACGAGACCACATTATATTATATATAGAACACAGAAAGTATGAAAATACAATTCAATAGAATCATAACCATCATTACACTCGCAGCCACCACCGGTGTGCTGACGAGTTGCGACAGCCTGTTCAGGGATGCTCCTCTCGACAAGATTTCCGAGAAGTCGGTATGGAGTAATCCTCAGCTTCTCGACGAATACGAGAACTCTTGGTACAGATGCATGAGCAATGGCTTCAGCACTTATGTTCCCAGCATTTCGCTGGTAAAGAGCAAATCAAGATATTATATGCCTTGGTTTGGCGACCAGATTAGTGTGGGTAAGAGTTCTTACTACAACGCCGGCTATGGCGACTTACTGAAAGGCAACAGCCAGGAGATTACCAAATGGGCTGCCAATATATGGAGCAACTACTTCACTCAGATTCAGTCTATCAACACCTTGCTGGAAAATTTAGGTAATATCAGCAATGGCGACCAGAAGAACCGCATCATCGGTGAGGCGCACTTCATGCGAGGCTATTACTATTATATGCTGTGGAGAATGTTTGGCGGTGTAACCCTCATCGACCACACTTATAACCCACTCATCAAAGAAGAGAAGTTCCCACGTGCAAGCTATCAGCAGATGGTAGACTTCATCGTGTCTGAAGCCGACGAGGCTGCCAAATATTTGCCTCAGGTTTATGCCACTACCGAAACAGGTCGCGCCACCAAGGGTGCAGCTATCATGCTCAAGGCGAAGACTTACCTCTGGGCTGCCAGCAAGGTATTCCAGAACAAGGGTGAGGAATTGACCTACTTAGGTTTTGCCGACGACCAGTCACACGTCATGCAGGAGAAGGCCAAGAAGGCTTACGAAGACCTCTTCGCTCTGAACCAGTACAGCCTCATCCCTATCTCTGCCACCACACAGGACGATATTCGCGATGCCTATCGCAAAATCTTCTTGACCAAGAACTCACAGGAGTCGATCTTCGAGGTACAGCATTCTGATGATGGCGACTTTGCCAACAAGTTTGGTCATAAGCTCGATAGAGACGCGGCCTCTCCTTTCTTTACAGGTACGACAGCAGCCTACACTCCTACCCAGAACCATGTGGACGAGTATGGCATGCAGCCTGGCAAGACCTACGATGCACAGCATCCATACGACAACAGAGACTATCGTTTCTATGCCAACATCCTGTATGATGGATGTACCTACCGCAACCACGTGATGGACATTCATTATACAAACCGTACTGCCGGTGTCGACCTTACACCTTATGGTACTTCTACGTCGGCTGCCATAACCTTGACTGGTTATTACATGGGCAAGTTTGTTGATCCAAGCCAGACTATCGACAACAACGATACTTATGCCAGCAAGCAGAACTACATCATCTGGCGATATGCCGAGGCTCTTCTCGACTATGCGGAGGTTTGCTACGACTTAGGAGATACAGACTTGGCTAAGGAGTATGTCAACAAGACTCGTCAGCGTGTTCACATGCCCGACATAGATAATCCTACACTCGACGACATCAAGAACGAGCGTCGTGTGGAAATGGCTTTCGAGGAAACCACCTACTGGGATCTCTTTAGATGGGGTGTGGCAGAGCAGAAGATGAACGGCGAGACCAATCCTCTGAAGGCGATGCGTGTCGACGTAACTGTGGTAAACAACGAGGTGGTAAACACCAAGTACACCATCAGCAACGTAAACCGTTTCCCTAAACGTGTGAGAGTCTTCGACAAGAAACAATACTATCTGCCCATTCCTTGGAGCGAGATCAAGTATCACGAGATTACCCAGAACCCAGACTGGACAGAGCAGTAACATCTTTTTAATCATTATCGAATTCAATATTTAAAAATCTTTCGTCAGCAGTTTGCTGACGAAGGATAAAATAACAACAACATAAAAATTTACTTTATGAGAAAACTTTACTTAGCATGGGCGCTATTACTCAGCGCTATCGGAGTTCAAGCACAGGAGTACAATCTTTTCCCTGCTTCAGTAGTCGACGAAAATGGCTGGTTGTGGTTCAACAGCCAGGAAATAGTTGACCAGTATGTCGGCGTCTGCAATGAAGATGACTACAAAGTAGACCCCGATGGCAAAATCATTCAGATGGTTTATGCAGATCAACTTCCGGCTTATCCTTCATGTACTGTAGATCCAGAAGCGATTGGCTTCGGGAAAGGCGGCGAGTTAGGTGCAGATGGCTATAAGAAAGGAGCTATCATCTTACCTGCTGCAAGTGCAGTGGGTCTAACCAATGGGGGTGGCATAGCACTTTGCCTGCCTTCTTGCGCTACATTTAGCATCAATGTTTCATGCGATAATCAAGTAGCATGCCGTCTTTTAAGTACCGATAATCCAGAGACTACATTTACTAATTATGGCGTACGACAAGTTTACATAACTGGATTTAAAAAATTTGCAGGAGCAGGAAATACAACAGTAAAAGGACTGGAATCAAAAACAAGTGGTAACGACAAAATTACCATCAAGTCAGATAAACCTGTTTACGTTTATTTCCAAAATACAACCACCCATGAAGTCTACATCCACGGCATCAAGGTTACCACTCCTAAGCAGGAAACTACAGGTATTGCCAACATACAGACACAAGGTACAACCACACAGGAAGTGTTTACTATTGATGGCGTAAAGGTAGGCAACACCTTGAAGGGTCAGAAGCAGGGCTTGTACATTGTCAAGCAGGGCAACAGCATCAAGAAGGTCATTAAATAAATGACCACAAACTTTTATATTTATCAACATAAGACACTACAAGTATGAAGAAATTCTTTACACTTTTGTTGGCTGTCATCAGTACAATGACAGCCTTCGCACAGACAGAACCTGCCATCGAATTGCAAGCAGAGGTAGATGGTAATACCAGAACATTTACCATCGGACTGGGGGTAGAAGGAACAGTACAGATAGACTGGGGTAATGGAGAGAAAGTCACATCTGAAGTGATTCCTGCTTACGATGGCTATAACCAGGTGAACGTCTTTGGTACCGTATCAGGTGATGGAAAGGTAAAAATCTATGGCGATAACATCGTTTATTTCGAATGTTCATCAAGAGTAGATGGTGCCCAAGTATTGTCTTTGGATGTAACTAAGGCTACAACCTTGAAAGATTTGACTGCCAATACCAACAAATTGGCTTCCATTGACCTGACAAAGAACACTGAGTTGGAGAAGCTGACCATCAACAACAATCAGTTGACAAGCATTGATATCAGCAAGTGTACCAAATTGACAACTTTGGACATTACCAATAATCTCTTGACAGCAATAGATATTACCAAAAATCAGGCTTTACAGACTCTCAAAATCGGCCAAAACAAACTTACTGGCGAATTGGATTTATCCACCAATCCAACCATCAAGTCTGTATATGCACTGAAAAATGAATTAACCTCGGTTAAGATAGGTAATAACACCGCATCTAAACCATACTTCAGCTTCAACGAGAATAAGCTCACAAGCATAGATGCATCAGGAATAAATGATGCTAAAAATGCAACACTTTTTCTGATAGGCAACCAGTTGACAGAAATCAAACTGCCAGCTACCCAAATGAAGTCTTTGAACATCACTAAGAATAACTTCACATTGGCTACACTCCCTGCTCCAAGCGTTGCTAAGTTTTTCACTTATGCACCACAGAATGACTATGTCATTGCAAAATCTTACAAGGTAGGAGATGTACTCGACCTCTCATCACAGACAAGTGCCACTTTGAACACCCAATTTGCAGTTTACAAGTCAGACAAAACAGCTCTGACAGTAGGCACCGACTACACGGTTACTGACGGTAAAATTACATTCCTTACGGCACAGGAAGCTGTATATGTAACCATGAGTTCTGCATTATTATATAGCAAGTTTACAGGCTCTAACATCTACAAGACTACCGTCACAAAGGTAGAAGGTTCTACAGGCATCAACGCTGTAACTGCTCAGGGTGTGAAGGTAAACACAGCAGGTAACGAGATTACTATCTCTGGCTTGGCTCAGGGCGACGCTGTTACAGTAGCCAACTTGGGTGGTGCAGTGGTAGCTAACTTCCACGCCAACTCTGCCAATGCTCATGTTCAGGCTGCAAAGGGTCTGTACATCGTCAGCATCAACGGCAAGGCTATCAAGGTAGCCCTCTAATAATTTTATTTCATAAAGTGCCACATCGCATGGGCGAAACGTCCCATGGGTATGGCACTTTTTTCAATCCAACAAGTATGACTCTATGAAGAAATCTTTAGCATTAACCATTCTTTGTCTCCTCTTTGCTGTGCAGGTTGGAGCTTTCAACAAAAACACAGGAACCGTAGGCAACACCGTATGCTTTGTGCGCTTTGCCGACGAGGATGCCAGTATTTTTGAACATACGATAGACACCTATCAGAACCTATTCAACGGCAGCAACACTACCGACAACTCGGTATACAACTATTTCCGACAGGCTTCCTACAACCAGTTGGAATGGAAGAGTTCCTTCTATCCTGTTACTACTGACACCAAGATTGTGTCTTACAAGACACGTTACGAAAGAGCATACTACCAGAAGTATGATGCCACATTGCGTCCCTCTGGCTACAACTCAGACACCGAGGGTGAAGCACGCATGCAGGCATTGGTAAGAGAAATAGCCAACTATATAGAGAAAGACGTGACTGACGCTACCGAAATCGACAAGAACGACGATGGCTACATAGATAACCTGTGCATCATCTTCAGCGGACAATCAGAACTGAGCAACAAGCGAGGCATCCTCTGGCCACAACGCAAGGACTTGGCTTTGCCTGATGAAAAGGCTATCTATATAAAAGGTAAGAAGTTGGTGGGCTACATCATGGTTTTCGACGAGGCTAATGGTTATAAAAACTTCGAAGGCATCGCCCTCAACACAGGAGTCCTTTGCCATGAGATGTCTCACTCATTGGGCACCTACGATCTGTATCATGCTTCAGGAAGCCTCAACCCTGTAGGAATATGGGACTTGATGTCAGACAATCAGCTCGTAGCACAAAACATGACAGCCTACACCAAGTATCGCTACTGTAAATGGATTGACGAGATACCAGAGATTTCCGAAGCTGGTACCTACACCTTGAATCCCGTAGGTGGCAGCAGCAAAGAAAACATTGCTTATAAAATCAAACCAGTAGGAAGCGATGAATACTTCGTAGTGGAATATCGCAAAAAGGAAGGTTTCGACAAGAGTCTTCCTGGTTCGGGTCTGCTTATTTACAGAATCAACCCTGCCTACACTGGAGGCAACGTCAACTATAATGGCACTACCCGACTCGACGAACAGTACATCTTCCGTCCTAACGGAACCATCACATCGGACGGTGATATCACAAAGGCTTTCTTCAGTGCCGAGAGTGGAAGAACTGCTTTTGGTGGCGAGGCTACAGCCAAGCCCTTCTATAGAAATGGCAAGGAGGCACCTTTTGCCATCAGCAACATTTCTACTTGCGGAAGCACCATCTCGTTCTATCTGCACGAATCTACCAACCACCTTTCTCTAAACAAGAAAGAGATTACCTTGGCTGGAGGCGCACAGAGTTCGGCTACAGTAACCATCTCCTCTGACGAGACTTGGACTTTAGAGAACCTTCCTACATGGATTACTGTGAGCCAGACTGAGGGTACAGGAAATGCAGAGGTCACCTTCACTGCGAACAGCGAGAACAATGAGCCCCAAAACAGAACGGCTACCATCATGGTGAAGACAGCCAGCACGGAGGCACCACTGACCATCACCCAGTTGTCAAACATCGTAACGGCTCCATCGCAACTGACAGGAAGTGTACAAGACGACGGCATCCATTTGTCTTGGACTGCGGCTTCTGCTGGCGAGATGCTCCTCTACGATGACTTTGAGAACACAGAGAATCCCTATGGCTGGGTTGTCACCTCTTCGGGCGATCGTGGATGGAGATGGGAGAAAGGCGACCCCAACAAGGGCTTTTACCGACCATACGAGGGAAGCTATGCTGCTACAATGTATTCCGCATGGGAGGATATTCACCAAGATGAATATTTCACATCTAAGACCTTCGCTTATGGCAAGACGCTGAGCTTCTATTCTCGTACAACGGCTGCGGGAAAGACACCCAGAAACCCTCAATATTATAATGTGGAGGTAAGCAAGGACAACGGAAAGTCATGGACACCCATTTTCAATGCTTGTACTGATTTAGCCGCATCGGTGGCAGGCAAGTACACCAAGGTTACCCTCGACCTATCGGAGTATCAGTCTGCAGAAATGCAGATCCGATTCCACTGCTATGATACCGACAACACGGGGTTGAGCTACTACTGGCAGATTGACAACCTCGAAATCTTGGGCAGCGGTTCCAACAATATCACTGGCTACAACGTGTATCGAAACGGCATCAAGATTGCCACCAGCACAGCAACTGACTATGTAGACCCTGCTCCATTGGATGGCACCAACACCTATGCGGTAAGCGCCACAGGAAGCTTTGGGGAAAGCAGTCCATCCAATAGTGTTGAGTTGCAGTTTACATCAACAGGCATCTCTACTCCTACTACACAAGGTCTTCAGGTAATGGGAGTTTACGACTGTCTGGGCCGTCGCATCAACAGCAAGGAGATGCAACGCGGACAAATCTACATCGTCAAGTATGCCGATGGAAAGACCAGAAAGGTAAGTAAATAAACAAGACTTCTTCCTCCCCCTATCATGGGGACAACAACCTCTATGCCAAGCGGCTTCGATGGCAGATGAAAGCGGCTTCGATGAGTAATGAAAGCAATTGCGTTGGGCATCGAAGCCGCTTGCATTTTTTTTAGAATATTCTTCTGCTGAAATATAATAAAGTGGCAAAGAAGTCGTTATATTAACAAAAGCAAGAATATAACATACATAAAAAAGAGGCCTATGAAGCAATATTCTACTTCTGATGAAATGAGACCGTCGAGAAAGACTATCAATATGATCAAACAGATAGCCTACACTTATCGCGCTATCAAAATGAACGGACGTTATGAGGCGTTCTGCCTCAACTAAAATAAGAACAAAGAATGAAACCAATCATATCCCCATCTCTGTTGTCAGCCAACTTTATCGACCTGAGAAGCGACATAGAGATGATCAACAAGAGCGAAGCCGACTGGCTTCATCTCGACGTAATGGACGGAGTTTTCGTGCCCAATATCTCTTTTGGATTTCCTGTCATCGAGGCGGTATCAAAGGTATGCACCAAGCCTCTCGACGTGCATTTCATGATTGTCCACCCAGAGCAGTACATAGAGCAGACTGCCAAGGCGGGCGCAATGATGATGAATGTGCACTACGAGGCATGCACCCACCTTCACCGTACCATACAGCAGATTCATGCCGCTGGAATGAAAGCCGGTGTAACGCTGAACCCATCCACACCTGTCTGCGTGCTCGAAGACATTATCTGCGATGTGGACATGGTGCTGCTGATGAGTGTGAATCCGGGCTTCGGCGGACAGCAGTTCATTGAGAACACCATAGGCAAGCTGGCACGACTGCGCCAACTCATCAAGTCATCCGGCTCGAAAGCACTGATAGAGATCGATGGTGGCGTGCAGGCAGAAACGGCTCCCCGCTTGATAGAGGCTGGTGCCGATATCTTAGTGAGTGGCAGTTATGTGTTCAAAAGCAAAGACCCTCTTGCCACCATCCACGGTCTTAAAACATTGTAATATTCGAGAAGACATCGTGCTCCTTAGCCATACGACGTAGGTTAAGGAGTGCGTAACGCATTCTGCCAAGACTGGTGTTGATGCTTACATTCGTAAGTTCGGCGATTTCCTTGAAGGACAACTGCTGGTAATAACGCATATACACCACTTCCCTCTGGGTAGGTGGCAGCAGGTTGACCATCTTCTTAACATCCGACATCACCTGTCCCCGCACGATAGTGTTCTCCGCATTATCGAAGACCACGTATTCGTCTCTTATCTTCGACATATCGTTGTCATCGGGAGTCTCCACGATGTTCTGCAATCTATTGTCGCGATACATGTCCATCATCACATTGTGGGCTATGCGCATGCACCATGCCAGGAACTTGCCATTGGGCACATACTGGCGCTGCTGCAGTTTGGTAACCACCTTGACGAATGTCTCCTGAAAGACATCATTCGCCTTTTCCTGGTCGTGAACCACAAACATGATGTAGCCGAACAGTTTCACCTCGTTGCGTGACAGTAACAAATCGAATGCCCGATTATCTCCCTCGACATAAGCCAAGGCGAGTTGCTCATCGGTCATTTCTTCGAGTTTTCTCATTTTTCTAACCTCTTTAGTTTCTTCAAGTAGAAATCTTAATCTATAGGCTATTTGTTTTTATTGTGTTAGGAATGTTAAAAATCACTGCAAAGATAGTACTTTTATCAAAAACCACCAAACAAGAAGACTTTTTTATTATCTTTCACACTATTTTTTAACAATTAGTGGCTGAGGAGAGGAAGGGTTCTATTAAGGAGTTATGATGAAGTAATCATGAATGTTAGCAGCGTCATTATCTGATTATTTCTCGGATTTGAGTATTTTACCATAAATTATTTCTCGGATTTAAATATTTTATCACAAATTATTTCTCGGATTTAAATATTTTCATTATATTTGCGGCTGTTATTCAATTGATTACGATTATGCCAGAATACATATCAAGAAATATAGACTCAGAACTCACCGCATGGAAAGAAGATTCCATGCGGAAACCACTGTTGCTTCGTGGTGCCCGACAGGTGGGGAAATCATCAGCTGTCAAAAATTTCGGGACACAATTCAGGTATTTCGCAGAAGTAAACTTTGAACGCAACAAGGCAATAAAAACCTTCTTCCAAGGTGATATTGACGTACGATTGATTGCTAAAAAAATCAGCAGTTATATCAATGTTCCAATAGAAGCTGGCAAAACGCTCCTCTTCCTGGACGAAATACAAGAATGCCCAGAAGCTATCATGGCACTGCGCTTTTTCAAGGAAGATTATCCAGAGCTACATGTCATTGCCGCTGGTTCACTTCTTGAATTTACACTTCAGGAACTCCCAACTTTCGGAGTAGGAAGAATACATTCTCTCTTCATGTATCCAATGACCTTCGATGAATTCCTGCATGCCAACCACGAAGAAGCCCTCATCCAACTCCGAAATGAAGCATACGGGAACCTATCTATAGAACAAGCTTTCCATGACAAACTCGTGG
>ERZ1031897.177-NODE-177-length-23112-cov-5.194561_pt1 | contig 23112 bp, 18 predicted proteins | sample MGYA00517881_ERZ1031897 | MGnify/ENA primary metagenome ERZ1031897 (study PRJEB33719, sample SAMN04261280) | wastewater metagenome | biome: rural village; feature: human; material: feces | host: Homo sapiens | place: El Salvador | collected 2013-01-07 ... | reverse complement strand
TTTCTATTGGTTCTCCTGCTAACAAAGAGGAAAAACGTGTTAGCGAAGCGCGTGAAATTAAAAAGATAGCACAGATTAGGATTGCAAGGGCAAGATAGAGATAATAAAATTCCAGCCCCAAATGCTTTTGATAAATAGATTCCTTAACTAAAATATTAAATATAATATGAGTAAGTTTTTTAAAACCTTAGGAGTACTATTCTCCTTGCTGTTACTTACTAGTGTGAGTATGACAGCGCAAGTAAAAAAGAAAACAACGACTGTGAAGAGAACAGCAGTGGCTCAAACTAAGCCAGTGCTTGACTTAGCTTGCTTTGATTTAAAAGGCAAGGTTCACACTTGTATCGAGTGGTCGAATGCTGGTGGTCCAAGACATAAACGAATCTTTGACAGAAATGGCAAGTGGATAGGTTATCGTGATGATGGCGGTTTAAATATTTGGAATAATATCTCGGGGCTTAAACGTGATGCAAGGGGACGAATAACTTTCTATCGTGAGAAGGATGACGACTATACCGTTCCGAAAGCGATTTCGTATGATTCTGCAGGACGTGTATCAAAGATAACTTCTGTTTTTGACGAAGAAACAGATGAAACCGTTTATTCTTATGATAGCAAAGGACGTTTGATAAAGGAAGTCTTTACAGCAACAGATATGTCTGAAGAGAATGTTTCTGTCTATAGGTATAGTGGCTATGAGTTTGACTCTCATGGCAATTGGACGTCACGTATCTGTGAGTTTGAAGTAGATGGAAATCCTGTTCGTGAGTGTATATCACGAGTCATCACCTACTATAAGTAATTTTTTTGAAGAAGCCATGAACAACATGACTTAGTTATTAACGATAAATTTTATCTTAAAATGATTAAAAATAGTCAGTTTTTGAAACAAAATTATTGTTTAGTAATTGGTTTGGTTTTGTTGCTGTTTCAGTTTCTGGAAACAGCTGCACAGATAAACAAACTCACAGTGAAAGTACCGGATTTTAAGCGTTTTGTTGTTATTACGCAAGACAAAGTGAATGTTCGTCGTACGCCAAGTGTGAATGGTGGAAGGTTGATGCAATGGGAATCTGATGGAGGCTCTTTTGATACGTATTGCAAGATTTTTTTTGCAGATACAGAAGCGAATCTTTATCGGGCTAATTCTCTCACAGGTGCTAGTGTCGGTCCTTATCATCTTTCAAAGGATGAAATTTTACCTGTAAATCCAAATAAGTTGGAGCCACAGAATGGGTGGTATCAAGTTGGAGTGACAGCGCAAACTTATGCTGGTAATCCTGACATGGCTAATGCAAAATTGGCTTGGGTAAAATCTGACTTCTGTAAAGTGATAGATATAGATATGAATGCGAAGCCTTCTCAATTTAAGTTTTCTCGTTATATCTATTTTAATAGTGATCATGAGGAAGGTATTTCTGGTCCTGATGTGACAATTAGAGAGGGTATTAGACGAACAAGTGGTCTTTATAACAATATTACTTTTTTTGTGAGTCCTGCGCCTGATGGCAATGCTGTATTGTTGACAGCTCCAATAGCTTCAAAACATTTCCTTTACGTTGCTCGTTTATATATGGAGGTAGAGTATGATTCTGAGCAGAAAAATGCAGTAGTTATACATGAAGAAGAGGATGAGATAGGGGCTGGAAATATCTATCTTAAGCTAACAACGAATACAAACTCGCAGAAAGCTGTAGTAGCGGCTAATTACATTCTAAAATCTTCAGATGCTATATTTGGAAAGATTGTCAAGTGCTTATTTCCTGGCAATAAGATACCTACCGATGAGGTTTATTACATGACAACTGATGGAATATGCAATTCATTTGGATATGATCCTAATATATCTAGTGTAATTCCTTCTAAGACAAGCTCAATGTCTTTGCAGAAAGTGGTGGATAACACAAGTTCTTCAAAGAACTCTTCGAAGACTTTTGATGTAGTTGATAATATGCCAAGTTACCCAGGTGGAAGAGCCGCTATGATGGCATTCTTGAGTTCTAACATGAATTATCCTGCTACAGCTAAAGAGAATAATGTTCAAGGAAGGGTAATTATTGGCTTTGTAGTAGAAAAAGACGGAAGCATTTCGGATGCAAAGGTGTTGAGAAGTGTTGATCCGGCTTTGGACCAGGAAGCTCTGCGACTCGTAAATTCGATGCCAAAATGGAAACCTGGTACAATGGATGGTAAACCTGTTAGGGTAAGGTATAGTGTTCCTTTTACTTTTAGATTGTGATAAGAGTGTACTGTGTTTCGAGATAAAGAGACTATCTGTTATTACCATTATCAAATGGTATAGTTAATAATATTTTAAAATAATAGAGTATGAAGAAGAAAGTTTTTTCTGTCGTATCGTGTTTCGTTTTTGCGCTATCCTTAGTGTTGTCATCTTGTAGTGGTGGAGCAGAGACAACGTTGACTAATGAGGGAGTTTATGGAGAGATACCGAATTATGTTATTCAATATTTGGACTTGAAGCAAAAGTGTGCTGATGAGTTGGAGTTTGAGGATAATCAAGATAAGCGAGTTGAAATTAAGAATAAGTATGCTAAGCAGTGGGATGAAATTTACTCGTTTGAGAAACAGAGAGAATTAAAGGAAAAGTTGGAGTCTGATACTTTGCCTATTGTTAGTCACAAGGAGGTCCAACTCTACATGGCTCATTTAGATGTGCGAAAGCTTCAAATGAATATTAATGGCAAATTATCTGTGGATGTAAAAGTTAATGCAAAGTACAAGGGACGTTGTCTTTTTAACGATATATGTGCCTTTTTGGATGAAAATGACTCGATAGTGGGAATTTCGTATATCTTTTATGAAAGAGGACATAATGCTCGTATATCTTTAGGGCTTTATGGCAATGAACAGTATAATAAGAAACAAGCGGATATACTACGTCTATACCTTTACGCCTTTGATAAGGCTAAGAAAATGGTTATTCTTACCGATGAGGAGGTCAAGGAATACATGTTGAGATATCAGAATTCAATGAAAACATTGGCAGAGAAGTTGGTTGAGAAAAATATTATTGGTGACATTGATGAATTGACAGAAGTCAACAAGAAACTTGATGAAGAAAAGCCAGAGGTCGTTGATGTTAATAAGCCTGGTGATGTAGATCTTGCTTACTTTGAGTTGCGAGGAAAAGTGAAGTCTTTTACAGAGAGAAATGATGATAATTCGATTTCTTATTCTTTTACTGAAAAAGGTAAGTGGAATACATATAATGGGAGAAGTATCCAAAATGCTCTCTCTGATGTTGAGCGTGATGCCCAAAAACGAATCATAAAATATACGGAAGGTGAATACGACTGTATTGATTCTGAAGAGATCACCTATGATAGCAAGACGGGATGGGTATCTAAAATCAAGCACAATGGTGAAGGTGAAGATATAACGACTTTCACCTACGATGAGAAAGGTTACCTTATCAAGAAAGTTTGCGAAGGTGAATCTTGGGAAATGGGAGCTGAAGAAGGTGAAAAGTTCAAAGATACCACCACCTATACTTACGAGAGCTTTGATGAACATGGCAACTGGACAGCGCGTTCTGCAAAAAGTAGTGATGGTAGAAGTTGGAAGGAAACTCGTAGAATTCAATATTACAAATAAATATCTTATGGCGATATATTTCTGTTTTCTCATGATGTCTTTTTCATGATGAGAAATTGAGGTATATCGCCTTCTTGATAACGAAACATGTTGTTATCAGATGTAATAAGGGAGATAGTACAATCTTATATATTAAACCTTATTTATATTTGTATATAAGGCGATTACAAAAGTGTATTCTGTACACATCACGATATTTATGAAAGTTAAAAATAAAAAAAGTTAGAAAAAATTTTGTGTTACCAAATATTTATTATATATTTGCAAGCGTAAAAAGTGTCTTTTCTACCAAAAGGCATGTTTATATGTATCTTGAAATAACTTAATAAATAACTTAAAGCGATAGCAAATGATATTTTTCCAATTATTCACGACTGCATTTATGTCCATTTTCTATGGTGTGGTCATTACAGCGGCAGTCATGGCGATATTGTACTTTCTTCTACGACAGTTTAATCGTGGTATCGTGGAGTCTGTACCTTTCTATATAACAGGTGTTGTGCTCTTTCTGCTGCTCACAATCCAGTTCTCGCTGATGATGGGTGCTTTCGATGCGAAAAGCTATGTCGATGGCATAGAAATTTATGTTCAGCAGTTGGTAGAGGGAGCAAGTGGACTGGTTACTGCGCAGGAATCACAGGAAATATTGGATGAAATTACATCCCAGAATCATTTGATCGGTCTGTTCTTCGGAACTTGTAATTTCTCAGGAAATGATATTTCCCAGTTGCCTGCAGTTATGGCAGAAACATTCCGTAGCAACTTGAATTCCTATATATGGCATCGAGTAGGGTGGGCATTTTTTGTGATAGTCGTTGCTGTTGTCATCGCTATCTTTGCCAGAAAACGCCCGATTTCCTGCAATTTCGATGAGTCGTTTGAAGACTTGGGAATATATTGATATCTCTCATTGATGAATATAAATTGATAAAAACTAAAAGGATAAATAATATGAAGGAAAATCACATTCTTATAGGCTTGGGCGGTACCGGCGGAAAAGTACTGAAGGCCTTTCGTAAAAGACTCTATCAGGAGTATAATGATGATGAGCGTGCTAAACTTCCTATCGCCTTCCTCTATGTGGATTCAAGCACAGAGGAGATGATGCCTGGCGACAAGACTTGGTATGTCTTGGGAAAGAATGCGCAGTTCACTGCTAATGAGTTTGTCAACGTTAAGGGCGTTGACATCAAATCTATCTTGGCTAATCCAAGGAACTATCCAGGCTTGAAAGGCTTGATCGGTGATGGTGAGGTAATGGCTAAAACAATCGGTGAGGTGGGAGCAGCTGCAGCTCAGAAGCGCCGTGCTGGTCGTATCCTCTTCGGTTCAAGTGTTGAGAATTACAAGAATGCTTTGTTGGGTGCTTATAACAGGGTAAACAAGATTACTCATGCTGAGCGTACCAATATTTATATATTTACCGGTTTGGCTGGTGGTACAGGTTCTGGTTCTATTATTGATGTGATTTCCCAAACCCGCATGATGCCACAGTTCCAGGATATGTTGTCTATGGACGGAAAGACGGGTACTTCTATCGTTGTCAATGCGATGGTTCCTGAAATTACACCTCCAGGAAAGAGTGATGCAGGCAAGTATCATGCTAATGGATATGCTGCATTGCAGGAATTGAATGCCTTGCTTTCTGGTAATTTCAAACCATACGATGTTTCCGGACTTCACGAAAGAATGGAGTTGGACAGGGTAAGAAAGGTTGCTGATGGTTTGATACTCTACAGCAATGCCAATGAACATGGTTATCTCGTAGAGTCTCATCATGAGTTGCCACAGATTCTTGCCGACTTTACTTATAGTCGTATCTTCCTCGATGTCAATGACAATACTCAGGAGTTCTTGCGTAGTTATTCTTTTGAGAATATTGCTGACTGGGCAATGGAATATTATGAAAAGGCTAAACCAGGACAGATTGTTCCTTATCGTACAAAGGCAGTCAGCTCTTTCGGTTTCAAGCGTATTATCATTCCAGAAGAGGAAATTATTGAATATTTCACATACTCATTTGGTCGTCAGGCATTGTTGCAGATGCGTTATGGCAACTGGAGTGATGATTTAGGCTACCGTGATGCTCCTGCTAACAAGGACTTCAATTCTGCTGCTGCCAGTGCAGACTTGCAGGAGAAGTGGCGTATTACAGATAAGCACCTGATGCTTGAAATTCCTATTCTCAAGGACGAAGAGAATAAGTTTGGTGCTTTTGCTCCTTATTGGGCTGGTATCATTCCAAGATGGGCTATGGCTGCTGAGAAGGAAAACCAGCCTTTGGCTAAGTTGGAAGCACTCTGCGAGAAGGGTTATAACGAACTGTTCCGCAACTGCGGTGCTAAGCAGTTCTACGAGAATAAACTTGCTGCCTGCGATAGTCATGCTCGTGAGATTCGCAGTCGTATCGAACAGTATATCTTCGACCAGTGGAAGGTAGGCGATCTGTCTCTCTATAACATGTTGCAGTTGGTTGACTGCATCGCTGATGAGATTGCCAAGAAGCGTAAGAACATGGAGACGCTTGCTCAGAATGCCCGTCAGCAGTCTGACCAGCTCATCCAGATGCGTGAGATGAACAAGAAGGATTTTGCTGGTGTGCTGATCCAGAAATTGGTGAAGGGTAAGTATCTGACCAAGCATTCTACCATCTTGCAGAAGTTGATGGTGAAGCGTTGCGAGGTCTTGGGTGCTGAGTTCGCACAGCAGTTGTTAGCTAAGGTAAGCAACTTGATTTCTGGCTTGCGCAGCGATATTGAAATCTTTGTAGCTACATTGAATGAGGCTATTGAATACAATGAGGCGATGATTGCTGCCCGTTGCAATGATGAAAATAATGGATTGAGCAACCTGCAGAAAGTAGTTATCCGCTTCTACGATCAGCAGCGTGTGAAGAACTTCACAGAGCAGGTGATCAAGGATAAGAAACATCAGAAGGGATTGGCTGATGCCGTTCGCGCCAGCATCGTAGAGGAGATTGGTGCTGATGCTACATTCAGTCGTGCCAATGCCACTATCGATAAGGATTCTTTGGCAGATCTGATGGAGACTGTAGTTCGCCAGAAGTCAATCGCTATCCATGAAGATATCTTGGTTGAGGCAAATACCAAACTGATCAACCGCAACATTCTTGAGCAGTTGAGTGAGCGCTATACCGATGAGGATTCTTTGAAGGAATTTGCCAAGAAGGTGATCATCGAGAGTGGTGTGTTCTTGCAGTTGAATCCTGCTGAACTTCAGAGTGCTGTTGGTGGTGAGAACAATCCTGTTCCGCAGCAGGGCTTGAATATCAACCGTAAGATCGTACTTGTCAACCTGCCAAAGGTTGAGGGTAATGATAAGGTGACCAAGTTTGCCAACAAGTTGAGAGATGCGCTGAAGGGTTCTGTTGAAGCAGGAATTCAGGTATATGTTGATATGAACGGTTCCCGTCAGAACGAGATGACCGTCCAGGCTATTACCTATTGCTTCCCAATCCGCTGTCTGAAGTATCTTCCATTCTATAAGGAGCGTTACGATCTCTTGGTAAATGGTACAGAAGGCAAGCAGATGAGAGTTGTTCTCCACTCTGAGGGCACAGGTGAGGATTATCCGAAGTTGGAGTTGCAGGCAGAGTTGAAGGGTTCTGAAATCCGTGCGCTTTACATGCCATACGCCATCATCGCTTACTCTATCGACTATATCAAGCATGGTGATTTGATGGATGGTACAGGTCGTACAGCCTTCGGTATTGTATCCAAGGACCCATTGCTCGGTTTGGAATCTTTGAAACCATTAGGCTCTAAGTTTATCGAGATAGGTTATAATGCTGAATTTACAGAGAGTCTCGGTGAGAGTTTGAAGGAAAAGTATGAGGATGTAGCGGGTACAACTCTGATGAATATCAATACCCGTAAGCAAACCTTAGTTCCTAAGATCCAGCAGTTGTTAGGACAGGTTGTTCTGCCAGAGTGTGGTGGCAATCAGGGTTCTTCTGAGTTCCTTGAGTTCGTAGAGTGGACCAAGAAAGCTCTTGAGATTATCCAGCAACCAGTTCAGCCAAAGAAGGCTGCTCCAAGCAATGTTGGTGGTATCGACTTTGGTAGTTTATTGGGCTAAAAATAGTATCAGATTCAAAGGCTTGGAAGTTATTCCTATAAGCCTTTGAATCTATTCAGTATAATAAACCTTTTTAATTTATAAAGAATATGGCTAAGAAAGATGTAGTAAAATATAGATGTATGAACTTTGGCGTTTGCGCCAAAGCAGATGCAAATGAGGTTATCGAGATTCCTGCAATAGATACTTTGGGAGGAATTCCTCCTTGCCCTTGCTGTAAGCAGAATACCTTGCAGGAACTTCCTCCAGGTGGTCCTAAATGGCCTTTGATAGCAGCTATCGCAGTTGGTGGTCTTGCTGTTCTTGGCGGTGGCGGCTATGGGGTCTATAGTTTGCTGAAGTCTCCTACTCCAAAGGATATCGTGCTCAACCATACAGAAAAGACTTTGATGGTTGGTGATATGGATACCTTGCGTGCAACGATCTCTCCAGATGGTTGCGAAGGTACATTTACATGGAAGGCAAGCAAGGATGGAACGCTGACCGTTTCTAATGATGGTATCGTAACTGCAGTAAAGGAAGGTACAGGTAAAGTACGTGTGATCCTTGAAGGTGCTGATGGCATCAAGGCTGTTTGTGAATATACGATTAAGCCTAAGAAAGAAGTTGTAGTAAATACAGGTGGCACTGGTGGTGGAGGAGATTTGGTTGATTCCATGAAGGTCGAAGGCTTGACCACCAATACGGCTACTGCAACCTTGAAGGTTGGTGCAACTCAGCAATTATCTGCTACCAAGGCACCGGATTATTCTAAGGCTCCTATCACTTGGGTGTCTTCAGATGCTTCTGTTGCAACTGTTTCTGCAACTGGTTTGGTCAAGGCATTGAAGGCAGGTACTGTAAGTATTACAGCTCAGGCTGGTGATAAGTTTGCAACAGTCAAGGTGACAGTGAATAAGCCAAAGACTCCGGGAAATGACGGTATCAACTTGGGTTATGGTGTTTATTATGGTGAAAGCAAGAATGGCAAGCCACATGGCTATGGTAAGATTGTTTTCAAGAGAACACATCGCATCATCAGTTCTAAAGATTATGTGGCTAATTCAGGAGATACTTATGAGGGCGAGTTCCGTAACGGAGTTCCTTCTGGCGGTATGGGTTATTGGAAACATGATGGTGATATAACAGCAGTGAAGCCATGATACGTAAACTGACTATAGTATTATTGGTGATGGTGGCACAGATATGTGTCGCCACACCATACTACAATGTTCGTCTCTCCAAGATAGCGAATGCTGTGGGAGTGAACCTGCCTGATACTATAGGAAAGAATACGAATAATGATACCTTATATACATATAAGGGGAAACCTTTGCGAATCAGAACCAATGCCTTTGGTGATGTCAGCCATATCGGTTATAAACTTTTCCACAATGAATTGATGGCTGCGTATGGTGAATCTCCGGCTTTTGATTTCCTGGAGCGTTACCTGCTTGAACTTGACCTGTTGTTGGATGGAAAGACGTTGCAACAGCGTTTGGATGTTGATAATGTGGTTATCACGAAAGGAAACATCAATATGTTGCGCATGGTCAATGAAAACTGTCCTTTCTCCATACAATACATCAAGCGACGTGGTTATCGGGTCACTTGGACTGTAAAAGGAAAACCGGTGACAGTTGCCTTTCAGGCAGATTGTCAGTTGATCAAAGGTTGCAATATGATAGAGATGGACTCCCTACTGGTAAGAGATTTGCCGAAACATCATTCTTTAGACAATCAGACGATTCTCAAAGGGTGGGAGAATGCCAAGGTTTCCACTTCTCAGGATGCAAGGATCTTAGATAATGGAAACTACCTGAGCAATCTGATCAGCAGTAAACTTTATTTTAGGACAGTCAATGGCAAGGAAGAGCTGGTATGCAGTAAAGGAAGTGTTGCCAAGAGTATTAACAACATCATGTTGACGGGCATTTTCCGAAATGCAATCTCCCTGAGACTGGCGGTTGACAAATATGGTTATCAGACAGATTCACTCTTTGTTACCTTGCAGCAGTTTGTTTCATTCTGTCGGGCAGAGGGAGCGAAAATATATATGGGTATCAAGACCGTTTCTCAAAAGGAATTGTCGGGAACACTGTTTATCTTGAATGAGCCTTTGGCTTACAATCATGTGCTTTCTTTCCGTTTCCCGATATGCCTCTTGCAGGGTAAGGACGATGTTGTAGATGCAAAGTTGTATCCTTACATACCTTTGCAAAACATTGTAGAGAAGTATTTTACAGATAATATAAAAGACGAGTATAAGTATGAAATCAAGTAACCTTTTAGTTCTACTATTGTTATTCTTCTTTGGTGGAACACTTCATGCTCAAACAGTTGACGAGCAGAAAAAACAGATTGCATCAGTCAAGAAAAGCAATCTCTATATCTATGGCGAGGCTACGGCTGAGACAGAACAGGATGCAAGAGACTTGGCTGAAGAAATACTGAATTATGAGATAAACAAGTGGGCTGCCAGTCAGAAAAAACTGAAGGGAACTGCCAACTTCGTATTGAACAACCGTCAGGAACTTTATACGACCATGTCTTTGCCTCGTGGAAACATGTTCAGAAGTTTTATGTACGTTAAAAAAAGCGATATCCAGAAAGGTGATAATGCAACCATTATTTCCAAGGAAGTAAATGCTCCTGTAGCAGATGTAGATACTCCTGTAGCAGCGACTTCTCAGGTGGAGGAGATTTCAACTGTTCAAACAACATTTCCTGCTGTTGCGGTAGAATTGGCAGCCTTGACACAATATACAGATGTGGCAGCTAAAATTATGGATTATAAGAAATCTGGCAAGATTAAGACTTATGATTATTACGCCAAGTTGGATAATCCTGCATTGTATTATTTAGCTATGTATAATAAAGATGGGGTAGTAGAGGCCATTTTGTCTCCAGGTAAGCCTCGTAAGAATGTGAAGACAGGACAAGAGGATACCACCAATAACTATCCGGGATGTGGTGCGATTGGTTTTATCATAAATGAGTAATCTCCAGAAATTAGAATAAAAGATTTTAATTATGAGAAAGTCTATTAAATATTTATTGACGTTGATCTTCTGCATTTCCAGCTTCTCTGCGGCGATGGCAGTTGATGTTACACTTACCGTAGATGAGGGCTTTGTTCGCCCTTCTGGAATGGATGCAGCTGAGAGAAACTTAGCTAAGGTTCTCACTGAAATCAATCGTGCCCAAAGTTCGCACGATATCGTTTCGGTAAAGAACCTTCAGATGACTGAATTTGCCAAGAAATCTTTGGCTCGTCTTTGGGCTGTTACTCCGTTTTATGTGGATGATGAGGATGTTGTGGAACGTTGCTGGCCTTTTGCAAATGGTACCATGACCGTCTATCACATTCCTCTGATCATTACACCAGAAGGTGAGGATTTCGGTACAAATACTTATCAGGATGCTGTGGTGGAATTTAATTCCAGAGGTGTTATCACTGATTTCCGTTTTGCGATGGACTCTCAGACTGGTATGAGTATGGATCGTTGTGGCTCTAAGTCTGTTGTCAGTCAGGAAAGAGAGATGATTGTGATGAGATATGTGGAGCAATTCCGTACTGCATACAACCAGAAAGATTTGGGTACTATCGGAAAGTTCTTTGCTGATGACGCCCGTATCATTACAGGTAATGTCATCATGAAAAAGATGAATGGAATGGATGAAAATGAGAAGGCGCAGTTTATGGTAAAATATACCGAGCAGACAAAAACTCAGTATATGGCCAACTTGAGACGTGCTTTTGCTCGTAACAAATGGATTGATGTACAGTTTAAGCAGATTGGTCCTGATGGTTTCCCAAGTGGAGGCTGTAGAGAAGGTATTTCGATGTCAAAAGACGGTAAGTTCTATGGCGTACGCCTTCAGCAGTCATGGAAGTCCAGCACTTATAGTGATGAGGGTTACCTCTTCTTGATGTGGGAATTCTTTGATGACGGAAGAGAGCCTGTAGTTCATGTTCGTGCTTGGCAGCCAATGTATGTTGGTAAGGAAAAGCAGGAACCAAATCTTGACATCATGTCTCTGAGCGGTTTGGGAGCCGGAATCATTCGAGAGTAGAATTTTACTTTATTGCGTATGAAAAAGTTATTTGTATTTTTAGGCTTATGTCTTCTTACATTGACTACTTGGGCGCAGTCTCAATATGTGTCTTGCGAGCGAACTGCTGAGCAAGACCTTATTGACGACGCTGGGCGTAGTGGTATCCTGGTTCTCTCCAAGCGTTCTGACTTGGTGGTGACAGTCTTGAACTCGCCTAATGCAAAATCTGTATTGAGGGGGCGTAATAGAAATAATAATTATCTTTATGAGATTATTGTCAATCCTGATGAATGCAAACTTCCTAAGGTAGAGGTCAGCAAACGAGGCGATATCAATCGTTCCCGTTTTACTGTCAATCTGAAAAAGGGTCTGTTGCAGGCTTATTCTGTTGTAGAAGTAGAGAAGCCTATCGCTTTGGATGAACAGAACTTTTATGAGCCGATTTTGAGTATTGACAGTACTGCAGTAGAGTTTGTTTCTTCCTATCCCGATTTGCAATGTAAGGTTAGTCCGGATTTACATGCCCGTATTGCCAAGACAAAAAAGAAGAATGATGATAAGGTATATGTTACCATCGTGACCATTCCTATGTCCAGTATTCGTGTTATGAAAGATCAACTCAGAATGCTTAATGAAAGATGTAGGAATTATGAGAAGATGTTTGAAAACTATTCCGGCAAAAATAAAGAGAAGGATTTGGACGACTGGGATAAATGTGCTGATGAACTCAAAGAGTTGGATGATAAATGGCTGATGATGAAGAACATTGTCGTCTATGGTTCTAACACCAACCGGCTTTCTGTATCAGTAGAAAACTTAGTTGCAGACAAAAAGACCACTTATGGTATTCTTTCTGTCAAGCCGGAGGTTCTAACCGAGGCAGGTTCTTTGATGGCTGAAGCTGCACGCCTCTTTGAGATGCGCAGATATGAGGATGCCAAGCGTACTTTCATGAATGTGAAAAGTGCTAAGGACTTTAAGGTTGATTTGACCCCAGTCATCAATGCCAATCTTGCAGAATGTGATTCTTGTATCCTCTATACCAGATATGCAAATGGATTATTCAATAAATATTTGGGTTGGAAAAAACAGGGTGAAACCATTTCTCAAAAGCAGTTGGTAGATTGTGCCTCTGGTGCCTTGGAGATGTTCCAGTATCTCTCCAATCGTAATCCTTGTGATTATTATTCTAAAGGTATTGAGAAACTCAAGCAGGAAATCGATAAGATACCTCTTGATTTGCGCTTTACCGTCGTGAAATGGCAAAACGATTATTCTGGTTTCCAGGAAACGGGTCCGATGGAGAATGTGGAGGTATGGGCTTATTATGGTGATGAGGGCTTTGCGATGAGAAATCTCACCAGAGACGGAGATTTAGCTCATAAAATCCGTAAGTCTGAAGATTTCAGTCAGGTGGGAACTTCAGGAGCTGATGGTGTTGTCGATCTGCATCTGAAACGTTCTGATTTACCAACTGGTTTCTTCTTCCGTCCTGTCGGTTACAAGAAAAAGGCGAAGGTGAAATTCCTGGATATGTCTAATGTGATGGCTCAGTCCCAAGGTGACTATACCATGCGCCAGTTCCGACTGAAAATGTATCTTGACAATTAAAATACTTATAATAATTATTACTTATGAAAAAGTCTATTGTATTTAAATTAGCTCTCGTAGCTTTTGCTTTGGTGTTTAGTGTAAATGCTTCTGCTGGTATTATTGATGGTTTGCTGAAACCGCTCTTGGAGCAATTCAATGTGACAGAAACTACAGTTCAATGGAGTAATGTTCCTGTTTATTCTGCTCAGAAAGTTGTTGAAACTGATGCAGATGGTAAAGAAGTTCTGAATGAGGATGGTACTCCAGCATATCGCGTATTCCTGATTGATCAGAATGGTAACAAGCGTAGCAAAGAGGCTGTTGATGCGCAGATTAAGCAGGTAAACAATGCGGTGCTCCGTATTACTGCCAAGGTAGGTGCTCCTTTGCTTCTCGGTATTCTGACGGGTAAGAAGGATGTTGCTATTATCGGTTCGCTGACCGGTGGTTTGTTGAGTATTGGTGATATTGTATCAGCCTATAAGTTGAAGATGTCTCTTGGTAAGCAGAAAAAACTGTTGAAAGCTTACTCTCAGGCATTCAATGATGAAGGTAAACCAATAGCAGCGAAAGTTGATTCAAAAACCCTTTCTGATTTGGGTCTGACAGATGCGAATACCATCTCACAGACAACAGCTGATTTGCTGAAAGACCTGGAGGGTTCTGATTATACTACGAATTCAGTTGCTGCTCTTGACGACGTAGATTTCTCTAAGTTGGATTAGGGTTCTTAATCCTTTAAAAATAGTCCTCATGAAAAGGATATTATTTTATTTGACTTTTGTTGCCGCATTGATTACCTCATGCGGCAACAAATCAGAGTCTTCCATTGAAAAGGAGATGGCCTCTGGTGTGGTTCTCATTCAGAACCAAAGCTATTATGAGGTGGAACTTTCCAATGGTGAGTCTCTTTATTTTGCTGGTTTTGATGAGGATGGAGACATCGTAGGCTTGACGGCAGATAAGGACTCTGTAAGCTTGTCTAATGGCTTTGGCACGGGATTCTTTGTTTCTGAAAATGGTGAAATCGTGACCAATGCGCATGTTGTTTCCAGTACCCGTACGGAGAAGGATATCAATAAGTCGATTGCTGCTGTCATCGAAAGTGTGAAGAAGCAGGTTGCAGAACAGTATTATGCCTTAGGCGAAAAGTTGGAGCAGGCTCAGGCGCTTTATAATGAAGCGAATTATAGTGATGCTTATTCCATGGATGATTTCAACCGTATCCGTGAATACCGTGATGCAATTGAAAGTCAGAGAGAAGAGTATGCTGATACTTACAATGGACTGAGTGACATCCGTCCAAGTGAATCGGAGGTGAGATATCACAACCGTGTAAGTATCGCTTATAACAATACTTTTGTTACCAGCAATTCTGATTTCTCATCTTGTGTAGTACTGAAGGTTGATCACGAACATGATTTGGCTGTCATCCAGTTGAAGGATAAGAAAACACCGGAAGGCAAGTATATCTTCGAGGTTCCGGATGATGATCCTTTGGAGGATTATTCGTTTACGGAGAGTATTGCCAAGTTCTTTGGATCTGATAAGAATGATAAACTGTTCCTGACTGGTTTCAATCGTGGTCCTTCGTTGGCTCAGACCAAGGATGGTATCAAGGCTCAGTTTAATATGGGCACTGTTAGTCAGCGTGCTTCCGACCAGATTATGTATTCCATTCCTGCTTTGCCGGGTAGTAGTGGTTCTGCTGTGGTTAACCACAAGGGGCAGTTGGTGGCTATCAATTATGCTGGTGTCAGTACAACCCAAAGTTTCAATTATGGTATCAGAGTGAAGTATCTGAAATCATTGATGAAGAATCTGGCATCCGGAATGGATGACGATGATGATTTTTAATAAGAATTTCCCCTATAAAGGAAGCTTTTCTATGAAATCTTTCCTTTATAGGGGAAATTTTGTGTTATTATTCCACTTCACTCCAATCAATAATACCTTTACCCATTTCATCTAGTTCTATAGCGAGAGCAACAACTTTTTTGTTCTCTGCTTGGAATGGGGCAGTATAATTATTGTTGATGATTTGTTGCTTGGCAGCAGTTAAACCTCCATTGTTTCTGAGTTTTAACTCTATCACATAGATGTAGTTGTTGGCTTCAACCACAATGTCGATTCTGCCAGTACTAATCATCTTTTCCACTTGCGGACGTAATCCTACGGCATACATGATGGAAGTTATAATCAAACGATAACGCTCTTCCATATCCATGCTGGCTAACTTTTTGTTGCTATATGGCACGTCAGCTATTAGTTGCTTCAGAGCATCCATTGCTCCTTGAATATTTCCGAGGTTCATGTCTCTGTAGAATGAGATTTGCATGGTTTGAATGTCCATCTGTGAACGAGCGGTAAGAGCAGGAAGTGTCATCGAATAGAGGGCTTTTCTCACTTCGTAATTTGGAAATCCTAATGTATAGCTCCACTCATCTTCGGCTTTTATAGTCAGATATCCAGATTGGTAAAGGAAAAGTTCTGCTCCACCTCCTGTAACATCTGATGTTTCTAAAATGTCTCTGTCAATATAGCATTTCTCGAAATTCTTGATTCGCAATTCGATATTGTCAACAAACTTAGATAATAGGGTGGTTGCACCAGAAGCTACCCAGAAATTCTTGATTCTCTTTTGAGCTAAGGCACATATTAGACTATATGGGTTATAGATGTCTGTCATGTTTTCACCACTGAAATGATAACCATCGTAATAACCCTTAAGCTTCTGTAATGTTGTAACCTTATCCCATTTGTTCTTTTCCCCCAATTCAACCAACTCTTCATGGAAGTATTCGATAATTTCTTGTTGGGTGATGCCGCATACTGCCACATATTCTGGTAAGACACTGAGGTTTGTCAAGTTGTTGAGTACTGAGAACAAAGATATTTGCGTGAATTTAGTGATGCCTGTAATAAACACGAATCTCTCGTCAGTACTTGACGACTTTAGTACAGCAAAGACTTGGCGATAAACCTCTGTGCATTCTTTATGATAAGGAGTCTTCCAAGAGTGTTGGAGAGGAGCATCATATTCATCTACCAAAACAGCAGCAGGTTGTCCTGTGGACTGATGTGCGACTTTTAATATTTCGGTAAATCTGACTGATAGAGAAGATTTTTTCGTAGAGGTGATATGGTATTGCTCTTCGTAATTGCTGAAAGCATAGTCAAAATAAGACTTGATTTCTTCTGCAGTGTTACCTGCAATGCTCATGTCGAATCGAATGACAGGATATTTTATCCAGTCTTTTTCCCATTGCATAATCTTTAGACCATCGAAAAGTTCCTTGTTTCCCTCAAAGTAACATTGCAATGTATCGACAAGAATAGACTTGCCAAACCGTCTAGGACGGCTTAGATAATTGAACTTCCTTCCATTGGCAATTTGCCAAACGAGATCGGTTTTGTCAACGTATTTGTAGTTGCCTGTTCTGATTTCTCTAAAAGAGGTAACTCCTTCTGGCAGTCTTTGTGCAATCATACTGATTCTCCTTATTATATATAGCTGTTTGCAAAGTTAGCACTTTTTCTTGATAATAAGAAGAATAATGAAGTTTTTTAGAAAAATATCATGAAAAATTTTGTGGTTCCGATAATTTATTATATTTTTGCAAATGTATCCCATGCCGATGGCTGTAAGAGGCATTCTAATGTGCTGATTGTGGCGAGTAGGAAAGTGGGACATTCTGTAAATTGGGAATGGCGTTTGCTAAGCGCTTGTTCATGACAAACTGAAACCTGAGAAATTTCAATTCCCTGTCAAGAACATGGCAACTGGTAGATGCCACGTTGTATGATAATATCATTTAGTATATTAATCATATCGGCGTGGGGTCTGTGGTTGCTCGTTCAACGGGGAAGGGCAATCTCAGGGCCTCAGTTTGTGGAACGGGTGACGGGCATGATCCCCGCTTTTTCTTTTTTTATAGTCTAACAACATGAGTGCTTCATGCTTAATAAAAACAAATCTGTCTCTTTGAGTAAAGGACAAAGTCCAGGAGAATCTTCTCCTTCCAGTAGTGTTTTGAAAAACATTATGTCTCTCCGTAGTGTGCAAAATGGAGTGTCCCCCGACTATGTATCTAAGTCATGTGCTGATAACTCTACAGATTCTATTCTTAATAAAAATAATCCAACCGCCTCTTCTACAGCAAATGTGGAAGAGGCGGTTTGGTTTTTAATGCGTGCTGCTTATGGGAAGGAAAAGAAAGCGAAAGACTTTTTGGAGGCTAAAGGGATTAAAACATTCTTGCCTTTGCAGACACAAACCTATATATATAAAGGTAAGAAGAAACATCGCCAAGTGTCATTGATTCCCAATTTCTTGTTTGTGAAGAGTAGTGAGGAAGAGATGAAGCAGTATATCGGGAAAGGAGAACTTGATTTCTTCCATCATTATTATGTTCCACATAAGGATGACAGAGGGCGGCCTTTAGGCAAGAACGGCCTAAAACCCTTGGTTATTCCAACGTGTCAGATGGAAAGTTTTATCAGGTGGAATGAGATTAGTGATGATAATAAACTTTTTGTTGCCGATGATAAAATAAAGTTTGCCAAGAACGATGTCGTAAAGATCGTGGATGGTAAGTTTGCAGGCTTAGAAGGTTATGTATGCCGAATCAAAGGACAGTCAAGAATTGGCATAGTTGTAAATGGGGTGGGTACCATCTTTACAGCCTATATTCCTAAGTGTATGTTGAAAAAAGTATAAATGACAGTTTTGCTCTTGTTTGGAATATTAATGAAAATCAAAATAAATTGTAATCTTATGAGAAAAATTAAATTAACTTTTTTGTTGGGAATGTTCCTTGCTTCTCTTCCAGCGATGGCGCAAACGGAAGAAGATGCTAAAAATGCGGCTTTAGATTTCTTAAAGCAGAAGAAAGGAAATGCCAAGTTGGAATTGTCTTCATCGAAACTTGATGTAGGGACAACTTCAGCGAATGCAAAAAGTGTTGGAAGTTCTAGTACGAAAAGTACTGGTGAGGTCTATGCCTTTAATGTGCAAGGTGGTGGTTTTGCCTTGGTTTGCACAGGAAATGGAAACACTGCCGTTGCAGGATATTCAGACTCGGGGAGTCTTGATGTGGACAATGTGCCTGAGGCAATGAAAACTTGGCTAACTGGTTATCAGGCAGTCATGGCTTCAAGTTCTTTGGCAACAAAAGAGCCTGGTTGGGAAGGACCGTCGGTAACTCCTGTAGCTCCATTGATAAAAACGCAATGGGGCCAGAGTGCTCCTTATAACTGTAAATGTCCTTCTGATGGAAAGCAAACGGCTATAGTTGGTTGTGTACCAGTAGCTTTGGCACAAGTATTGAACTACTATCATCAAAATCAAAAAGGAGGAGGTAGCCTAAAGTATGCGCATGTAGATTCTGAAACAGAATATGAGATAGATTATTCTTCTACTACTTATGATTGGAAGAATATGCTTAATTCATATATCGAACATGATATTACACAGACTCAGAAAGATGCAGTAGGAAAATTGATGTTGGAGTGTGGTATTGCATGTAAAGCTGATTTTGACTATACCTCAACTAGTGCCAATATGCCGTTTGTTGCCCTCAATAAATATTATAACTACGAGTGTATGTATGTGGCTCGTGAAAGCCATTATTCTATAGGTTGGGGATATTCAAGCGATTACCATATTTCTACGGATAAGTGGATGAGTATGATTCAGGAGGAGTTGACTGCAGGTCGTCCTATTATCTATTCCGCTAGCGATTTACCTGGTGGCTCTGGTATGTATGTTAAGCCTGCTGCAAATCATTGTTTTGTGATAGATGGCATTGATTCTCAAAATTATGTTCATGTCAATTGGGGATGGACGGGCATTGCTGACGGTTATTATGATGTAGCAGTTCTTAATCCTGGCGGTAATTTTAATTATGAGCAAGGTTATCGTTGTGACCATAGTATGATTATTGGCATCAAGCCTCGTGCTACCGCTTACTATTCGGATGAAGTTTGCCAACCTTTTGTTGTATGTGACTGGCAGAAAGGAAGGGGTGATGCTGTAAAGAGTAAGCAAAAATCAAGTATTTCTACACGGTCTGTTTCGAGTATTGTTACATCTAAGGAAAAAATGATTTTCCAGTTGATTAGTAGTACATACGAAAATAAAAAGTTTGAATTTACGACGGTTTTAGCTAAGGATGGTAAAATCGTCAAGAATTTGCCTGGTGGTTACTATAACGAAACGCTTAACGGATGGCCAAGTATCAATCGTTGGAACTTGTCGCAAGGATTTAATAATGTACCAACAGATGTGGCGGATGGAGTGTATGAGATACGTACGGCTTACAAAGATGCTGACGGCAGAATTCAATTATGTCCTGCTCCAAAACAGATTATTCCTACCATGGAAATTGTCAATAAAGGAACTGGTATGATTATTCATGGTTTGGAAGGTGAAGACTTGGTGAAAACTCTGACAATTGAGGATATTCAACCTGCAAGTGAGATTTTTGCTGGTACGAAGTTCTATCTTTATCTCAAGGCTAAAGGATCTACTAACAACTCGTATTTGCAGTTTAAAAATGTAGAAACAGGTAAGGTGTATGGCACTTCAAATACGAGCTCTTTCTCATTTAAACATCTCTATGATAATTATACATCAGTTAAAGCTGTTGGGCTTTCTCCTATCAATGTGGAGAATAGTTTTACGATGCCAGCAGGTAGATATTTGGTTATGTTGCCTGAAAAAGAAACAAGAATTTCTCTTGCCAAAGATTTCTACATTGATGTGAAGGAAAAACCAAGTTATCCGATTTTGGATGGAATAGATTTGGCATGGTGTCATTTTTTTGGATATAATCCTGACGAAACGTACTCGTTAGGTTACAACCCATTAGAGAATACAGAATGCTTGAAAACTGTCCGTCCGGAGTTCCAGTATGCTAATAAAGTAAAGGAACCTGTAACGGTGAATGTTTATATGGTTAATAGGGATAATGGAGCGGAACGTTTAGTGGCTTCTCTAAAGGATTGGACTCCTGGGCAAACAAGACCTTTGGAATTAATGCCTTATCCTTTAAGTGGTAATTACGAATTTAAGTGCAAATATTTGACTCCTGATGGTGAACGTGCAAGCCTCATGCCAACGGAAAATTATGAGCGGGAGCCTTATCATAATTATAACATAGAAAATAATGTAGAAGGTGTTTCTTATCCTTGCGAATTGGTTTCTTGGAGTAAAAAGACTAGTACCGCGTCAGAACGTATGGCAGGAACTGGTCAATTTACCACCTCGGTACAATTGGGTTTAAGAATTTCTTTAGATAGTTATGATAAGGGAGCTGTTATAACAAAATATGCTGTTGTCAAAGCTTTGTTTTTTGATAAGAAATCTAAGGAAGTTGTTGTGGATTCTGTTACTAATGTGATTATTGCAAATAAATTGATATGCTCATATACTCTAACTCCTCAACTTACGGATAATTCCAAGTATAGTGTTTGTGTCCTTTATGCTAATCATAATTGGGGTTGGAGTATGAATGAATATTCTTATGTTTTGAATTCAGATAAGTCTATAGCTGAATTTGAATTGGTTAATGATGGTACGACAAGCATAGCCAAAATCTCAACTTTCAGCTCCATCTTCAAACAAGGTGAGACTGTAAGGGTATATGATATGAATGGTATTCTTGTTAGAACTTTAGCAGCTTCGCCAGATTTATGGAGTAATTTGTTATCTACATTGCCTTCTGGTGTCTTTGTTCTAAAGTCTTCGTCTCAGACAATTAAATTTAGAAAATAATAAAGTTCCCTTACGTCTATTGGCGTGGGGGCTTTCTGATAAACATTTTAAATAGTTAGTTTTATGAAACGTATTGTTTATGTAATGTTGGCATTGATTTTTATGTTGATGCCAAGTTTGGTGAAGGCGCAAGGAGATTTGGCAGCCTTTGATTTGAAAGGAAAAGTAAAGCAGTGTACTTGGGTGAACCATAAGGCTGGTTGTATTTATCAAGGCTTTTCGAAAGATGCCAATAAAGAAGTGCTTCTTTTTGCTCAGAATGGTCGTTGTTTGAAGTGGAATGGAGGAACCTTTGTCAAAATGGGTGGTGAAGCTCTTTATTCTGAATGCTCAAGGGATGCTAAGGGACGTATTACAAGTGGCGAACTTTACACGGCTTATTATAATCCTGGTAGTGGTGAAGATACATTTACTTACAACGCTAATGGTAAGTTGGCAAAACATACTTATGAGGATGCAGGAATGTCGATTGTGACTACGTTTGCTTATGGGACTGATGGTAATGTAAGTTCGACAATCTCTAAGATAGAGGACTATAATACAGAGAAGACTTCTACGATAAAGGTTTCATATACTGTTCAAGCTAAGGATGCTAAAGGTAATTGGACAAAAAGACTTGCCAGAAGAACTAATGGTTCTTCTTGGGTAGAGACAAGAACCATTACTTATTATCCTGCAAAGTAATAATTCAGGGCAATAGTTTTACATCTTTCAGGAGCTATTGCCCTTGATAGTCCAAAACCTGCCTCTATTTTAAATTGTTTAATCAATAAAAAAAATAAAATATGAATAAGAAAAATGTGGTAGCCATAACTATGGTTTTAGCTCTTGTGAGTGTTCAAGATGTTGCTGCTCAGAGCTTTTGGAAAACTTTAGGAAAGGTAGCAGAGAAAGTGTTGACAACTGACACGAGTAATAGTTCAACGAATAGCAGCTCTAGTAGTTTATCTAGTTCTTCATCTAATAATTCTCTTGGTAACAAGACGGGTATAGGTGCTAGCTTTACTGTTTATGGAGTTGACTTGAAGGTAACAGGCTGTGAACATTGGGGAGATGATGTTGTCGTAAGATTGTTGTTGACTAACAATACTTCTTCTGATGTGAAGTTTGGCATTGGTTCTACTGGACCACATATGGAAAGCTATCGTGTAGCTTATAGTCCTGACGGAAAAAATCACGAGATAGAGGGTTATATTAATGGTGAAAATGCTGATTTCGTGAAGAGTCTGCCTGTAGGCATTCCTGTTAAAGGCTATGTGTTGGTTAAGGATTATGATAAGAAATATACATCAATCCAGTCTTTAAAGTTTACGTGCAATGATGAACATGGTCAAGGTTCTTCAGATATTAATAAGTCGCTCAGATTGGAAGTGAGAAATCTTCCTGTTACTTTTGCACAGAATACGAATCTTAGCAACATTTACTGTTCGCTTCCTACATTGTATGTTCAATACAATAATTGTACTCGGATAGGTAATACCGTAACGGTTAATATGGCTTTTAAAAATCTATCAAGTTCAGCTAAAGGACTAGACATAGAATACGGAAACCATATAGCTTATGATGCGGAAGGAAATTCTTATACTCCAGAAGTGAAATTGGCAGCACGAACTCTTCAACCTGAGATTCCAGTAAAGGCAACCTTTACAATACAGAATGTTCCTGCTAATGTTACTGGTTTCAGCTATATCAAGATTCCTTTTGAGGATAAATACTATATTGAGATGCGTAATATCAACTTCAAGTAAAGAAGACATTATTAGAGAATCTATGATTTGGTAGGTTCTCTAATACTTTAATCTATTTGACTTTCCCTCCTTATTATATATAGCCGTTTGCATAGTTTGCACTTTTCTAAATAAAAAAATCCCATCACTCTCATTGAGAATGATGGGATTCAATGTCTTAAAGCAAATTGCTTTCAGATTACTTACGAAGACCGAGGGCCTTGATGATGGCACGGTAGCGATTGATATCGCGGTCGTACAAGT
>ERZ1031897.176-NODE-176-length-23123-cov-7.638070_pt1 | contig 23123 bp, 17 predicted proteins | sample MGYA00517881_ERZ1031897 | MGnify/ENA primary metagenome ERZ1031897 (study PRJEB33719, sample SAMN04261280) | wastewater metagenome | biome: rural village; feature: human; material: feces | host: Homo sapiens | place: El Salvador | collected 2013-01-07 ... | reverse complement strand
TAATCAGCACTTTTTGGTCTCGCTTTTGATGCCAATTTTGAACACCCTACCTTTCGGGTCTGCATTATTTTAATACCATCGGCTATTTTGACGCAGAGGGCAACGAAATAGACTGGCTCGACCTTTGGACTCCGCTGTGTTCAGCAAGCTTTTATAATGGGCAGGACTTTCTTGCAGATTGCTACCTAAGCAGTTATGAAGATGAAGGCTTGTTCATACCAGAGGGAGACTATGGTGTGAAATTGTTTGTGGGTGACTGGAGCCAGAAGATTGAGCACGATGCCACCTTGCATGTAGACAATCAAAGTGGCACCACGGCACGCATTGTGCTCGGAACGCAGTTTACTCCGGTAGAGCAGGTGGTGGCCGAAAGCAATGGCTCAGAACTCAACATACGCTATGTTGGCGGGCAAGCTGTGGTGACAGCACCAGTGGCAGCCCCCGTGAGAGTGGCTGTATATGCGCTTAATGGTGCAAAATTGAATTGTGTGAATGTGATGCCTGGCCAGCGGATAGATATGTCTGCCCTTTCGAGAGGCGCATATATCGTTCGCTTGAGCCAAGGTAATGTGAACAGTGCAGTAAAGATTGTAAAGTAACAACCCGTGCACCCATTTGTTTGTGGCCCTGCCAACGATCCTTCGAGGTGAGTTGGCAGGGCCTTTTGCTTGTATCGTGTCCGCAGATGGGCTTATAGTCAAAAGAATATATTCAGAAGCGCCATATTAGGCAAAGGATTTTGTAATTTTGCACCAATATTTACGTTAAAGCGTTAATTACCTTGATATGAGATTGATATGTGCTATATGCTTGTTGGCTGTTTGTGGCTTCTTTGTCGCTTGTGGATCAAAGTCACAGAGCGATGCCGTGTGTGACGACAGCACACAAGTAACCGAGGACTCTGTGTTGCAGCAAATGGCCAACGAGGGGCCTACCGAAGACGAAATAGCAGCTCTGACAGACTCGGCCAAGCAGGAAAAGCCCAAAGCCCTTGACGAGAAATACCGTGGTCTGCACATTTATGTGTCAAAAACGACCATGCATCTTTACGTGCTCGATGCCAATGACAGCGTTCTGTTTAATTGCGGCATTGCTTGTGGCTTGCGTCGTGGCAACAAAACAGCTAAGGGCGACTATCGCACACCTGAGGGCCAATTTCATATCTCAGGTATGTTTAACAGCACCGACTGGGTGCATCGCACTCGCGACGGGCGAGCGGTCAAGGGGTGCTACGGGCCGCACTTTCTGCGGTTGGCCACGGGACGCCTTGGAGGCATAGGCATACATGGCACCAATTCGCCTCGAAGCATTGGCAAGCGTGCGTCAGAGGGCTGCATACGCGTGAACAGTGCCAATATTATTACCCTGTTTAATGAATACGCCTATTCGGGCATGCCAGTAGAGGTGTCGGCCGAAGGTGCACCATTGCCCGCGTTCAAGGGACTTGCTGCCCCCAAAAAGGACGAGGGCGAGTCTGTAAGAAACGAGCCAGTTAAGCACGAAAAAGACTCGCTGCACCGAAAAGAAACGTCACACAGTGGTGCGGCAGACAACACGGAAGGCCGTCATGAGCACCATAAGTCTGCCGATGAAAACAAGCACAAGCAAGAGGAAATGCAACGCGAGGCCGAGGCAGAATCCTTTTTTGAATAGACAAAGGGGTGGTTCTAAAAATTCTGTTTTAGAGTTCTGCTATTCTGAAATGTGATTTGCACGCTCTCGAAAGTGTCTTTTTGAAAGTTTGTTCGGTCACATAGCCCGCTATGCTCCCTCACAAACTTTCAAAAATACACTTCCGATAGCGCACAAATCCCTATTTCAGAATTATTAGAACCACCCCAGAATGCCTTATTGCGCGCTTTTGCTTGTCGCACACATTAAATATATCTGTGCGAAATAGGGGTTGGCATGCTTATTGTATTCGCAAAAGTTCTTAAAACACTTGCATTTTGCTCCGAAATGTAGTAACTTTGCGAATGTTGATTTTGAAGAGCATTATTGCTGCTCGCTTGCCGTCGCGCAATCAGGGGAGATTGCATGGCATGGGCGGTGGTTCTTCAAAATGTGATGTAGAACCCATTAAACCATTAAGATAGTGCACATAAAGAAATATGCTGCGTGTGTGGCTATGGGCGTCATGTCATTTTTTACGGCAAATGCCCAGGACATTATGCCTGAAGCACTCCCGACACGTCCCACCGCAGAAAAAATCGTGAAAGAAGTAGCACCCGTAGGTGCTGTGCAGCAAATTGCTGCTGAAGTAAAAGAGGCCTCAGTGCCTTATAATGCCAACTTTGGCGAAAGTGTAGTAAAAACAGCTTTGCAGTACCTCGGCGCAAGTTATCGTTCAGGCATGTCAGGCCCCTATGCTTTCGACTGCTCAGGCTTTACAAGCTATGTTTACAGCAAGCAGAATGTGTCAATCCTGCGCTCTTCGCGTTCGCAGTACACACAAGGCACCCCCATCGCCCGAATTTCCGACCTTAAAAAGGGCGATCTCGTGTTCTTTGGCGGTCGTGGCAATTCCCGTTCGGTAGGCCACGTGGGCATTGTTATGGACGTTGACCCCTCGGGCAACAACTTCTCGTTTGTACATGCTGCGAGCGGTGGTGTCAAGGTTTCAGACTCCAGCGAGGCATACTATAGTCGCCGCTACATTGGTGCACGTCGCATTGTCGAAAACTAACGATAGAATTTCCATCGTACATTAGATACGAAACTGAGGCAGATGCAGATGCTGCCCGACGCAGTTGCCGCTCCTTGCATAAGGACGGCAACTGCGTTGTTTTTACAACCACCCATAACTCTGATATGAATAGTTTGATATTATTGCAATCGCTCCCCGGTGCGGTCAACAAGGCCGTAAACGAGGTGAGCATATCGCGAATAGACATGCTGCTCGACAAGTTGTTAGCCCTTTCGCTCACAGCCGGCAAGCGCATATTAGTGGCAGCCCTCATTTACATAGCAGGCCGTTTTATCATCAAGATCATCAACCGCGTTGTGTCAGCCATGCTCAGTCGCCGCCATGTAGATGTGGGCGTACAGAGTTTTCTGCGCAGTTTGGTGCACATATTGCTCACCATATTACTCATTATCAGCGTAATCAGTGCCTTGGGCATCAACACCACGTCATTTGCAGCCCTGCTGGCATCAGCCGGTGTAGCAGTAGGCATGGCCCTGTCGGGTAACCTGCAAAATTTTGCGGGCGGTTTGGTCATACTATTGTTCAAGCCCTATCGCGTGGGCGACCTCATCGAGGCACAAGGCACCCTTGGCCACGTGCGCGAGATACAGATATTTCACACCATACTCACCACCTACGACAACAAGGTAGTGTACATACCCAACGGCTCGCTCAGCACCTCGGTAGTGGTCAACCACTCGCGTGAGGACACCCGCCGTGTGCAGTGGCTCATAGGCGTTGATTATGGGCAGGACATAGACGCCGTGCGCCAAAAGGTGCTCGCACTCTTTGCCTCCGACCCGCGCATACTTCAGACGCCCGATGCCCACAAGCCTTTTGTGGGAGTAGAAGCCCTGGCCGACAGCAGCGTAGACCTTGTGGTGCGCGTATGGGTCAAAACCGACGACTATTGGCCTGTGTTTTACCAGGGACAGCAGCAGCTTTACGACATGTTCAACCGCGAGGGCATCAACATACCCTATCCGCAGCAGGTTGTGCATGTGGCAAAAACTTGAAAAGTCGAAGCCCGTGCGCCGCTTTATTCAAATGGTTAGTATGACAATCACTGCGAAAGCGTTCTGCAAAAGGCTACGTAAATTCACATTGTTGCAGAAAATCAACACAAAAGTTTGTGCGTAATAAAATAAATGCGTAATTTTGCACCTCGCATAGAGTATGCAAAAACGCGTTGCTCAGCGCGCGTAAAAGTACGGCTCTTGCATCAAAAAATCACGCAATAAAGTAATAACAAAATAAAATCTAAACTCACAAAATGATCGTAGTACAGGTTAAAGAGGGCGAAAACATTGAACGCGCCCTGAAGAAGTTCAAGAGAAAGTTCGAAAGGACCGGTGTTGTAAAGGAACTCCGTGCCCGTCAGCAGTTTGACAAGCCCAGCGTATTGAAGCGTTTGGCCAAGGAGCACGCTGTTTACGTACAGCAGCTTCACCGCGACGAGGACTAATACAACAAATATTAGCTCCATAAAATCGCAACGCTTTTGCGACACAGAGCGGCCACCACACACAGCCGCAGTCTTAGCACAAGATAATACATAAATGTTCGTATAGACCGCTGCACAGCCACACGCTGTGCAGCGGTTTTGCATTTACAGCCCCAAGCCCTTTGCGGTGCGTGGCAGCCGTTTTATCCGATAGAGTAATGCGGTTGCAACAAATTTCAGTGCGAAAATTTGGCGCATTCAAAAAAAGTTGCGATATTCGCTTTCGTAAAGAGAGACAATGATGAACGAGATAGATGATTTCATAAACTATCTGTTAGCCGACAAGGGTTACTCCAAGCTGACAGCCAAAGAGTACCGCAGCGCTTTGCAGTCGTTACAAATCTTCTACCGTTCGCTCGACAACCAGCTCACCTGGTACACGCTCGATGCCGATGTAGTCAGACAATGGATGGCACGTGAGATGGCGCGTGGTGAGAATGCCCGCACCATATCAAAGCAACTGAGCGGTGTGCGCAGCTTCTACAAGTATATGCGCAGAGTAGGGCGTATGGACCACAGTCCGGTGACAGCGGTCAAATCGCCCAAGATACACCCAAAGTTGCCTTCCTTCCTGCGTAACAGTGAGGTTAACCAGTTGTTCGACGACATTGACTACCCCAGCGGCTACGAGGGCATGCGCGACCGCACTATACTCCTCACCTTCTACCACACAGGCATCCGCCTTGCCGAGCTTATCGGCCTTGATGTGGAGAACATCGACCTGAACCAACGTGAGTTGAAAGTGACGGGCAAGCGCAACAAGCAGCGCATAGTGCCATTCTCCGCAGAGCTGGCCAACGCGTTCAGAGCCTATTTGCCAGTACGCCAGGCGTATGTCAGCACCGATGCAGGCGCCCTGTTTTTCAACCGCCGCAAGTTGCGCATCGACCGCCGCAGGGTGGGGCTCATAGTCAAGCATTATCTGTCTTTAGTTACCACACAACGCAAAAAAAGCCCGCACGTGCTGCGTCACACCTTTGCTTCGGCCATGCTCAATAATGGCGCCGACCTTGAGGCCATCAAGGAGTTGCTCGGCCACGAAAGCGTAGCCACAACCGAGGTGTACACGCATACCACGTTTGCCGACCTTAAAAAACAATACAAACTTGCCCACCCCAGGGCGTAAACTAACAAAGGAGGTTACTATGGAACTCAAAATTCAAGCAATTCACTTCGACGCTACTGAGAAACTCAATGCCTTTATCGCTAAAAAGGCTGCGAAACTCGAAAAAACGTGTGACAATATAATCAAAGCAGAGTTTATACTGAAGGTTGTTAAACCTGAAACAGCCAAGAACAAGGAAACCGCACTCAACGTGTCACTTCCCGGCACCGACCTTCATGCAGAAAAGGTGTGCGACACCTTTGAGGAAGGCGTAGACCTCTGCGTTGACACATTGCTTCGCCAGATTGACAAGTACAAGGAACGTCAAGGCAAATAAGCGCATATAGAATAATAGCAAATACAAACAGGTAAAACTGATAGCGGCCCGGCACATTACGTGTGCCGGGCCATTTTTTCGGTATCAAGGCCCCCCATTTTCACCGTGACAAACAGTCGCGACCATGTACACACCGTCAGGCGGTAGCCCTGCTGCCAAGTGTGTTATCGGCCAAAGTCTGCCGAAAGTGAGGCACCCCGCAAGCGTGTTTTGCCCAGTCCGCGCCACTTCACGCCCGTGCGCAAAGTCGGCGTGTTGCCATAGCGTGCTCTCCGTTTGGACGCATTTCAAGACCATTTACAGCGCAGTAGGAGCGTCAGAGCGGGTAAAAAGCGCGCAAAACTTGCGATTTTTAGCCGAAAAATTTGTGGGAAATGAAAATAATAGTACCTTTGCACTCGCAAAAACGAAAAACCTTACAGAGTTTTGCTTACTGGTGTGTTAGTTCAGCTGGTTAGAATACATGCCTGTCACGCATGGGGTCACGGGTTCGAGTCCCGTACACACCGCTCAGTCAGCAGCGCTCAAAGGTACATTTTGCATAACTGGTGTGTTAGTTCAGCTGGTTAGAATACATGCCTGTCACGCATGGGGTCACGGGTTCGAGTCCCGTACACACCGCAAACGCTTCCGAAAGTTCAATGCTTTCGGAAGCGTTTTGCGTTATACGTCATTTATATTTTAGCAATCTGTCAAAGCATACATGCTTTGGTAGATTGCAGACTGCTAAAACTCAAACATACGAATAGACTCAAGCACCAAACGTCCCCCATTCGAGGTAGTGTTTGGTGCTTGAGTCCGTTCGTATGTTTACGTTTTGCCAGACTGCAAAAGTCCCTTTACAAAGCCTTTAGTTCAGCAAGGTAGTCGTAGTGCTCGCCATCAGCCACCTTGTGTGCCACGAGGCCACATTGTTGGGCCGTGCGCTGCAGTGTGTCAAAGTCCACGTAAAGCCAGTCAAAAGGCTGACCCTTGCATTGCTTGTAAACCATCTGATAGTCCACCTCGCCATAATACCCCTCCGCTGCGTCCCAGTCAAAGTTTCCATCTTCGTCCTCAAACACATAGCGCAAGTCCGACGAGTCAGCCAGCACCCGTCCGCCCGGAGACAGCAGCGCCTTGCAGCGGTTGAGCAGTGAGGGCAGACGGTCGAGTGTGCCAGCAATGCCAAGCCCGTTCATCAGCAGTACGATGGTGTCAAACCGCATGCCGTCCAGTTCCTGGCCCCAAAAGTCAGTGCAGCGCGCGTCCCTTACGCCGCGCAAAGTGCGTGCACGCGTCGAGAGCGGCGAAATGTCGATAGAGCACACCTCGATGCCCCTGTCCTGCAGTGCCAGCGAGTGGCAACCGGCCCCGGCCCCCACGTCAAGGACATGGCCGCTGCACAGATTGAGTGCCACACGTTCAAGCGCAGGCATTTGCAGTTCGGTACGAAACAGAGTAGCTACGGGAATCTCGTCATCGTCAAACATCGACGATAACACCCGCAGCGTGCCGGCATGGCCGGTCGAGGCATAGTCCCAAATGGCTTGTCCCATGGGGTCGAGGGTGGGGGATAGGAGCATGATGGTTGTAAAATAGTTAAACTGAAAACACAAGCCGTGCGGCATGTAGCCGCTTGCAGCGGTGCAAAGTTAGTTAATTAACTGCGAAGCCACTGCCCAAATCTTCACATTATCGAAATACACAAGTTGCATCAACGTAATATGCCATTCAGAACTTTGCAACCGGTAAATAATATTGCAAAGAAATTATTGTCAGAAGGATATGTAGTTGAATAGTCAGGCATTTTAGTGTGTACGCTTGCACAGCATGATGTAATGGGGGAAAGCACAAACGCTGCCTCTAAGCGCTACCACAAAGCGCTACCTCTAATGGGGGCGACGCGTCTCGAGGCTGCTGAAAAAAGCCCCGATGCTGGGCAAGGAAAACTGCTATAAATATTTTCGTATCTCATTGAAAATGGGTAGCTTTACGTCAAACAATACTCTATGATACAGCAGCAACTGGAAATGCCACTGAGTCCGTATGCAGGGCTTTATGATATAGTAGTACCGCAAGATGACATATATCGACAGCTTGACAGGCTGGTCGATTTCTCTTTCGTTTATAAAGAAATAGGCAAAAACTATTCATGGAAGAAAGGGCGCTTTGCAGAAGACCCTGTCCGTATGTTCAAGTACTTGCTGATTAAGATTATTGATAAACTCTCAGACAGGCGCGTAGTTGCAAATACACTCGTAAATCTGTCATTCAAGAGGTTTCTCAGATTAAGGCCGGAAGAGACAAACATAATAGATGCAAGTACACTCTCGAAGTTTCGCAAACTTCGCTTTGAAGATGTTGATGTCCTCAATGTCCTGATTGCAAAGACTCTGAAAATAGCCAAGGATAATGGACTTCTGAAAGGGAATACAATCCTTGTGGATGCCACCCATGTTACTGCCAGGGCTGTACGTTATGACAGCAAGGATTATATCATACACAGAGTGAACACGCTTGTCCGCCATCTCGTAAAAGTCCACGACTGGAAAGTGGAGGACCTCCCCCCACGACCTGAGAAGGATGCCGACACTGCTGCCTGGATTCAGGCAGGAAAGGCGCTTGTCGCATATATAATGGAGCAGCCTGCGTTACGCAGTGTTTCGGTTGTCATGAATTTGTACGAACTTCTGGAGGAGGCAATGGAAGACGCTGAGGAGAGCAGCTATCTTTCAATGGATCGTGATGCAAAAGTCGGACACAAGTCAACGGAAAAGCCCTTCTTTGGCTCAAAAGTGCATATGGGGGTGGAGAGCGAGACAAGGCTGATAACGGCTGCACATATCACCTCCGGAGACAGGCCCGATGAGAAATATTTGGGCGAGGTGGTGGAACAAAGCCGAAAGAATGGAATGGAAGTCAAGGAGGTTGTAGGCGACAAGGCATACAGTTCTACAGAGAACCTTGAAATGTCAAAGAAACGCAAAGAAGAAAATCCAGCGGGTGAGTTCACCCTTTATTCACGACTCCACAATAACATAACCTACGGCATACGCAAGGATGACGGATTCACATTCAACAAAGATGCAAACACCGTAGTGTGTCCCAACGGGCACCTGGCAAAAAGCAAAAGGTATAAGGAAAAACGCAGAGGGCGTAGTGCGGCATGGGAGTACAGCTTTGATATAAACAAATGCAAGGAATGTCCTTTGCGTGAGAAGTGCTTTAAGGCTGGATCCAAGAAACGCACGTACAGTGTGAGAGAGCTGTCAGATATTCACAGGGAATATATAAAATTCCAGAAGACAGATGAGTTCAAAGAGAAAATGAGGCAACGATATAAGATTGAAGCAAAGAACTCAGACCTCAAGCACAACTGCAATTTAGAGCGTGCCGAATCATTTGGCGAACATTGTTTGACGATGCAAACAGCATTGTCTGTTTTTGCATGCAATATAAAGACCATTTTACGCCTGATTAACGCCAAAAAATAAGGAAATGACAGGATAGAAGTAACATATTACAAATATGAACTACAGGAATGCATACAAAGCCATATAAGGCCATGTTTTTCCCAATTTCATATTTCAGAGGCATCGATTAAAGTCTCCCATACGAGCCTAAAATAGGCTCGAAAAGGAAGACTTAACTCTATAAACCGCTATTTTATCAGCAGCCTCGTCTCGCGTCGGGAACAGATGCAGTTATTATTTAGTAGAGTTTGTAATTTTCCTCTTTTTCTGTTCCCGACGCGAGACGCGTCGCCCCCATTAGAGGTAGCGTTTAGTGCTTGCGTTTAGTGCTTTCGTTTGTTGTTAGCGTTTTGTGTTTGGTATTAGCGTTTAGTGCTATTGCAGAATGGCATAAATCAAAAAAACGCATCCCACTCGTCCGCAGTAGGACGGGTGGGATGCGTTGGTTATGTAAGGCTCAGAGTTGAGCTTGATGGTTCAGTGCTTGCAGGCAGCCAGGCTGCTTACTGCGCCACGTGGAACAACTTGTGTACGCGGTGGCCGTTGGGGGCGTCAATCTGCAGCAGGTATGAGCCAGTGGGCTGGCCGGCAATGCTGAGGCTGAGCTGTGTGGCAGGTGCTGAGGCCTTGACGCTGCCGAGGCTGATGCCGCCTATGTTGTAGAGGGTGGCAGTGGTGCCGGCTTCGATGCTGCCGCTGATGCTGACGGTTTGAGCATTGTGGCTCACCTTCAGTGCATCGGTGCTTTGAACTGCGGGGCTGATGGCTGTGATAGAAGCATCGGCTGTGGTGAAACGCAGTGTGCAGCTCTGTGTGCCGCTGGTGGGCGCACAATATTTGCTGAGTACGTCGGGACCGCAGCTGCCAGAGCCAACACCACGCTGTGCACAGTCGAAGTGAGCGTAGATGGTGCGGTTGGCGGGCTCGTCGTCGATAGAGAGCTCCCAGTTGTGGCTCTTGGCCTTGAGCTCCTGGTCAGTCCAATAGAGGGTAGAGAAGGCCACGTTGCCCTCGGTTTCAACATAGATGGTGTTGCCTTTGTCGTCGGCCAATGCCAGCTTGCGCAAATCCATGCGGTTGCCCATAGACTGCGGACGCAGGTAGTACTCGTTCATGTCCCATACGGTGGTGGTGTACTGTCCGAGGTACGAACCTGTGCAGCGGTCGTTGTAGTTTTCGAGCGGACCGCGGGCGTAGTAAGTCACATTGCCAAATTCGCCAGAGAAGGGTATCTGTACACCAAGACGGCGAATGGCGCTTCTGAGAGCGGTAGAACTCTGCGTAGGCTCATATTGTGTGTTGAGGTCAACTGTACCGTCGGCATAGATGGTGTATGTGTAGGTAAAGTTGGCCAGTGTGCCCTTGGCAGTGACAGTGGCTGTAGCGCTCATGCCATCGTCGGCAATGGCAAAGGCAGCAGAGCGTGATGTGACGCAGTTGCCTTGAGTGTATTTGGGGTCGTCACCATAGGGCGCGTCATTCTCAATCCAACGGTAGTTTTCGTAGTCGGGGAACTTGGCGTCTTTCTTAACCTTGATGCCGTTCTGTATCCATTCGGCCACATTGCCGTTGTTGTCGTAGAAGGTCATTGTCACCTTGTCATTGCTGATGGTGGTGCTGCCGTTCTCGCTGGCAAGTGTGAGCTTGCTGGCCCCCGTAGTGCTGACTGCGGGCAGTGCGGCACGTTTGGCCAGGGTGAATTGTGCAGAGGCAATGGTGTAGCCTGCATCGGCATAATCAGTAGCGGCATCACGTGTTACCTCAATGTTGAGCAGAATCTCCTTGCCTTGTGCCTTGGCTTCAGTCAAGTCGTAGTTGACAGGAACTGCCACCCCGATAGAATCGGCAGGTGCAATGGTGGGCAGAGTGGTTGAACCCTTGACCACTTGTTTGCCATCAACCAATATCTGAGCGTTAAGGGTATAACCGCTGCCGAGTGTGGTAAAGTCATAGCAGTTTTTAAGTCCTACTGAGTTTTTGTCGGCTTTGTAGGCGAACTTGATGTATTGGTACACCTTTTTCAGTTCGTCGAGCTTGGCGCTCCATGCACGGTCGGCACCGATAATACCATTGTTTACGAAATTGCCTTGGTGGGGTGCATCAGGCCAGTCGTAGCCTGTGCGGTACTTGTTGAAACCATTTTGTGTGAGGTTGCCTGCCTTGATGTCGTCGGCTGAGACGATAGCCTGGTCAACCCAGTCCCAAACGCAGCCACCGATGCCGTATTTGCTTGATTCAATCACGTCCCAGTACTCCTGGAGGTTGCCCAGAGAGTTGCCCATGGCGTGGTCGTACTCACACATGAAGTAGGGCTGTGCTGCCCAGTTGCTGTTAGCTTCGCTTTTGATGGGTTTTGATGCGCCTTCGATAGAAGGGTACATCTGGCTCCAGAGTTCTGTTACGTCGTTCTTGCCGGCGTTAGTGGCTCCTTCGTAGTGAATGATGCGGTTGTCGAGTTGCTTCATGAGTTTGAACTCAGCCACATGGTTGCTGCCGTAGCCGCTCTCGTTGCCGAGGCTCCAGAAGATGACAGAGGGGAAGTTGCGGTCGCGCAATACCATGCGGCCCGCGCGGTCGAGGTAGGCAGCTTTCCAGCTGTCGTCAGCCGAAATGCCAGTTGATGTGCCACTGTTGTAGCCTGTGCCGTGGTCGCTCCAGTTTTTGTGACACTCGATGTCGGCCTCGTCCATGACGTAGATGCCATAGTAGTCGAACATGGCGTTCATTTTGGCCTGACGGGGGTAGTGGCTGGTGCGTACGGTGTTGACGTTGGCCTGCTTCATCAAGGTGATGTCCTTAATCATAGTGGGCACGTCGATGCTGCGGCCGCGGGTGGGGTGGGTGTCTTGAGTGTTGACACCCTTGAAGTATACTTGCTGGCCGTTGATGTAGACGCGGTGGTCGTTGTCGGGAATTTCGATGTGGCGGAAGCCGTACTTGGTGGCAAAGGCTTCTTCTTCGGTGGCATCAGCCTTGAGTTGTGCCAACTCTACGGTGTAGAGGTTGGGCGTTTCGGCCGACCAAAGTTGCAGGTCGGTAAGGCCGTCGAAGGTTACATTTTTTACCATGGTGCTGTCGCCATTGGCTGTGAAGGCAAAGTCGACGCTCTTTTCGGCTATTTGTGTGCCAGCCGGATTGATAAGGCGCACGCGTACCTGCTTGTTGGTGGCTTCACGCTCCTTGTTGGTCATGGTCAGCTCAACATTCATGCTGCCGCTCTTGTAGTTGCTGCCAGCATCGAGTGTGCTGGTGATGTAGTGGTCGCGCAGGTAGGTCTTGGGTGTGGCAAAGAGGTAAACATCGCGGTGAATGCCGCTCATGTGCCAGCAGTCTTGGCCTTCGAGGTATGAGCCGTCGGTGAAACGGAACACCTGTACGCTGAGGTTGTTGTCGCCCTCATGTACGTATGCAGTGATGTCAAATTCGGCATCGTTGTTAGAGCCTTGGGTGTAGCCAACCTTTTGGCCGTTAACCCACACGTAGGCTCCGCTGTAGATACCATCGAAGTGGAGGAAGATGCGCTCGTTGTTCCAACCCTCGGGCAGGGTGAAATTGCGGCGGAGTGAACTTACAGAGTTGTAGAGGTTGCCCTTCATTTCGATGTAAGGCGGGTTGTCGAAGAATGGGTATTCAACGTTAACGTACCAGGGGTCGCCGTAGCCATTCATTTCAACGCATGAGGGCACTTCGATGTTGTCCCATGCCGACACGTCTACGCTGTTGCCATAGAAATCGGTTTCGCCCGGTCGGTCGGCGGGGTTCTTTACAAAGTTAATCTTCCATGTGCCGTTGAGCGAGAGCCAGCGGCTGTTGTTGGCGGGGTCGAGCCAAGGCTTGTCGTAACGTGCTTTGTCGGCACGCAGTGCCTCGGTGTTGGCATAAGGCAGGTAGGCGGCGTGGCCTTCTTCCTTGTTAACCGCAAACACCTTGGGGTTTTCCCAATCGTTGTAGACGGGCACGTAGGCGTCGGTGTATTCGAGCGTGAAGTAGGTAGTTTCGTCATTGGCGTCCTCCACCATTTTGGTGTCGCCTTTGCTGTTGGCCGCTATGTAGTAGGTTGTGTTATTGTAGGTGTAAGCTATGCGGTATACACCCTCCTGACCTTCGACGGGTACGAAACTAACTTGCTGGTTGGCGTTGCTGCCATTGAGTGCATATTGCAGAGGAACCTTTGTGGTGTTAATGGCTGCATCAATGGCATATTTGTATTTCTCGTTGTATAACACAGCGGCGTATTTGGTGTCTTTGCCACTTTTGTATTCTACATTGCGATATTGCCAGTGTTGTCCGTACTGTCCCTCTTTGTAGGGCTCGGTGCAGATGGGATCTGTAGAGTTGCGGCTCTCATTGTTGCTGAGCACCCAGCCTGTTTTTTTGTTGCGGAGCAGGTAGGTGTAGCCCTTGATGGGGGTGTTGATAACCTTGTCGGTGGCTTGCAGCGTGAAGTAGCTGCTGGCCGCGGTGAGGTCCTCGTCCATGTAGATGTCGCCGTTGTCGCGGCGCGTCATAACACGCGTGCCGTCGGTGTTGAGGAATTGGAACTCGTCGGTGCCAACCTCCTTGATAAGGAACTGCTGGTTAGTGTCTGTAAACTTGGCGTCCCATTGCAGTACGTGCCATTTCTCGTTAGCAGTCGGTGCCATGTCGATACCCATGTCGCAGTGTGGATTGTAGAAGGCGTAGATGCCGTCGGCTGCGGATACGGGTACAATCATCCAATCCTGTCCTTCAGAATTGTTGTCGATAGCAGCGGTGCTGAGGTAAGTGTCGTGTGCACTTTGATTGCCATTGGTCACGGCCTGGCCGTTAGACTTGTTGACAATGCGGTACACAACACCGGGCTTGTTGATGTCGATGGCATGGGCAAAGCCTGCCAACAGGCTGAACAAGCATACGAGCCATACGCTGCGCTTGAAGTGTAAGTGATTCATTGTTGATTTGTAGTTTTATGATTTATATGTTAGGTGTTTTCGATGTGTGTGGCAACTATTAAGTAGGTGCTCGAATTTGGCATCAAATATGAGGCCGTTTGAGGGGATTCTATTCGTTGCTATTGCTGTTAGGTGAAAAGTAAACATGCGAACGGACTCAAGCACCAAACGCAACCTCTAATGGGGGCGACGCGTCCCCGCGTCGGGAAAAGATGCAACTATTATTTAGTAGAGCTTGTATTTCCCTCCTTTCTCTATCCCGATGCGGGACGAGGCTGCTGAAAAAAAACCGACGCGGGACGCGTCGCCCCCATTAGAGGTAGCGTTTTCTTGACATCATCGGCTGCGGTTCAGCAATTCGAAACGAGCTTGATTGTATTCGCCTTGCACGATGATTTAGCCCGCACTTGCAAAATTCTGAACTTGAATTAGTAATTTCCTGTCCAAAGATGTGCTTGAAGCCCCAATCTGTGAAAGGGTTGATGTAACGAGCCATGGTTGTTTGTATTACATGGTTTAGATAATGTTAGTGCAAATATACTTACATTCTGCTAATGGCACAACTTTTGTTGCTTGTTCTGTGCGTAAAGAAGGCTTTTTGTGTGAAATATAACAGTTTTAGTAGGTCATATTGCTCTTTTGGCTTGTGTATGGGGCTCGGACATTTTGTTGCAAAACAACAAAAAACAGGAGGTAAACACCATGAGGTATGGTGTTCATCTCCTGTTAGTTTGTAATTGAAAGTCCGTTATGTAGGACTTAGGTATTTACTTACTTAGACTCGTTGATGGTGCAGATGCTTACGCGGTTCCAATCGTCCTCTGAGAACATGTTGCCTACACCCTGGCCTTCGGCGTTGATGCGGCTGGCAGCAATCTTGTACTTGTTAACGAGGATAGACTTGACAGCTTCGGCACGGGCCTTGGCAATCTTGGCATTGATTTCGGCGCTACCTTCGGGTGAAGCGTAACCCTTGATGTCAACGGTGCTGTTCTTGTGGTTCTTCAAGAATGTAGCAACGCGCTCAACGTTGGGGAGCTGAGAAGCGTCGACAGTGCTCTTGCCCTGACGGAATGTAACGGTTTGCTCGAGTGAAGCAGAGTTCTTAGTTATAGTCTGAACAGCGGGCTTCTGGTTGCGGCAATCATTGAGCTTCTGCTGGAGGTCGCGGTTGTCGGCAGCGAGTTTGGCAAGCTGAGCGTCCTTGTCGTTAACCTGAGCGCGGAGGTCGTTAACCTTTGCGTTCAAACCGTCAACTTCGGCCTGGTCGTATGCCTTAACGAGGGTCATGTAGTTCTTGCCGTTGTTCTTGTTTTTGAAGTGGTAAGTTACACCGGCGAGGAGTTCGATGGCGCTGTTGTTAACGTTGTAAGCGTTGTAGCTCTGCTTGCGGTCAGCCTCCATGTTGTAAACGATAGAGGGCTTAACAGCGATGGTCCAAGCCTTCTTCTCGCCAACGTTGAAATTGAAGTTGAAGCCGAACTTAGAAGTGAAGTAGTTGGCATCTTTGCCATAGCTCTTGTTGATGTAGTTGTGGCCCCAACCTGCACCTACAACACCTTCAACCTCGAACAAGCGGGGCTGACCGTTGTAACCACAGAAAAGGTTAGAGAAGTTAACCTTGCCGAGGAAGCTGAGGTTAGACTGGTCAAACACTGTGCGGCTGGCAGTTGTGTTGTTGTTGGCAAGGAACTGGCCACCGAGAGCGAACACCGGAGTGATCTGCTTTGTGAGCTCAACACCATAAGTGGCGCGGAACTTGTCGAATGAGGTGTGAGTGGTGGGAAGAATGCCGCCACCAACGAGACCTACTGACCAATTGTCGAAGAAACCTGCACCTTGTACAGACTTCTGAGCACCAGCTGTGAGTACAGTTGCGCCCAAAGCGATGATAGTAAATAACTTTTTCATTTTGTTGTGTTATAAATGAATTGAAAAATAGTTTGCAAAGCCTATTTGTGGCAACCATAATTGTGGCAGCCGCAGGATTTGTTGGTTGTTAGGGATTTTGTCACGCTTTGTTTTTCTGTGTGCAAAATTAGGTATTCTTTTAACAAATTGCTAATGATTGTAATGAAAAAACGCGTAAATGGCATGATAAAGCGGAAAAAATACCACTTTTCTTTGGTTAATCCGATGGTTGGGCCTATATTTGTGCTGCGAAAAAGGTTTGCAGGGCATCTTGCAAACTGGTTATACGCATATATAATATAGTAATAACATCATAAACGAATTATTCCCCATGGAAAATCAAGAACAGAACGACGGACAGTTGAAGATTGAGCTCACTCCCGAAGTGGCTGAAGGCATTTATGCAAACCTGGCAATTATCACTCATTCGAGCGCTGAGGTTGTAATGGATTTCATTCGCGTATTGCCTGGTGTACCCAAGGCAAACGTAAAGAGCCGCATCATTTTGGCTCCCGAACACGCAAAGCGCTTGCTCTTTGCTCTTCAGGACAATATCCAGAAGTATGAGAAGGCTTTTGGCCCTATCAACCTTCCTGGTGCAGCTGAGGCTCCCCAGGGTGGCCGCACAGCCACTCCGTTTGGTGTGCCCGAGGGTAACGCTTAATAGCACCCAATATCTTCAGTTTGAAGTTATCTCAATAACAAGGTCTGCAGAAAGCGATTTCTGCAGACCTTAAATTTTGCCACTTATGCACGGTTTTGTGCCACTTATGCATTCGTGCGCCGAAAGGGGGTTGCGTGCGTCAAAAAAGATGTTTAACTTTGCGAATAAAGTGTGCAAATAATGCCGCGATTAGAACAACCCCTAACAATATTAGCTATGAAGAAGCATTTTATTTACATGTTGGCAGCAAGCCTGGTATTGGCTGCGCCAGCCGTGACTTTTACCTCGTGTGGAGACGATGACCCTGAAGAAATTCCTGGAGGCGGCGGTGGTGATGACGCAGATGATGTTCTGCCCAACGAACCGTCGGCCCAAAACCCGTTGACGAGCCATGAACAGAAGCAAAAGCTTGAGGCGATAGCTAAAGGCTTTATGGCACAGGTGCCCTCAAGTGACTTTAATGGCTTGGCAGACCTGTCAAGCTATATCTACAATCATTATGTGGATAATGACCGCTTTGACCATAGCGTCGTAACGAACTGGTTTGACACGGTGCTTAAGGGAATGACGGAATATGTGACCCACAAGACAGAAAGTGAGTATGGGTGGTTGCAGGATTGTACTTACTACAACCGGCTGATTACGCTCTCAAACTTTAAGGGACATTTTACTGCGGGTGCAAATAAGTGGACTCGCGCAGAGGCCAATGACTTGCAGTTTATATTTACGGACCAAGACGGGAAGCAATGTGTGCTGTCGGTAAAACAGGAGGGCAACGTTAAGAAGGCCTATATTACGGACGACGAAGATTACAAAGACTATGTTTACGATAGCAGTACGGGCACTGGCACAGATTACGTGGATAAGTACAAATACTACGTTAATGTGCCAGAGCGCGTGATAGTAACGCTAACGCAAGATGGTGTGACCCGTGTGAACTCTGTAACAAAAATAGACCACAGCAAGTTTAACGGCCCGGAATATGACCTGAGCCGCGACGGCGTAGATGTAAGCACGACAACCAGTGTGAACGACTACTCTTGGATAATAGATCGTGCTGGCTACTCTGCGCAAGAGGGTAAGGTGGCTGTAAAAGGCTGCATGAAAAAAGGCAATATGACACTCATTTCGTTTGAAGCCAGTGGCGCAGGCCTTAAACTGACTAATGATGATGTGCAGAAAGTGGGCTCGGTGAATGTCAGCGTAGACGTGATGGGCAAAATGCAGATAAAAGCCACTTGTGCAAACGCTATGGATTTTAATCGCTGGATAGAAGAAGCTTACGATAACTGCGAGAACCAGCGTAAATTTGAAAGTTGTATAGCACAGGCTAACAGCTTGTTGGATTGCAAAGTGTACTACGACGGAACCAAGGTGGAACAGGCCTCAGTTAAGTTGGAAGTGTTTAAGGAATCGGATTATTACGAAGACTATTGGGACTTTGAGCCAGCTATCTACTTCAATGATAACAGTTCGTATGGCATAAGTTTTGAGGACTATTTCGATGAAACATCTTTCAGATCTGTGATAGATACCTTTGAGAGCCTGCTCAGAGGTTATGAGAAACTGGGCAAGAAGTTCGAATATTAAATGAGTATCTGATAAAAATAGCAGGAACTGGTTTGGCCAGAGTGCGAAATCGGTTCCTGCTTTTTATTATCTAAGGGTGTAGTGGCTGGTGGGTTTGCCCATAAAGCCAATGACAAACCGTCAACCAGCAAGTTGACAACGCTGCTAAGTGTGTGGCTTGGCTAAAGTGCTATGTTGAAGTTTATACCTTATTATATATATGTGCTGTTGTTGGGCGTGCATACAAGTATGGTTGTGCATGCTCAGCATGTTGACTCGCTACGTCAGGTAGATATAGCGGGAGAGGCGTCGGTAACGGCATGGCGAAACCGTTCGCCTTTGCGTGGAAGCTCGGCGGGACGCATACATTGGGAGATGAAGCAGTTGCAAACCTTGCCCCAAATTTTAGGTAATGCTGACCCGTTACGGTATGTGCAGAGCCTGCCTACGGTGCAAACTTCGACAGAGTATGATGCCGGATTGCATGTGCAAGGTTGCGATATGGGGCAAAATGCTTTTATGATGGGAGGTGCCACAGTGTTCAACCCCTCGCATCTGTTGGGCATATTTTCAGCGTTCAATGCGAGCCATTTTGAGACGTTGGATTTTACGGCACTTGCTGGCGCTACCCAACCTAACAGACTGGGCGGGGTGGTGCAGATGCACCCATTTGCAATAAAAGATGGTGGCGTGGACAGCCTGACGCAACGCGAAAAAACAGTGGAGGGGGCAGAGTTGAATGTAGGTCCGATGTCGTCGCAAGGCACGATACGTGTGCGGCCTAATGGCAAATTGCTGTTTGTGGCTTCGGCCCGTCAGGCGTACATGAACTTGCTTTATGGTCGTTGGCTTGATTTTGACGGGTCGCCGCTGCGGTACAGTTTTGGCGATTATAATGTAACGCTGAGTTACAGGCCTTCGATGCGGCACAGGTTTGACTTAAATGCTTATTTCGGGCAAGACAGAGCCTCGTATACAGAAGGTGGACATCTTATGCACGTACGACTAAACTGGTTGAATTATGCTGCTGAGGCCTCTTGGAAGGTGATGGACAAATCGTGGCAGCTGACGCAGAGGCTGGTGGCCTCGGGGTATCAGAATGATTTTAGATTGCGTCAAGCAGGGCAGAAGATGTCATTGCCCTCGCATATTCGTCAGTATGGCTATCAAGCAGAGTGGAGCTGTAACTCATGGCAAATAGGAGGCTCGTACAGCTTGTATCAAATACTGCCGCAGTCGCCGCAAATAGAAAGTACTTACACGCAGATAGAGGCAGACCATCAGAAAAAAAGCGTGGCTCATGAGGCAAATGTCTATGCTGGTTGGCAATATGGCTGGCATGATGGGCAATGGGTGCTGAAACCAGAGGGACGCGTGACTTACTATCGTGATGTAGATCAAAAAGAGCTGGTTCTCAATTTCGCCTATGCTGACGCTGTTGTGGCAGGCGGCTCCGCAGCATCGCTTGGGCTTGCAACTGTCGGTGGCCAATCAGTATGTGCAGCAAACAGGGTTTACCTCGTTGGGGTTGCCCACAGAATTTTGGTTTTCGGCGTCGCACGAACTTAAACCGCAGCGTGCAGAGGGGCTGTCTCTGTTGTATGATGGACAGACACCAAATAAAGCGTGGGCATTTACGGCAAATGCCTATGTAAAACGATTGCATCATCAAAAGGAGTATAAGGATAATGTGCTTGACTTGATAAATGAGGCATATTCTCTCAATAAGTCCTTGTTACAGGGACGGGGCTTAAATTATGGTTTCGGTGTGCAACTAACACGTCAAAGTGGTCCTGTAACCGGTTGGGTGGGATATGCTTTTGGCCGCTCTTTACGAAAATTCCCAGAGTTGCGGGAAAGGAGTTCTTATCCTGCAAATCATGAAAGAGTGCATGAGTTTAATCTTGTGGCCACCTGGCAGGCACTGAAGCGTGTGACCTTTACGTGCTCGGCAGTGTTTGCCTCGGGCACCCCCTTTACGTCAGCTAACGAATTTTATTTAATGAATGGCTATGTGGTAGCACAATATGGTAAACATAATGGGTGCCATCTGCCGTGGTACAAGCGTGTGGATATGGCTACAAATGTAGATCTTAAGCAGAAGCGGCAAAGGCACTTTAGGCATGGCTTCAACGTGTCGCTGTTTAACGCCTTCGGCTTTAATAACCCATTGTTCTATCGGCTGCGGATACGCAGAGATGGTAATTTCAGGTTCGCTCCAGTGTGTTTCCTCAAATATCCGTTGCCTTCGTTCTGTTATTATATTAAATATTAGCCGTATGGTAGTGTTGTGTAAAAAGACGTTGCCCCTGCTGGTGGCAGCGATAGCTTTAGCCTCGTGTGTGGAAGATCCTTACAGTCATACTCAACCCCAGCTCGTGGTAGAGGGCTGGATTGATGATGGCGATTTCCCGACGGTATTCGTAACCACCAGTCTGCCGTTTACGACCAGTGACACTACTGATGTCGATCTTGTGCAACATGTGCTAAGGTGGGCTACGGTGACTGTGAGCGACGAGGAGAAGTCTGTGGTGCTAACGGGGCGCGTGATGAAACATCAAACACCTCCGTATGGCTTTACCACAACGCGTATTATGGGCCGTAGCGGACATACTTATAAATTGACAGTAGACTGTCCGCCCTATCATGCTGAGGCTGTAACTACTATTCCGCCTAAGGCAGTGGTAGATTCCTTTACTGTGACACCATGCTTAGAAAATGATACGCTCTACCAGGTGATGGCGCATGTGTCGCAGCAGCTGGATTTACCACAGGGTGGGGGATATAAGTTTTTCGGCATCAGCAAGTGTCGTGATGTGAATTACAAGTCGTGCTATATGGGTCTGTATAAGCCCGAGAATATCAGTCCGCATTCGGCGCTTCCGGTTTATAATCTGCATCGGCCTAATAATAGTCATTTCTCGCCGTTTTTCTCGTATTCAGATACGTTGAAGATAAAGTTCGCCACATTAGATGGCGCCTCCTATGCTTTTTGGGATAGCTTTGAGGACGATGTATCGCTGTCGGGCAGTCCGTTCTTCTCAACCAATAGCAATCTGCGTGGAAATGTCAGTGGAGGCCTTGGCTATTGGTGTGGTTATGGCTCTTCGGTATATTATTTACTGCCACCTAAAAAGCCGTAGTGGTGCGTAGGGATTTAGCTATAAGTTGGGGCGGCGAGCCAAAAAGTACGTTTTTGAGGGAAAAAACGGGGAAAAGTTTGGAGAGAACGAAATAATGCCTAATTCTTGACTTCATCACTTTTTTGCGTCAATACATAGCGCATATTGCAAATCAGTGAGTTACGTAATAAAAATGGGTGACTTTTGGTGGTGCAAGCAAAAAATGCAAGCACCAAACGCAAGCACTAATGGGGGCGACGCGTCCCGCGTCGGTTTTTTTCAGTAGTCTCGTCCCGCGCATTAAAACAAAGGCTCACAGACAGGCATGTAATTAGTGCTGCCTGTGAGCCTTTATAGGGTGTATGAACCTTTGCTTAAATGCCCGACGCGGGACGCGTCGCCCCCATTAGTGCTTGCGTTTAGTGGTCGCGTTGGGTGCTTGAGTACGTTCGCGTGTTTACGTTTCACCGAAAAGCAGTAATTTATAAAAGATCCAAGACGAAAAAGTGGTACTTGTACCTTCTACCATATTACAAAAACTTTACATACCGAGTATCTTGCATCTTACACTAACACGTTGCAACTCATTGACTATCAACACCTTACTTAGTGTAAGATACTACCAACGCCACCTACACGCATCCTACACAACCTACATACTGCCACGCGGCACGAGCACGGGAGGGCGACATTATGGCATAGGGAAACAGAAAAGTCTGTCGCTCCGACAGATTGTTCTACGTCCCTATGCCGTATTATCTACCGCATACGTCCAAACCGACTGCGAGGCAGCGGGGTGGGGTGTGTAAGATGTATGCAGGGGAGTGTAAGATACTTTGAAATCATCTTACACTCTTGAAACGTCTGTATATCAACTTGTTACGCATAAAAAGTGTAAGATGGCAGTAAAAACACACGCACTCTTTTACAAGAGGGAGGACGGGGAGGAAGCAAATATTTGTGTACAAATTGTACACTTTTTTTGATGGGTGCAATGTCTTGGTGTTACCTTTGCAGCACTTTACTTTTATATCAAACCAAATTGTATGATCATGAAACGAATGCTTAACAGAATGCTGCGCTATGCCGATGCCATTGTGAAACGTGGCGTGGACAAACTCATAGATGCTATCGCGCATAGCGCGGAACCACAAACTAAAAGCGCTGAAACACCCCAGCCGCAAAAAAGCATGGGCAACAGTACTGACTGCGCATCGCAAACAACTGGCCACACCACGGACTGCGGTCTGACCGAACAATCCATCACCCTTATGGACGAGATGTGCGACATTCGCTATAATGTGCTTGACCGCACGCCCGAAGTGCAACGGCGCGACCAGGCGGACAACGGGTTTGTGCCCGTGAACAAACTGGTGCGCAACACGATGGTAATTGACCTGCACAAACGGGGCTGCATGGTGTGGAACAATGGTGTGGACCGCATTGTGGAGTTAAATAATGCGTGCAGTGCGCGGTGTTGGACAGGAGTGCAGTTGCAAGTGCCGCGCCGGCACAACAGCAATACTATATTATATTGCGTGAGGCGCAAGCATGATAAGGACGTTGATTTTTCAATACGCACCATCACATAGCGCATAATGAAAAACGACGAATTATGTCATTTGATTGGGCAACGCATTGGCAAAGTCAGGAAAAAGTACGTTTTTGAGAAAAAAAACGGGGAAAAGTTTGGAGAGAAAGAAATAATGCCTAACTTTGCACCCGTTTCCGAGAGACATCTGCTCTAATGCTTGCAGGCATGGTGCTGATAGAAAAGGGAATACGGGCAAATACCAGAGTGGCCAAATGGGGCAGACTGTAAATCTGCTGGCTTACGCC